>Ga0209986_10001370_pt1 | contig 23361 bp, 19 predicted proteins | sample BlataG_FD_183168 | JGI IMG/M metagenome (GOLD analysis project Ga0209986, IMG submission 183168) | Deep subsurface microbial communities from Black Sea to uncover new lineages of life (NeLLi) - Black_00105 metaG (SPAdes) (version 2) | ecosystem: Environmental > Aquatic > Marine > Oceanic >... | reverse complement strand
AAGTTTATATTTCAAATAGTTTTTTTAAAAATATAAAAGGAAAATATTTTAAAGATGAAGATACTTCATACTGCAGATATACATTTAAGAGAATATGACGATGAAAGATGGAAGACTCTTAAGGAGCTCATTGAAATTGGAAAGAAGGAAAAAATTGAGCTCTTTATAATAAGTGGTGACCTCTTTGATAAAGGCATTGATGCTGAAAACCTCAAACCTAAAATACGAGATATTTTTTCCAATACTGGTTTTAAAATTATCCTTATTCCTGGAAATCATGACAAAGATTCATATAAAAGTGGCATGTATTTTGGAGAGGTAAAAATTTTAAGTGACTTGAACAGCCCTTTTGATGAATTTAAAGACACAAGAATATGGGGATTGCCCTTTGAACCTATAAAGGGAGAAGACATTTTTAATAAACTACAACTATTAAAGAACAACATAAGTCCTGATAAGAAAAATATCTTACTTTATCACGGGGAATTGCTTGATGCCTTCTTTTCTAGAAAAGATTTTGGAGATGAGGGTGAGGAAAGATATATGCCTGTTAAACTTTCTTATTTTAAGGATTTGAATATTGATTATATACTTGCAGGACATTTTCATAAGAATTTTGATATGTGGACATTAGAAAATGGAGGATACTTCATTTATCCTGGATCGCCTATTTCGATAACTAAAAGAGAAACGGGGCAGAGGAAAATAAATATCTTTGAAGTTGGTGAACTACCTAAAGAATATATTCTTGACACCCCTCATTATGAAGAAGTTGATGTAAAATTTGATCCATTTAAAGATAAAGGGCCCTTAGAGATTGTGAAAGAATGTTTTATTAATCTTCATTCAAAAGCCAAGGTTATTCTAAAAGTTAGAGGTTTTATAAACAGTGAAAATATTGGAATGAGTGAGGAAGAACTTGTAAAACAAATAAAAAAGATTTCTTCAGGGAAATGTATTGAGGATTACTATGAATTCAAGGATATACGAATGATACTCGAGGATGATTTATTTAAAAACTTCAGAGAAAAGCTTGATCACACTGATTATGAAGAGGAAAAGAAAATGCAAATGCGTGAAATAGCAATTAAAGCAATGATGGAGACTAAGTTATGAAAATAAAAGAGTTTCTAATAACAAGGTATGGTCCTTTAAAGAATAAAAATCCTTTTCAACTGGCTGATTTCAATTTATTTTGGGGTAATAATGAGGATGGAAAAACTCTAACAATAGACGCTCTTATAAAGTTACTATTAGGACGGAATATTAGAAATTTTGAACATATAGATAGAGTAGAAGAGAGTCCAGAAGGTTATATAATAATAGAAAATGATAAAGGTAAAGAAATTAAACTGCCAGAAAAGGGGAATTTGACAGAAGTAGCAGATTTAACCCAATCTGAAAGTCGCAATATTTTTATAATAAGAAATAGTGATCTCTCTATTACTCGGGAAAGTGAGTTTTATACTAATGTAACAGATCAACTTACAGGTTTAAGAACAGAAGATATTTCCCAAATAAAACAAACTCTTGAAGGAATAGGTAAAATAACACCAAGCGGCAAATTCCGTGACATTGGAGATGAAAAATTGAAGTCAAAAATAGAAAATACAGGAACACTAGTTGGAGAAATTAAGAGTTTAATCGAAGAAATTAAGGAAGAAGAATTTGATAAAGTAGAGAAAGAATTGGTAGAAAATAGAATAAAAAAAGAACAAATAATAGAAGAGATTAAAAAATTCGAGTATGCTCAAAAAAGAGAGAAATATGAAAAAGGGAAGGAAGCTCTTAAAAAACTTAAGAAAAAAGATTTTCCAGAAGTTAAAGAATTAGAAAAAAAAGAAAGATATCTTGAAGTGTTTAGAGAAAAACTGAGAAAGATAAATGAAGAAATTAGACCAAAGATAACTAATTATCAATCAAATAAAGAAAAAATAGCAGGGGAAAAAACTAAAAATAATTTTTTCTCTTCTTTGGCAAAAATTTCTCAAATAATACTCACTACATCTTTGCTTGGAAGTATTATTACACTCCTATTATCATTATCTTCGTCATTATCATCATTATTCTCACCACCATTATTATTGTTGTTTATTGTATTGGGGGTGTTATCTTTAATTTCTACCATAATCTCATATATGTTTAAGTGGAAATTTGCAAGAAATAAGTCTCAGCTTGCAAAGGAATTTGAAATGATTAAGTTTGATATTTCGAAGTTCAATTTAAGTGGAGAAACTATAGGAGATATTAGTTCAAATATCCAAAAGTTTGAAGATGAATGTTTGGATGAGGATAAAAAAGAAAAAAAGATAAGGGAAAAATTAAGCGGATTAATAGGAAAACAACAGGGTATTTTAATAAATCTTTTTGGAGAGAAGAGTGAAATATCAGAAGATAATATTCCCTATTGGGATGAAGAAATCAAAGAGCTTGAAGTGTATAAAGACAGAGCTAAGAATATAAAATACGATGAGAAAATTGTTCTAAAATTAAAAAAAGAAAAGGAGTCATATGAGGATAGATTAGACTATTTAGATGGAATGATGACTAATTTTCAAAAGGATTTAGAGAAGATAGAAAGAAAGTCAAATGATATTCTGCAATCAGAAGAAGATTATTTATATTGTAAGACATCAGTAGATTTAAAGGCAGTTAGCAAGAAGTTGCAGAAATTTATAAACGAAAATGAAAGTAATAGAGATTCAGTCTTGAAAGTTATGGGAATTTTTAAAGAAATAGAAATAGAAGAAAAAGAAAAAATTTCTAAACTTTTTGGTAAAGAAAGTCCTATTTCTAAGTATTTTAATGAGATAACAAACGGTCTTTACGAGGAAGTACTCTTCAACCAAAAGATTAGCGAAATTGAGGTTAAGCGTAAGGATGGAGCTGTATTAGAAGCTGAGAAATTATCAGGAGGTACTTACGACCAATTATACCTTTCTATTCGACTTTCGCTTGGCGAAAAGCTCTTAAAAGGTAAAAAAGGATTTTTTATAATGGATGACCCATTCATAAAAGCTGACCCTGATAGATTGCAAAGACAGATTCAAACACTAAAGAAAATTTCTGAATCAGGGTGGCAGATTCTATACTTCTCAGCTAAGGGAGAAGTTAAGAATGCTTTAAAAAAAGAAATTGAAGATGGATCCATTAATTATATTGAAATTAAAAGTATATTTATCTAAAAATATTTGGATATTTAGTTACATTTAATGAGAATTTTGGGTTCTTGTTGAGCTAGTTTTAAAGCTTCTTCTGTTTCATCAAGGGGAAAAATTTCTGAAATTAATGGTTTTACATCCATCTTTTTACTGCTTAAAAATTCAATAGCTTTAGAAAATGGACCACATCTTGAGCCTTGAATTCTTATCTCATCTACTACAATCTTTGTTTGGTCAACATTATTAATTAAAATCCCGTGAGTTGATTTAAGGGCAACTGTTCCTCTTGGTCTGACAAGGTTTATAGCGAGATTAAATCCATTTTCTGATCCTGTTGATTCCACCACTATATCTGCTCCAAGACCATTAGTTAACTCTTTTACTTTTGAGATTAAATTTAAGTCATTTGCGTCCATTATTTCTAATGCACCATAAATTTTGGCTCTTTTAAGTTTTTCCTTCGACCTGGATATTGCAATTATATCTGCTCCCAATGAATTTGCAACAGAGCAGATTAAAACTCCTAATCTTCCAACTCCAAGTACAATAACCTTGTCTCCAATTTTGAATTTTGAGAGTTCAAAGGTTTGAATAGCAGCTGCTAATGGTTCTATGAAAACTCCCTCTTCGTCTGATATACTATCAGGTAATATATGAATATTTTTTGCTGGAACTTTTACAAATTGTGCAAATGTTCCATTAGCATTTATTATTCCCAGAACCGTTCTTTCAAGACAATGAGTAAGTAATCCTTTTTTACAAGCAGGACATTTTATACTTTTAGGATATGAAAGGCAAGTATTATTTATTTCTGCTGTAATTCTTTTTCCTATAAGTTTATTATTCACATCTTCACCAACTTCAATAACCTCTCCAGTAAATTCATGTCCTAATATCAATGGTAATGGAACTTTGTAATCACCATTATAAATTGCAATATCTGTACCACAGATTCCAGCATAATTTACTTTAATAAGCGCCTCATCAGATTCTATTTCAGGTTTTTTAAATTCTTCAATAACAATCTTTTTAGGCTTAATTAAATTCGCTACTTTATAAAATTTCAATATTTTCTCCTATATTTAAATATCTTTTTAAATTTTATCTCGGTATTTTTTAAAGTTGATATTTTATAATACAATTTATACTTAGATTTGTATAATATTTCAAGTTTTAGATTGTATAATATTAATTATAAAGATATAAATGATTAATTTCCTCACATTTTTTGATTAAAGTTATAAAAATTTATGGTAATTAATTTACTTATGTATTTTGGTGGTATAAATGAAGAAAGATTTAGTTTTATTTAATGGAAATATCTATACTATGAATTTTTTAAAGCCAAAGGTAGAAGCTTTACTTATTAGAAAAGGGAAAATTATTGATATAGGTAATAATGCTGAAATTAAATCAAAGGCTAATAGCAAATATGAGTCTATTGACTTAAATGGAAAAGTAGTTCTTCCTGGTTTTATTGATAGTCATGTTCATCTTTTAGGCTATGCTAAAAGTTTGATTGGAATTGATTTAAGTAATACAAAATCAAAAGAAGAGGTAATAGAGAAAGTTAAGACAAGAGTAGAAAATACTGAACCAAATGTATGGATTCTGGGTTATGGATGGAATGAAAATGATTGGAAAGAGATCAAGCTTCCTTCAAAAGCTGCCCTTGATAAAGTTTGCAACAAAAATCCTTTAGTTCTATTTAAAAAGGATGGGCATAGTATATGGGTAAATTCAGTTGCATTAAAAAAAGCTGACATTAATGAGCATACTTTAGATCCTTCAGGAGGGAAGATTGTAAGAGAATCTATTAGCAAAACTCCAACTGGAATATTAAAAGAGAATGCAATTTATTTAGTTTTGAAAAAGATAAAAAAGGAAAATATCGAAGATATCCTTCCAACACCAGTTTTGAATTCATCAACTACTTCAAAAGAGATAAAGATAAAGAATATGGGGAATATCTATAATGCAGTTAAAACTGCATCCAAAAATTTTAATAAAGTAGGAATAACAAGTGTACATAATATGGAAAGTATGAATAGACAAAAAATTCTATTTGATTTAAATAGTGAAGGGGAGTTGAATCTGAGAATATACTCTTTCTTTGAACAAATTGAGCCAGAAGATTTATACCATTTTAAAAGAAATACTAAACTTGATAATAGGTGGACGAAAATTGGAGGAATTAAACTTTTTTATGATGGGAGTTTGGGTTCAAGAACTGCATATATGATTGAGCCATATGATGATGATAAAAATAACTATGGAGTAAAAGTAATGGAAAAGCAAGAAGTGGAAAGGATGATGAGAAGTGCAAATCAACTTGGATTAAACTTTGCGATGCATGCAATTGGAGATAGAGCTAATAAGGAAGTTTTAGATATTTATGAAAGGGTATTAAAAAATTATGAAAATGAAACAGTATTAAGAAATAGAATTGAACATGTCCAGATTCTTAGAAGGGAAGATTTTGTTAGATTTAAAAAGCTAAATTTAATAGCATCGATGCAGCCTTATCATCTTGCTTCTGATATGAAAATGGCTGAAAAAGGATGGGGCAAGAGATGTAAGTGGTCTTATGCCTGGAATGAATTGGTAAAAAATAGAGTTCATCTTACTTTTGGTTCAGATTGTCCCGTAGAAACTATTAACCCTATCAGAGACCTTTATGTATCAATCACGAGGAGAAAGGAAGATGGCTATCCGGATGGGAGTTGGTATCCAGAACATAAGTTAACACTAAAAAGAGCCATATATTCCTATACTTTTGAGGGAGCTTATGCATCAGGAGATGAGGATATAAAGGGTTCTATTGATGTTGGAAAGTTAGCTGATTTAGTTGTTTTATCTGAGAATATTTTTAAAATTTCACCAAAGGATATATTAAATACAGATGTCTGTTATACTATTTTAAATGGAAATATCATTTATAGTAAGTAATTGGTAATTCAAAAATTTCAGCATCAAGTTTTAATAAGGGAGATATATTTTGAAGATTGCAATTATAACTGAAGGATATAAGCCATTTATAAATGGAGTTATAGTTTCCATTGATCTATTTGCAAAACAGTTTAGAAAATTGGGACATGAAGTCTATATATTTGCTCCTTCATATCCTGATTATAAAGAAGATGAGGAATATATTTTCAGGTTAGGATCTGTCCCGTCAATAATACAAAAGAGCATAAGAATCCCTGTACCCACATACATAAAAATGGATAAATTATTTTCCAAGATAGGGTTTGACATAATACATATACAGCATCCAATAATTTTTGGACAAGTAGTAAAACGATTAGTGAAGAAATATAAGTTACCACTTGTTTTTACTCACCACTCTTTTTATGAAAATTATTCTCATTACATTCCATTACCTCAAAAATTTATAAAGAAAATGGCAATAAAATTAAGTGTAGATTTTTCTAATAATTGTGATTTGGTAGTAACTCCTTCAGAAACAGTAAAGGAAGTATTAAGAACCCGTGGTGTAATAGCTCCTATTGAGGTTATTCCTACTGGAATCAATTTTAAAATGTTTGATAAAGCTTCAGGAGATTTTGTTAGAGAAAAATATCAAATTAGCGAAGAAAGTAAAATATTACTTTTTGTGGGAAGAATGTCCAAAGAAAAAAACTTGGATATACTATTAGATAGTTTTCCTATGGTTATTTCAGATTTTCCTGATACTTATTTAATATTAGTTGGGGAAGGTCCAGAAAGAAAAAAAATGAAGAAAAAGGTTAAAGAAATTGGCGTTAACGATAAAGTCTTATTTATAGATTCACAACCATATAATGAAATACCCAATTTTTATAAAGAATCTGATTTGTTTCTTTTCCCATCAAAAAAAGATACGCAAGGATTAGTAGTTTTGGAGGCTATGACATGTGCCTTACCCATAGTAGCAGTTAGGTCAATGTGTGTAGAGGAACTAAATATTGATAAAAGAGCTGGGTTCTTAACAAGAAACTCTCCAATTGAGTTTTCAAAGAAAATCAGGAGATTATTAGCTGATAAAAATTTATATAATGAATTTTCAAAAAATTCTGTAGAAATTGTAAAGAAATACTCTTATGAAGATTCAGCTGCTTTACTTATTGATAAATTCAAGTATTTAATTTCTTGTAAAAAAGGTTAAATATATAAATTTAAATAAGAGTTAAAGCTTTTTGTAATAAATTTTTGTAATAAAAGTACTTTTTTAAATTAAGTTAAAAACTATAAAAAATTTTTTAGAAAATTATGTTTACAAGAAATTTTTAAGTTGAGTATAATAATGTTTTAATTATAGAATTATTTTTGTTATAAAATTATTGAGGAAAGAAAATTTTAAATAAAATAAAGAATTCCAATGAATAGGATTATTAAACTGAATATAAATAAGATAATCAAAAATATCGTATCTTTAACTATATTTACACTTTTTATAGTTGGCTTAATTTCATTATTTAGCTGTAAAGGTGAGAAAGCACCTGGTGAAATCGATTGGAACAAAGTTATTGAATTTGTACCTTTGGAAGAAAGGGAAGGTTTTGGTGAAAAGGATCAAATATTCGAGCCAATAGAAATTACATTGCTACATACTAATGACACAAGGGGCAATATTCAACCATGCGGTTGAAACCCAAGACAAGGTGGAGTTGCCCGGAGGGCGACAGTAATTAGAGAAATAGAAAGTCAAAAAGAAAATGTCATTATTTTGGATGCTGGAAGTGCTTTGTATGGACATTATGATACTGAATATAGTAAAGGTGAAATAATGATTAAATTTATGAATCTCTTGGGGTATGATGCCATGACAATAGGTACATTTGACTTGAAATATAAAATTGATGAAATATTAGATTTAAATGATAAAGCCGAGTTTCCGATTTTAAGTGCGAACTTAGTATCCAAGCAAGATAAAAGTTTAGTTTTTGATGCATATACTATTATTGAATCATCAGGTAGAAATATTGCTATAATAGGAATAAGTCCATATCCATTAGAAGAAAGCTCTGAAAGTGATATCATAGAAAAATATGAAACTATAGATCCAATAGAAGCTATTAACAAAATTATTGATGATTTAAGGTTAAAAGCAAATATAATAATAGTCTTATCATCAGCTGGAAGAGAGATAGATGAGAAAATAGCTAAATCTATAGATGCTGTTGATATTATTGTTGCAGGTTCTTCAAATCAAATAACAATGGAACCTGTTATTATAGAAAGGGAAGAAAAATCAGATGCATTGATAGTTGAAAGTCAGGTGTTGGGAAAGAAATTAGGAAAGCTGATTGTAAAATTTAGCTCTGTTGGAAAGATTAAAGAATTTGAAGGAGAACTGCTTAAATTGGATCCAGAAGTAGAAGATGATCCAGAAATTGCAAAAATTTTAAAAGAATATTTAGAACAGATGAAAAAGTAGAATATAAAAAATAAAGTATAAAAAATTTTAAAAAAGTAAAAAAATAAAATATAAATTTTATTACCTAAATACAACTTAATGAAATCTTGACAATTGAATTCAATTGAGTTATATTATCTCGAAACTGTGAGGTGATGAAAAGTGCCAATATATCAATATCAATGTGATTTTTGTGGAAATGAATTTGAATTATTAAAAAAATTAAATGGGACTGATATAGTGTTATGCCCGATTTGTGGAGAAGAGGCTACAAGAATTTTTTCTTCAGTTGGAATAATTTTTAAAGGTTCTGGATTCTATACCACAGATTCCAGGAAATTTGATGATAAACCAAAGGATTTTAAATATCCTAAAAAGTCCTCAAAGAAAAATGATGAGGAGAACTAATTAATTTGATTTTTTCCTTCCTAAAAACCTTTTTCTTATAAATAACTTCGATATGCTTTTTAAAATTTATGATATATTTAATTTAATCAATAATAGATTTTTTATCTAAAAAAAATTCAGAAGATTATAAAAATATTTAAAAAATTTATTATCAATTTAAAGAAAAATAGAAATTCAATTCAGGTAAAAATATCAAAATTATATATGGAGGGAAAATATTTGGAAGATTTTAATGAAATTAATAGGTTAGAGGGAAAAATTTATAAAGTAAGTGAACTTAATTTTGAATTGAAAAAACTGTTGGAAGGAAATCATCCGGATATATGGGTTGAGGGAGAGATCAGCAATTTTCATCATCACAGCTCAGGTCATATGTATTTTGATTTAAAAGATGAGAATTCAAAAATTAAGTCAGTTATGTTTTTTGGTGATAATCATAATCTTAAGTTTATGCCAGAGGATGGTATGAAGGTTCTGACCAGAGGAGGAGTGACTCTGTATTTGAGAAAAGGAGAATATCAGATAGTTGTTAGATACATGGAGCCAAAAGGAAAAGGAGCTCTACTAATTGCATTTGAGCAGCTTAAGAAGAAGCTGAAAGCTGAAGGTCTTTTTGATATTAAATATAAAAAGCCAATACCTTTTTTACCTTCAAGAATTGGGGTTATTACTTCTTTAGGTGGTGCAGTCCTTCATGATATAAAAAATGTATTGAATAGAAGATTCGAAAATCATCACTTAATCATCAGTCCTTCCAGTGTAGAAGGAGAATCTGCTTCTACTGAGATTTGTAGAGCTATTGAAAATTTAAATAAATATGGGAAGGTTGATGTAATAATTTTAGCTCGAGGTGGAGGTTCTCTTGAGGCTTTATGGGCATTTAATACAGAAGAGGTGTCAAGGGCAGTCTTTTCTTCAGAAATTCCAATTATAAGTGCAGTTGGCCATGAAACTGATTTTACAATATCAGATTTTGTTGCTGATCTAAGAGCACCAACTCCATCTGCAGCTGCTGAAATGGTAATGCCAGAGAAATCTGAACTTTTGAATCAAATCTATAGTTATATAACTAGACTAAAAACAAGTTTGCCAAGGGTTACTACAAATCTTAAAAATCAATCAAATTATCTTTATGGAGACTTACAAAAGGCAATATCTGTCATAATTAATGAAAGAAAGAGTTCTTTTAAGAATTTATCTGAAAAGCTGAATACCCTGAGCCCACTTGCCATACTATCAAGAGGATATAGTGTTTGTTATATGGTTCCAGAAAAGACAATTGTAAAAAGTTCAGATGATGTAAAAATAGGTCAGCAGGTCGATATACTTCTTTTTAAAGGGGATATAGTATGTAAAGTTTTAGAGAAAGATATTTATAAAATGAAAGTATGATATTTAAATTAAAGTTAAATGCTTTTTTGATAAAAATTTTTTAAAATTCTGTTAATAAGGAGAAGAATATGAATAAGGAAAATTTAGAACAGAGAGATTTTGATGAAGTCTTAAAAGAGCTTGAGGAAATTGTTTCAACTTTAGAAAAAGGTGATTTGAATTTAGAGGAATCCTTAAAAAAATTTGAGAAAGGAATAAAGTTTTCCACTCACTGCTTAAAAAAATTGAATGAAGCTGAAAAGAAGATAGAGATACTTGTAGAGAAAATGGGAGGAGAATCTGAAGTTGTTCCTTATGAAGAAGAGGAAGAGGAAAAATAATTATTTTCCCCCTCTCCTTATTCCTCTCCCACCAGGGGAGAGGGAAATTAGTCAAGAAACTATGCCCAAAGCCTAAAATCTTTATAATTTATTATATTGTAAGACCTGATCTCCTTTTTATGACCCCTTTTTTACATATCTTATATCAAGACTTGACCCCTTTTTGCTAACCCCTTTTTATATATGTCCTATATCAAGACTTGACCCCTTATATACACTTGTCATTGCGAGGAGCGTTAGCGACGTGGCAATCCCAAATATAGATATATTATTAAATTTACTTAAAATGAGATTGCTTCGCTATCGCTCGCAATGACACTTGGATATATTCTTCTATCATTGCAAGATCTGAACCTGTTTTTGATATGTCCTATGTCAAGACATGGCCCCTTTTTATGACTCCTTTTTATAACTTAAATTTCTTTGTTTACTTTATTAAAAGTAGAAAAAAATTTACTCAAAATATTATTTTGAAAATTTTTCTAATTTTTTTAAAAATTTATAGACATTCAGAGGGGCATTGTGGTATATTGTGGAGGAAAATGGAGGATTTTTAGATTCTATATAGAAATATAGAATACACTACTTATAAAATTTACTGAAATAGAATGGGGATTAGAGTGTTTCTTGGTACTTTTTTTCACAACTTAGATAAAAAAGGCAGATTATTTATTCCTTCTAAATTTAGACCTCAATTAGAACATGGCTTTGTTATAGCCAAAGGCATTAATGAAAAATGCCTATTTTTATTTACATTTGATGAATTTGCATCACTTGAAAATAAAATTAAAACTCTACCAATATCAAGGAAAAAAGTACAGGAATATGTTCGATGGATTTCATCATCTGCAAGCGAGGAATTCATGGATCAGCAGGGAAGGGTAACAATCCGTTCAGCTCTAAGGGAATATGCAGAATTTGAAAAAGAGATTGCTTGTGTTGGAGTTTTTGGAAGAATTGAGATATGGTCAAAGAAAAATTGGGATAAATTTTTTAAGAAAGCGGATAAAGAATTTTTAGAAATATCAAAAGATATAGAGGATCTTGGATTTTAATAAACAACATTCAACGCCATGGCATGTGCCTGTGATGTTGGATGAAGTTATAAACATATTAAGACCTAAAAATGGGTCAATAATAATCGACAATACAGTAGGCGGCGCAGGTCACGCTGAAGAAATAATTAAAGCAATTGCCCCCGAAGGCATATTAATAGGTATAGATAAAGACAAACAGGCCTTATGCGCCGCCAGAAATAGATTATCTAAATACAAGACAGGTTTTAAATTAATACACGGAAATTTTAAAGATGTTCTTTACATAGCAAAGGAGTTGGATCTTTCTACTATATCGGGAGCACTCTATGATTTAGGGACTTCTTGGGCTCAAATTGATTATCCTGAAAGAGGATTTAGCTACATTAGAGAAGGTCCTTTAGATATGAGGATGGATTCTTCTCAAAAATTGACTGCATATGAAGTTATTAACTCTTATTCAGAAGAAAAGTTAAATGAGATATTTAAAAAGTATGGTGAGGAACGATATTCATATCAAATTGCAAGGGCTATAGTTGATCACAGAAAGAAAAAGAAGATAGAAACAACATTAGAATTAACAGAGATTATTAATAATGCAGTTAGTGGTAAAGCAAAAAGAAGAGGTCATCCATCAAAGAGGATCTTTCAGGCAATAAGGATAGAAGTAAATGATGAGCTAAATTCTCTTAAGCAAGGACTTGAGGATATATTCAAGTTACTTGAGGTTGGTGGAAGAATTGTAGTTCTTTCTTATCATTCATTAGAAGATAAGCTGGTTAAAAATATTTTTCTAAAACTGATCGATGGCTGCATTTGCCCTGAGTGGTATCCTGTCTGTACTTGTGGCAGGAAAGATAAGGCAAAATTAATTTCTAAGGGTGCCTTGATGCCAACAAGTAAAGAGGTGATGAAAAATCCAAGGGCATCAAGTGCTAAACTCAGAGCAATTGAAAAGGTCCAACCCCTTTGATTTAAAAATATTTAAGGAGATATGGTGATTGGTACAAGAGCTGAAATTTTATTAAGAAAAAGGTCAAAAAGGAAAACTAAGTCTTACCTGGTTAAACAGGAGAGAGTAAAGACAGAAAGAAGTATAATATCCTTAACATTCTTTGTTACTTCAATTGTTTTGATAGGGTTATTATCTTTCTCAATTATTTTGCTCAATTTCCAGGTTGCTCAAAATCAATTGATAATTAATGAGATAAGAGAGGAAATCAATTATCAAAGTGAAATTAAGGAAAGATTAAATTTTAGAATAGCTCAATTACAATCACCTCAGAGAATTTATGAAGAAGCAGTAATTAATTTAGGTATGTCTAACCCTGATGAAATAAATTATATAAATATTGATACATACCAATTAGTTGAACAGCAAAAATCATTAGATGAGGACCAAGATACACAAGTAGGATCTTCAGGGTATGAAAGCTTTTTTAATTCTGAATTTAAAGAAGATGTATATAAAACAATTCTAACTCTTCTATTCCCTTAATCTTTAAGGAACGGGTATAAAATGGGAATAATCAGAAGGGCTAAGGATGAATTTAGACCTATATGTATTTTCCTAGTCATCATCTTATTCTTTCTAATTTTATCTTACCGTTTGATTAACCTACAAGTTTTAGATGCTCAAGAATATGTTGATTCTGCAACTAATCAACACGATAGAGATTATAATCTATTTGCTCAGCGTGGTAAGATCTACGATAAAAATGGAAAGGAGTTAGCTCTCAGTTTACATCAGGTTACATTATTCGCTAATCCTTATTTTGTGAAGGATCCATTGAACTACGCCATCAAACTAAGTGAAATATTAAATATGGATGTAGAAAGTTTGAAAGAGAAACTTTCAAGACCCAATAGTGGGTTTGAATATATTACTCGTAAAATCAGCCCTGAGTTAGCAAACAGAGTTATGGAATTAAATTTAGATGGGATCTACAGTGCCAGGGAAGATAAGAGATTTTATCCAAAGGATTCTCAGGCTTGTCATTTAATCGGTTTTGTGGGATTAGATAATAAAGGTCTTGCAGGAGTTGAGTTGGAATATGAAAAGCAGCTTCATGGAGTTGATGGAAAGATAATTGCGAAACAGGATGGTCTCGGAAGGATCGTTCCTGGAACATATACACTAAAATCAGATCCTGAAGATGGCTATGATATACATTTGACAATTGATGAAAACATTCAATTTTACACTGAGTCCAGATTGAAAAAAGGTGTTCAAGAAGCTGGAGCTAAGAGAGGAACTATAATAATAATGCAACCAAAAACTGGGGAGATTTTAGCTATGGCTAATTATCCCGATTTTGATTTAAACGGGTTCAATCTGTCAAATTCCGATAGTTTAAAAAATCTTGCAATATCTTATAATTTTGAACCAGGTTCAATTTTGAAATTTGTAACAGCTTCATCTGCTATAGACTCCGGTTCTATATCAAAAGAAATGGTTTTTCATCTCCCACCTACGATAAAAGTTGGAGGAAGAGTAATAAGTGAACCTTTTAGACATGTAGCAAAAGACTACTCAGTTGCTGATATCTTAATTAATTCTGCAAATGTTGGAGCTGTGATTTTAGCACAGCAAATGAGTAATGAAGTTTATTATAATTATCTTTATAAGTTCGGATTTGGACAATCTACAGGAATTGACTTACCCGGAGAGGAAATTGGAGTATTTAATCACTATACTCAATGGTCAGGTTCAAGTAAAGCTACAATAAGTTTTGGTCAGGGAATATCAGTAACTCCAATTCAACTACTTCGAGCCTTATGTACTATTTTAAATGACGGAGTTGCACCAAACCCTTATATAGTTAAAAGAATCTGTGGAAAGAATGGAGATATAGATTATTTTCCAAAACTAAAGATTGCTGAAAAAAGAGTAATTTCTTCTGAAACTGCTGAGGCTATAAAATCTATGTTGATAAGAGTTGTGGAGGAGGGAACCGGGAAGAATGCTAAAATTGAAGGTTATAAAGTTGGTGGAAAAACAGGTACTGCTCAAAAGCCTATAGAGGGTGGAAGAGGATATCATAGTGGTATAAGTATAACCTCCTTTATGGGATTTGCTCCAGGGGATGATCCAGCTTTAGCTTGTATTGTAATGATAGATGAGCCCTCTGCTGCAAATGGACATGTGTGGGGTAGTACTGTTGCAGCACCTATATTTAAAGATGTAATGAGTTTTACCCTGGAATATCTTCGAATTCCCCCTTTAACTACCGATATCGAACAATAAATTTTGTGCTAAAATTTTAAATAAATCTTGAAGCCATTTTTTTTGTTTTTTAGTCTAAATGGGTTAAGCCACGAAGGCAGAATGATATTAGTCTTGTTATATTCATTACTCTTTGTTATATTAACATAGATTAACATAGATTATATGAAGATGGTCCTGCTTGTCATTTGCAAGCAATTTTTAATATGTCATTACGAGGGACAAGTTTTCTCGTTTGTCATTGCGAAGGACGAAGTCCTGAAGCAATCTCATTTAGTGTAAACTCATCAAGTTATATAATTGAGATTGCCACGTCGCTAATGCTCCTCGCAATGACATATTATTAAAATTGATTTAAAACAATGTTATTAAAAGAACTGATAAAAGAAATAAAAACTATTAAAACCAGTGGTAGTTTGGACACCTTAATAAGTGGAATTTCATATGATTCCAGAAAAGTCTTAAAAGGTGACCTGTTTGTATCTATAAAAGGGATAAAAACTGATGGTCATCTATATATCAATGAAGCTTTAAAGAGGGGGGCAAAAGCCTTTGTAGTAGAAAAATGGCAGGAAGATATTAAGAAACACCCCCAAATTCTTGTGAAAAATTCAAGAGTTGCTTTAGCACAATTTACAAATATATTTTATAAAAATCCATCATCAGATATTAAATTGATAGGAGTTACAGGTACAAATGGAAAGACAACAACGACATTTTTAATTGAATCAATTCTGAATCAATCTGGCAGCAAAACTGGTCTAATAGGAACAATTGAATATAGGATTGGAGAAGACAGGATTGTTGGAGAAAGAACTACACCAGAATCCTCTGATTTATGCATTATTTTAAGAAAGATGATAAATAAGGGTGTAAAAAATTGTGTTATGGAAGTTTCTTCACATGCTTTAGACCTACACAGAGTTGATTTTTTTAACTTTTATGGAGTTGTTTTTACCAATCTAAGTCATGAACACTTGGATTATCATCGTGATATAAGAAACTATTTTGAAGCAAAGAAGAAACTATTTACAGGTGAAAATAATATAAGTGCTAAATTTGCAATTATAAACTGTGATGATAAATGGGGATTTGAGATATCAAAATTAACAAGATGTAAGCAGATAAAATACTCTGTAAAGAAGAAAGCTGATATTTATGCGAAAGACATTGCCTTCTCGTTAAATGGAACTAAATTTTCAGTAGTGGTTCCTGTAGGTAGTTTTAGGATTAATACAGAATTAGTTGGTGAGTTTAATGTATACAACATTTTAGCTGCTATCTCTACAGCTGTCAGCATGAGAATAGATGTTAAAGACATTAAAAAGGGAATTGAACTCATAAAAAATATACCTGGAAGATTCGAAAAAATAGATGAAGGTCAACCGTTTTCTGTAATTGTAGACTATGCCCATACTCCTGCTGGTATAAAGAGTATAATAAAGACTGTCAGGAAGCTTTCAAAAGGGAAAATAATTTCACTTTTTGGATGTGGTGGAGATAGGGATAAGGCAAAAAGACCAATAATGGGAGAGATATCAGGAAGATTAAGTGATTTTGTAATTATTACTTCAGACAATCCACGCTCAGAAAAAGAAGAAGTGATTTCATCTGAAATTAAAAAAGGTATATTAAAAACAAAAGCTAAACATTCTTTTTTAATTGAATTAGATCGTAAAAAGGCTATAGAGATTGCATTAAAAAAGGCAAATATGGGGGATACTGTTCTTATTTTAGGTAAAGGACATGAAAATTATCAACAGTTTTCAAATTACTCTATTGAATTTGATGATAGAGAGATTTCCAGAGAAATGTTAAGGGAGGTGAAATCAGAATGGAATTAAGTTTAAAAGAACTAACAAAAGTAATAAAAGGAAAGATTATTTCTGGGAATCCCAAGTCTATTATAAAGAGTATTTCTATCGATAGTAGAACTCTAAATAAAGGAGATTTTTTTATACCACTTTTGGGTGAAAAATGCGATGGTCATCAATTTATTAATGAAGCTCTATCAAAAGGAGCTATTGGCTTTTTAACATCAATGGATGAAAATAGGCTTAATTTCAAAAGAGAAATATATTTAAATAAGATAATTATACTCGTTGAAAATACTCAAGAAGCATTGGAAGAGATGGCTAAATATGTAAGAAAAATAAGCAGATATGAAGTTGTTGCAATAACTGGTAGTGTTGGAAAAACTGTTACCAAGGAAATAATCACATCAGTGTTAAAACAAAAATTCAAAGTGGAATGTTCTCCTGAAAATTATAATACTGAAATTGGAGTACCGCTTACAATTCTTTCATATAATGATGACATTCAGATTTTAATATTAGAATTAGCAATGAGGGGATTAAATCAAATTACTCGTTTAGCTAAAATTTGCAAACCAAAAATAGGAGTAATGACTTTGATTAATAATACGCACATTGAACTTTTAGGATCAGTTGAAAACATTGTTAAAGCAAAAAGTGAATTGATTAAAGCAATTCCAAAAGATGGTGTTACTATCCTTTGTCGGGATGACAAATGGTATACATTATTCTCATCAATAAGCAATTCAGAAGTAGTTAATTATGGATTAAGTAATGATAGTCAAGTTTCAGCCAAAGATATTACATTAGATGAAATGGCTAAACCAAGATTTAAACTATGTTTTAAGGATAGGGAAGTAGATATAAGTCTTCCAATAACTGGGGATCAGTATGTTTTAAATTCTTTAGCTGCAGCAGCAGTTGGTATAAGTTATGAAATGGATCTTAATCAAATTAAGAAGGGATTAGAATCTGTTAAACCATTTAAAATGAGAATGCAGATAGAGGAGGGTAAGAGGAATATTTTGTTAATTAATGATTCTTATAATGCCAATCCAACATCAATGAAGGCAGCGATTAAAGTACTTTCATATTTAAAACAGAAAAGAAAAAGAAGATCTGTTGCAATTTTAGGTGATATGTTAGAGTTGGGAAAATTTAGCGGGATTTCTCATATTAATATTGGAAAATTTATTGTTAGACAAAATGTTGATTTATTACTAACCAGAGGAGAAAATGCAAAAATAATTTCACAAACTGCCTTATCAAATGGTATGTCTAAAGATCAAGTTCATCAATTCTCTTCGAATGATGAGATAAAAGAAAATATTTTAAACTTAATAAAACCTAAAGATATAGTTTTGGTTAAGGCTTCAAGAGCAATGGCTTTTGATGATATCGCAGATTTTCTAACTGTTCATAATTGAAGTTTAATGTATTTGTTGTACTATTAACAAGATAAGTTTACAGTCTGCTCTTTAAAAAATTAATATAATGTAATAAAAGTATTTGTCATTGCGAGGAGCGAGATTCCTCGTTGCACTCGGAACAGGCTGCGCAATCTCAGTACATAAATTATTGTCAATAATAGAGATTGCCACGCCACCTTCGGTGGCTCGCAATGACAAGATAATATTAAATTTTCAAAGAATAAAATACTAAAGTGTTAACCTAACTTGTTAACAATACAAATAATTATAAAATTAGTTTTTATTTAAATAACAAAAAATAAATAAAATAAAAAATAAAGAATATAAGATTTTAAAGTTATAGGAAGGTTTAATTGAGTTATATAATTGTTGCTGCTACAATAGCTGGAATTTTATCAATAATCGCTGCACCTTTTTGGGTAAAATTTCAAAGGTCAAGAAAAATAGGGCAGAAAATCAGAGTTGATGGTCCTCAAACTCATATGATAAAAACTGGAACTCCCACAATGGGTGGGTTCATTATATTAATTACTGCAACAATCGGTTATTTAGTTGCTATTTTTGCTCATTATTTAAAACATCCAGAAGAACCAATATCTTTTGAAGGCATTTTAGCTCTAATTGTTTTTATATTGTGTGGATTAGTTGGACTTGCTGATGATTATCTATCAATTAAAAAGGATAGATCATTAGGATTAACTGCAAGATATAAACTTCTTTTTCAGTTACTTATTTCTATTATTTTCATATTCCTTTTAATAGTATTTTGTAATGTTGATACTAAATTGGAAATTCCGCTAATTAATCGCTCAATAGAACTGGGATTTGGATATTATATTTTGATTCCTATAATGATTTTATCTACAACTAATGCTGTAAATTTAACAGATGGATTAGATGGATTAGTAGCGGGAACAACAGCTGCCGTTTTAGCAGTTTTCACATTAATAGCATATGTTCTTTGGAACACTAATACATATCAATATGGATTAGATTTGGCTGTCTTATCAGCAGCAATAATGGCAGCATCAATTGGACTGCTCTGGTGGAATGCAGCACCAGCAGACATTTTTTTAGGAGATACAGGCTCATTAAGTCTGGGTGCTATAATTGCAACACTTGCAATACTTTTAAAGGTTGAGTTCTACTTAATTATAATTGGAGGATTATTTGTAATAGAAACAGTTTCAGTAATAATCCAGGTTTTATATTTCAAATTTACGAAAAAAAGAGTTTTTCTGATGGCTCCTATACATCACCATTTTGAATTATTAGGTTGGCCAGAAATAAAGATTATTATTAGATTTTGGTTAATATCATTGATTTTTGCTCTTATAGGATACTTACTCTTTTATATTAAATTTATAGACTAATTACATTTAATTTTTTATTCTCTGTTATGAAAGATATTATAAAAGAATTAGTTGGTAAAAAGGTTCTTATAATAGGTTTAGGAAGAAGTGGGATAAGTACTACACTATTCTTGAATAAGATTGGAGCAAAGGTTCTTACAAACGATATAAAAGATAAGGATGAGCTAATAAGCGTAGTTAGAATGCTAAACTGTTTAGGAATAGATTTTGTGGGTGGACATCATAAAAATTGGTTACTGGATGAGGTTGAGTTAATTATAGTAAGTCCAGGAGTTCCCGCAGATTTACCTTTGTTAAAAATTGCCAATAAAAAAGGTATTAATGTATGGAGTGAAGTTGAGTTAGCTTCAAAATTTATATCTGCTCCAATAATAGGGGTAACTGGTACTAATGGAAAAACATTAGCTGTTTCTCTGATTGGTGATATATATAGGTCTGCTAAAAAGGAAAGTTTAGTTGCAGGAAATATTGGAAATCCTTTAATTGATATAGTGGATAAAATTTCAAAAAATGGAAGAGTAATTGCTGAAATAAGCAGTTTTCAATTAGAGTGGATTGAGCAATTTAAACCGTATATAGGAGTTCTTTTAAACATTTCTTCGAACCATCTGGATAGACATTATAATCTAAATAAATATACTAAATTAAAATTAAGAATTTTTTCAAACCAAACAGAAAAAGATTTTGCAATTTTAAATTATGATGACCCTTTAATAAAATCACAAGAAAAGAATTTGATGTCTCAACCAATATTTTTAAGTAATAAGGGAGTTCCTAAAAATGGAATAGGAATAGAAGATAATACAATAGTTTCTAATATATCTGATAGGAAAATAATATGTAAAATATCAGAACTTCCATTTCCACATCACCATTTAACAAGTGTACTTTCAGCAATAGCAGTTTCAATTTTAGATGATATAGATATAGATGTTATTGTGGATGTTCTTAAAGACTACAAGGGACTTCCACATAGGATGGAGTATGTTGGAAGGATAAAGGGAGTATTTATTTATAATGATTCTAAAGCAACAAACCCACAATCAACTATAGCAGCCTTAAGATCTTTTAAAAAACCAGTAATTTTAATAGCAGGTGGAAGGGATAAAAAAATGGACTTTTCTGAGTTGGGAAAAGAAATTGATGTAAATGTAAAGACATTAATACTTGTAGGGGAGACATCGGATATAATAGCCTCAACTTTGAGTAAAGATAGGGAAAATAAATTGTTTTTTGCTAAAGATATTAAAGATGCTGTAAAAATAGCTTTTAAGCAATGTAATGAGAAGGATATTATTTTATTATCCCCAGCATGTGCAAGTTTTGACATGTTTAGAGATTACAAAGAAAGAGGAGAAGTATTCAAGAGAGAAGTTCTTAAGATAAGTTAATAAGTAAGTAAGGGATGCACTTTTATGGAAAGAATTAAATTTTCGAAAGAATATTTCACCATATTAATATCAACTATTCTTCTATTTACAATTGGGATAATTATGATATCCAGTTCTTCTACGGAGTATTCAAGAAGATATTTTGATGATTCATTTTATCTTTTGAAAAAGCATCTTCTTCATGCCATGGCTGGAATAGTGGTTTTAGCTTTTGTGATGAATATCCCATTTAATAAATATCATTATCTATCATATCTTTTGATATTTGTAAATGTAATATTGCTGATATTGGTATTAATTCCGGAAATAGGTATCAGTGCAGGGGGCTCTCGAAGTTGGATAGATCTGGGAATTTTTTCCCTACAACCCTCAGAATTTGCAAAAATAAGTTTAATTATTTTTGCTTCGGACATTTTGGTTAGGAAGAAGAAGTCCATTAATAGATTTACACACTTAGTAATTCCACTACTTTTAATTTCAGCTATAATTACGTATTTAATTTTTTTACAACCTGATTTGGGTACAGCGGTAATAATATGGTTATCTCTTTTTGTCATCCTTTTCACTGGTAAAGTTAAATTTCGACACTTGCTATTGATTTTGATAATCTGGCTTTTAATTGTTGGTTTGTATATTACAAAGGCAGAATACAGAATGGAAAGAATTACCAGTTTTTTATCTGAATATTCAGGTGAAGATACTGATACAAATAGTGATAATTATCAATTAAAACAAGCTCTTATAGCTTTGGGATCTGGAGGTATTTTTGGTAAAGGCCTTGGTAAGAGTATACAAAAATTGGCTTATTTACCTAATTCCCATACTGATTTTATATTTGCAATAATAGGCGAAGAGTTAGGTTTAATAGGCTCTCTTTTTGTGGTTGTTTTATATTTAGTATTTGCTATTGCTGGAATGTCTTTATGTCTTCGTACTAAAAATCAACTTGGCAAATTATTAGCAGTTGGAATTACAATATATATAGTTGGACAGGCATTAATAAACATAAGTGTTGTAAGTGGATTGCTACCTGTAACTGGTGTACCTCTTCCACTTATAAGTACTGGAGGTTCGTCATTAATTACATCTTTAGTATCAATTGGAATATTATTAAATATTGCAAAGGGAGAAAAGAGTGAGTTAAATTATGAAGATAATGATTAGCGGTGGGGGTACGGGTGGTCATATTTATCCCGCAATAGCATTAGCAAAAAAAATTAGAAATATTAAAGATAATATTAAAATTGTATGGGTAGGTACAGAGAGGAAGTTAGAGGGAAAGTTAATTGCAAAGACAGATTTTCATTTTGAAATAATAAAATCAAGAGGATTCAGAAATAATAATCTTTTTGATAGATTTTATAGCTTATTACTTTTATCAATTGGTTTTTTTCAGTCAATCTTTTTAATATTGAAATATAAACCCGATGTCATTTTGGGGATGGGTGGATATGCTTGTGCTCCAACAGTTCTTGCCGGATCAATTTTAAGGAAAAAGACTGCTTTATTTGAGCCTAATGTGATAATGGGTAGAGCAAATAGATTTTTAAAAAAATGGGTTGATATGATTTTTGTCAGTCACAAAAAAACATTAGAGGAGATATCTGATAAAAAGTATAATTTTGTTGGAAATATAGTTAGAGAGGATTTATATGATATTCCCTCAAAAGAATGGGCTCGAGAATATTTTGGTTTAGATCCAAATAAAAAAACCGTTCTAATTTCTGGTGGAAGTCAAGGGTCACTTGCAATAAATAGATTTATGTTGGATGTTATCTTATATCTTGACAAAATAAAAGACATTCAATTTTTACACATCACTGGGATAAAAAATTACGAAGGGTTTAAAAAAAGGTTTTTGAGAACTTTTAAGAATGAAGAGGTTAAAAATTATAAATTTTTACCATATGTTCATGATATGCATTTTGCTTACGCAGCATCAGATTTAGTTATTTGTCGGGCGGGAGCAAATACCATATCCGAGATCATCTGTCTGGGTATTCCTTCTATATTAATACCATTTCCATATGCAATTGATGATCATCAAATAATAAATGCAAAAATTTTAAAAGACATAGATGCAGCAATAGTTATACCAGAAAATGAATTAAATGCAACAGATTTATCAGACATTATTTATACACTAATCAAGGATGAAAAAAGATTGTGTGAAATAGGAGATCTTGCAAAAACATTACATCAACCAAAGGCAGTTGAGAAAATGTCAAGAGGTTTAATCAAATTAGCAGAAAAATAAAATTAATTTATTCTAATTTTAAAAATAAATACTGGAAGCTTTGGGCATAGTTTCTTGACTGAAATGTCTTCGAAACCATGCCACAAAGCTATAAATAAGGAAAGACTTTAAGTGTCATTGCGAGGAGCATTATTCCTCGTTTGTCATTGCGAGGGAC
>Ga0209986_10001369_pt1 | contig 23369 bp, 14 predicted proteins | sample BlataG_FD_183168 | JGI IMG/M metagenome (GOLD analysis project Ga0209986, IMG submission 183168) | Deep subsurface microbial communities from Black Sea to uncover new lineages of life (NeLLi) - Black_00105 metaG (SPAdes) (version 2) | ecosystem: Environmental > Aquatic > Marine > Oceanic >... | reverse complement strand
ACGGGCACCTCCGCCGGGAACCGCCGGGCCAGGCCCGCGTCGACCTCATGACGCAGCCAACTCCCCTGGTTGTGACCCTCGGGTACCGGGAACACCGGCATCCGGTCCCGGGGCGTCCAGACATCGGCGTAGGACTGCACCCGTTCGGCGATCAGCAGGGTGGAATCGCAGGCCTGCGGGATCTCGCCGTCCCAGAGTGCGCGCATCTCGGCCGCGGACTTCAGGTAGTAACCGTCGCCGTCGAACTTGAACCGGTTGGGATCCGACAGCGTCTTGCCGGTCTGCACGCACAGCAGCGCCTCGTGGTTGTGCGCGGCGTCGCGGGTGACGTAATGGCAGTCGTTGGTGGCCAGCGCCGGGATGCCCAGCTTGCGGCCGACCTCGAGCAGCCCGTCCCGGACCCGTCGCTCGATGGACAGGCCGTGGTCCATCAGTTCCAGAAAGTAGTTCTCGGCGCCGAAGATGTCGCGCCATTTCGCCGCCGACTCGAGGGCCTCGGCCGTTTGGCCGAGCCGAAGCCGGGTCTGTACCTCCCCCGACGGGCAGCCTGTGGTGGCGATGATGCCCTCGGCGTGCTCGGCGATGATCTCGGCGTCCATCCGCCACCACTTGCCCAGCTGCCCCTCGAATGAGGCCAGCGAGGTGAGCTTGAACAGGTTCCGCAGCCCGGTAGCGTTCTCGGCGACCATGGTCAGGTGGGTGTAGGACCCGCTGCCGGAGACGTCATCGCTCTTCTGGCCGGGATCGCCCCACAGGATCCGGCGGGTGTCCAGCCGCGAGCCGGGCGCCACGTACGCCTCGACGCCGATGATGGGTTTGATTCCGACCTTGGTGGCAGCGTTGTAGAACTCACTGGCTCCGAACATGTTGCCGTGGTCGGTCATCCCGATAGCGGGCATCTCCAGGCGCTGGGCCTCGGCGAGCATGGGGGTGATCTTGGCGGCACCGTCGAGCATCGAGTACTCGGTGTGGTTGTGCAGGTGCACGAACGATCTGCCGGTCGAGATGCCCATAGGCCCGTCAGTTTAGGGCCGCGCGGGGACGGCTTCGGCGTGTCGGGTGGCCGTGTCCCCGCCCGGATCCCCGGTCAACTCTCGTCGCGCAGCATGGTGGCGATCTGCTTGGCCTGCTCAGCGGTCAGTTCCCCGGACAGTTGCAGCACTTGTCCGTCGATCGGGGCGGCGATCTTGGGGCCCCACACCACCGTCCCGGCCCGGACGAAAGCCACCTGCTTACCCACCTGACCGGCGGTGAACGTGCCGAACTCGGTCGCCGACTCCGGGGTCATCGTCATCTGGACCAATTCCACGCCGGTCAGCGGGTTCAGGAACGAATCCACATTGGTCAACTGGACCCGCAGACCCTCTGGCCCCATCTCGTAGACCGCGGTCTTATTGATATCGCAGACCCGCATCGGCTTATCCGGCGGCGCCGGGGTCGACGGTGGACACTGCTCCGGTGTGGTGACGAACGCGCTGATCACCGGCCGCACCGGCAGCGGCTTGATGGTCAGCGGCGGTGCCGTGGTCGTCGGAGCGGACGGAAGGTCGGCTCGCTGGCTCAGGCGCGGAGTCAGCAGACCCAGCATCATCGGCACGACGATGGCCGCAGAGGCGACGGTCGCCATCAGCGCGATCAGAATTTTCCGGTTCCGGCGTCTGGTCTCGGTCATGATGCCTGCAAGGTACCTGCCCGGCCACCGAATGCGCGGAACAACCCGTCAGTGCTGAAGATCGCCAGCGCAAGCCAGATTGCGGCAAAGCCGATCCACCGGACCGGCGGCATCGGCTCATGCTCAACCAGCACGCCCCAGACCATCTGCATCGACGGGGTCAGATACTGCAGCAGGCCCAGGGTCACCAACGGCAACCGCTGGGCGGCCGCGCCGAAGAACAACAGCGGGATGGCCGTCACCGGTCCGCACAGCAGCATCAGCACGGTGTGGCCGGCGCCGTTGCTGGTGAATTGCGAGGCACCGGCCAACCAGAGGGCGAACAGATAGACCAGCGCGAACGGTGCGGCGATCGCGGTCTCGACCGCCACGCTGACCCGGGGATCGGTCGGAACCACCTTCTTGACCGCCCCGTAGAGCCCGAACGACAGCGCCAACCCGATCGCGATCAACGGCGGTCCGCCGACACCCACCGAAAGCAGGACGACCGCAGCCACAGCGATCACCAGCGCGACCGCCTGGGCGCGGTCGAGTCGTTCGCCGAAGAACGCGACTCCCAGCGCCACGCTGACCAGCGGTGTCATGAAATAGCCCAGCGCGGCGTCGACGACGTGGTCGGCATTGACCGCATAGATGTAGATCAGCCAGTTGGTGGAGATCAGCACCGAGGCGGCGGCAAGCAGTAGCCAGGTTCTGCGGGAGATGGCCCGCACATCGCGAACCCGCCGGATGGCCACCAGCAGCACCGCGAGCAGCAGAACGGTCCAGACGATCCGGTGTGCCAGCACTTCGAGGGCACCGGCCGGGGACAGCAGCCCGAAGAACGCCGGGAATACACCCCACAGCCCGTAGGCCGCCAATCCGAAGACCAGGCCGCGCCCGTCACCGGCATGCTGCCGGACCGCGGTCAAGGTGCCGTGTCTGTCATTCCGCACCCAGCACGTCGAGCGCATGCTGCAGATCGGCCGGGTAAGGACTGGTGATCTCGATGTGCCGGCCGTCGGCCGGGTGGGCGAAGGCCAGCGAACGGGCGTGCAGCCATTGCCGATCCAGTCCGAGCCGGCGGGCCAGCACCGGGTCGGCGCCGTAGGTCAGATCCCCTGCGCAGGGATGGTGCAGCGCCGCGAAGTGCACCCGGATCTGATGGGTGCGACCGGTCTCCAGGTGAATGTCCAGCAGGCTGGCGGCGCGGAACATCTCCAGCGTGTCGTAGTGGGTGATGCTGGGCCGGCCGTTCTCGGTGACCGCGAACTTCCAGGCGCTGCCGCGGTGCCGGCCGATCGGGGCGTCGATGGTCCCGCTGGACGGGTCCGGATGTCCCTGCACCACAGCGTGATAGCGCTTGTCGACGGTGCGCTGCTTGAACGCCCGCTTCAGCACCGTGTAGGCATGCTCGGACAGTGCGACCACCATGACACCGGAGGTCCCGACGTCCAGCCGCTGCACGATTCCCTGCCGTTCATGGATGCCCGAGGTGCTGACCCGGAAGCCTGCGGCTGCCAGGCCGCCCAGCACCGTGGGGCCATGCCAGCCCACCGTCGCGTGCGCGGCCACACCGGGTGGCTTGTCGACGGCGACGATATCGTCGTCGGCGTACAGAATTGCCATGCCCTCGATCTCGACCGGTGTGTTCTCCACCGGCCCGGGGTCTTCCGGGAGCATCACGGTCAGCCAGGCACCGGCCTCGAGTTTGTCCGACTTACCGGCAGGTACCCCGTCCAACTGGACCCCGCCGCTCTCGGCGACCGCTGCCACCACGGTCCGGGACAACCCGAGAAGCCGCGCCAAACCGGCATCGACCCGCATACCGGCCAAACCCTCCGGGACCGGCATGGATCGTTCGGCCATCAGACCGACCCGGGATCTGATCCGTGCCGGCCGGACCTGTCGAATTCGTAGCCGAACAGCGAGAGCACCACCAGCAGGATCGCCCCACCCACCACCGCGGGATCGGCGACGTTGAACACCGGCCACCACCCGATGGACAGGAAGTCGACCACATGACCGCGCAGCGGACCCGGCGAGCGGAAGAACCGGTCCACCAGATTCCCCAGCGCGCCGCCCAGGATCATGCCGAGCCCGACCGCCCACCAGGGTGACACCAGACGGCGACCCATCCAGATGATGCCCACCACCACCCCGATCGCGACCAGGGTCAGCACCCAGGTGTAGCCGGTCGCCATCGAGAACGCCGCGCCGGAGTTGCGGACCAACGTCCAGGTGACGGTGTCGCCGATGATCGACACCGGCTGGCCCGGGGTCAGCAGCTTGACGGCCAGCACCTTGGTCACGACGTCGAGAACCAGGACAGCCGCAGCCACCGACAACAGCAACCGGAGCCGCCGACGGGGTGCCGGCGCGACAGGCACGGCGTCGTCGGTCACGACACCATCATTCCCTAGGTGCAATGATGACCGGCATGCCCCGCCTGATCGTCATCACCACCGGCGGCACAATCTCGACAACCACCGGCGCAGACGGCGTGCTCCGGCCTGCACGGAGCGGCGCAGAACTGCTGGCCGACCTCGAGACCGGTACCGAGGTATCGGTGATCGACCTGATGAGCGTGGACAGTTCCCAGCTCACTCCGGCGGACTGGCTGCGCATCGGCGCAGCCGTCGCCGAGTCGACCACCGACGGCGCGGACGGAGTGGTGGTCACGCACGGCAGCGACTCCATGGAGGAGACCGCGGTCTGGCTGGACCTCGGCTACGGCGGCGAGGTCCCGGTGGTGCTGACCGGGGCGGCCCGGGCTGCCGACGATCCGGAGGCGGACGGACCGGCCAATCTGCGTGACGCGCTGGCGGTGGCGGCCAGTCCGCAGGCCCGCGGCCTTGGAGTTCTGATGAGCTTCGGTGGCGCGGTCCTGGCTCCGCTGGGCACCACCAAACTCGCCGGGCCGATGCTCTTCGGGGGAAGCCCGGTGGGGTCGGTGTCGCACGGCGCATTCACTGTCGACACCGTCAAGCAGCGCCCCTATCTGGGTCGGCTCGATTCGGCACCCAGGGTGGATATCGCGGCGGCCTACCCAGGTGCGGACGGCACCGCAGTCGACGCGTTCACCGCAGCTGGTGCCCGCGGGGTGGTCATCGAGGCGATGGGCGCCGGTAACGCCGGGACCGCGGTGGTCGCAGCGGTGGCCCGGGCCAGCAGGCGCGGTATCGCCGTCGCCGTCACCACCCGGGTTCCCGATGCCGGCACACATGCCGGCTACGGCCCGGGACACGAGCTCTTGGAGGCCGGCGCCGTCCTGGTGCCGCGACTGCGCGCCAGTCAGGCCCGGGTGCTGATGATGGCCGCACTCGGTGCGGGCCTTCCGGTCGACGAGATCATCGCCCGCTGGGGTTGACACCGGAGCCCGACCGTCAGAGCCAGTCCAGACTGTCGACGGGATCCGCAGGGGTCAGTTCCGCGGCCTCAAGGGCGAAGGTGCGCATCACTCCCGGACCGCTGGCGCGGGTCTCGAACCGGACACTGACCACGCCGTGGCCCGCGCCCTGCACCCAGCCGTGACCGTATCCGGAATGGTGGACATCGTCACCGACACGCCAACCTGTTGAATCGAGAGCAGCCTCAGGTGCCGGCGCGTCGGGCAGCAGGTCCATCTCCTGCTGGTCCAACTCGGGGAACAACGACTCCTGCAGGACATCGCTCAGGCCGGAAAACCCGACACCGACCAGCCGGATCGGTCCGACCTCGCGGGGATCGAGCAGCAGCCGGCGGGCAGTCGCCGTCAATGTGCCGGCGTCGGCGGTGGCATAGGCCAGCGTCGCCGAGCGGGTGAGCGTCGACATATCGGACTTCTTCAGTTTCACCGTCACCGTGCGCGCACCGCGGCCGTCGCGGGTCAGCCGCCGGTGAGCATGTTCGGCGATCGGACCCGCGGCCTCGCGCAGCTGGTCCAGGGTGGTCAGGTCGGTCTCGAAGGTGGACTCGGCGCTGATCTGCTTGGACTCGGCCCGTTCGGTCACCGGACGGTCGTCAATCCCCCGGGCCAATCGGTGCAACGCCGGTCCCGCCGCCGCGCCGAGGATGTCGGCGGCTTCCGACTCGGCGAGTGCCGCGAACTGGCCAACGGTCTCAATACCGAGCCGGTGCAGCTTCTCCTCTGCGACGGGGCCGATACCCCACAGTCGGCGAACGGCAAGCCCGGCCAGCAGGCGCTGTTCGTCCTCGCGCGGAATGACTTCAACGCCATCGGGTTTGGCCAGTCCGGAGGCGATCTTGGCGATCTGCTTCCCGGACCCGGCGCCGACCGAGGCCACCAGACCGGTCCGCTCGCGCACCAGCAGCCGCAGCTCGGAACAGAACCGCTGCACCTGTCGGGCCGTCGCACCGGCCAACTCGGCCGGCTCGCCGAAGGCCTCGTCGAAAGACAACTGTTCGAGCACCGGGACCACCGCGCGCACGGTGTCCATCACCCGTCTGCTGGCGACGCCGTACACCGCCCCGCGCGGCGGCAGCACAACCGCCGCCGGGCCGATCAGCCGGCGCGCCTGGTGTACCGGCATCGCCGAACGGGCACCGAAAGCCCGGGCCTCGTAGCTCGCACCGGCCACCACACCGCGGCCGCCCCGGCCACCGACCAGGACCGGCCGGCCTCGGAGCGTGGGCCGGGTCAACTGCTCGACGGAGGCGAAGAACGCATCCATGTCGAAGTGCAGTACCCAGCGGTCGGCCACCACATCACGCCTTCGCGATCGAGACCTTCACGCCATCGCCGATCTGCACTCCGTCGGCGGGATCACCGAACTCGAAACCCGTCGCCAAGATCTCCCCCGCGATCAGATTACGGTGCGTGCGGGCCCAATCGGCCCGCCCGGCGGGCACCGACATCACCACGGTGATCCGATCGCTGACCTCCAGGCCCGCCGACTTTCTCAGATCCTGCAGTTCGCGGATTCGATCCTTGGCCCAGCCCTCGGCCTCCAGTTCCGGGGTGACGGTGTCGTCGAGGACGACGAGACCGGCGCCACCCGGCAGTGCGGCCGTACACCCCGGGTCTGCGGCGACCAGTTTGGAGTCGTACTCGCCGGCATTGAGCAGCACCTCCCCGGCGGTGAGCGTGCCGTCGGGGTTGAGCGTGCCGTTGCCTGCCTTGACCGCTTTGATGGCCTCCTGCACGGCCTTGCCCAGCCGCGGCCCGGCCGCCCGGGCGTTGACGGTCAACTCGAAGCGGCCGTGCGCGGCGATATCGTCGGTCAGGTCGACGGCCTTGACGTTGAGTTCGTCGGCGATGAGGTCGGCGAACGGCCGGAGGCTGTCCGGATCCTCCACCGCCACAGTCAATTTCGGCAGGGGCAGCCGGACCCGGAGTTTCTTGGCCTTGCGCAGCGAGGACGCCGCCGAGCAGACCTCGCGAACCTGGTCCATCGCCGCGACCAGGCTCGGGTCGGCGGGCAGGGGCTCGGCCTCCGGCCAGTCCGTCAGATGCACCGAGCGACCACCGGTCAGAGCGCGCCAGATCACCTCGCAGGCCATCGGCAGCAGGGGTGCGGCCAGTCGGGTGGTGACCTCCAGGACGGTGTGCAGCGTGTCGATCGCGTCGGGATCCTCCTGCCAAAACCTCGACCGGGACCGCCGCACATACCAATTCGTCAGCGCCTCGGTGAACTGCCGCAACTGCTCGCAGGCACCCGAGATATCGCAGACGTCCATGGCATCGGTGAGATCGTCACGCAGATCCGCGAGCTTGGCCAGGATGTAGCGGTCCAGGACGTTGCTGGAATCGACACGCCAGGTGCCGACCGTCGGCGCGTAGAGGGTCAGAAAGCTGTAGGCGTTCCACAGCGGCAACAGCACCTGACGCACGCCCTCGCGGATGCCCTGCTCGGTCACGATCAGGTTGCCGCCCCGCAGGATCGGCGAGGCCATCAGGAACCAGCGCATGGCATCGGATCCGTCGCGGTCGAACACCTCGTTCACGTCCGGGTAGTTGCGCAGCGATTTGCTCATCTTCGCGCCGTCGTTGCCCAGCACGATGCCGTGCGCCACACAGGTTTTGAAGGCCGGGCGGTCGAAGAGTGCGGTGGCCAGCACATGCAGGGTGTAGAACCAGCCGCGGGTCTGGCCGATGTACTCGACGATGAAATCGCCGGGGAAGTGCGTCTCGAACCAGCCCTGGTTCTCAAATGGGTAATGCACCTGGCCGTAGGGCATGGAACCGGAGTCGAACCACACGTCGAAGACATCCTCGATGCGGCGCATCGTGGACCGGCCGGTCGGGTCATCAGGGTTGGGCCGGGTCAGTTGGTCGATATAGGGCCGGTGCAGATTGTCCGGGCGCACCCCGAAGTCCCGTTCGAGTTCGTCGAGACTGCCGTAGACGTCCATCCGCGGATACGCCGGGTCGTCGGAGGTCCACACCGGGATCGGGGTGCCCCAGTACCGGTTGCGTGAGATCGACCAGTCCCGCGCTCCGGATAGCCATTTGCCGAACTGCCCGTCCTTGACATGCTCCGGATACCAGGTGATCTGCTGGTTGAGCTCGACCATCCGGTCGCGGAACTCGGTGACCGCCACGAACCATGACGACACCGCCCGGTAGATCAGCGGGTTGCGGCAGCGCCAGCAGTGCGGGTACGGGTGATCGTAGGTCTCGTGCCGGATCAGCACCGGCGCATTGACGGCCGCGGCACCGGTGCCGTTCTTGAGGTCGCGGATGATCTGCGGATTCGCGTCGAAAACGTTCTGCCCCTGGTAGTCCGGCACGCTGGCGTCGAAACGGCCCCGGGCGTCCACCGGGGTGACCGGCACGATCCCGACGGTGTCTGTGGTGGCCTTGTCGTCCTCGCCGTAGGCCGGCGCCATGTGCACGATGCCGGTGCCGTCCTCGGTGGTGACGAAATCGCCGGCCAGCACCCCGAAGCTGTTGGCGGCGTCCGCGAAGAACGGAAACGGCGGTGCGTAACGCAGTCCCAGCAACTGCTCCCCGGTGTAGCTGCCGAGAATCTCCGGGTCCTCCCCCAGCTCGCGGGCGTAGGCCGCCAGCCGGGCCCGTGCCAACACCAGACGCCGCCCGTCCACGGCGACGACGACATACTCCACCCCCGGATTGACCGCGACGGCCTGGTTGGACGGCAGGGTCCACGGGGTGGTGGTCCAGACGACCAGGTAGGCGCCGTCCAGGTCGGAGCCCGGCGCGGTGATCCGGAACCCGACGGTGATGGCCGGGTCCTGACGACTCTGGTAGACGTCGTCGTCCATCCGAAGCTCGTGGGCGGACAGCGGCGTCTCGTCATTCCAGCAGTACGGAAGGACCCGCACGCCCTGATAGGCCAGGCCCTTGTCCCACAATTGCTTGAACACCCAGATGACCGATTCCATGAACGAGGGGTCCAGGGTTTTGTAGTCGTTGTCGAAGTCCACCCAGCGGGCCTGGCGGGTGACATAGGCCCGCCACTCGTTGGTGTACTTGAGCACCGAGTCCCGGCAGGCGTCATTGAAGGCCCCGATGCCCATCTGCTCGATCTGGGCCTTGTCGGTGATCCCAAGTTGGCGCTGCACCTCCAGTTCCGCGGGCAGCCCGTGGGTGTCCCAGCCGAACCGGCGCTCGACCTTGTATCCGCGCATTGTCCGGTAGCGGGGAACGATGTCCTTGACGTACCCGGTCAGCAGGTGACCGTAGTGCGGCAGACCGTTGGCAAAGGGGGGACCGTCGTAGAACACGTACTCGGGTGCGCCGTCGCGCTGGGCCACGCTGGCGCGGAAGGTGTCATCCGAGGCCCAGTAGTCCAGGACATCGCGTTCGATGGCGGGAAAGTCCGGCGAACCGCCGGACGGCCGGGGGTAGCCGGTGTCGGTCACGATGGGGCGTTCTCCTGTGCCGTCGGGCCTACGGAGGCCGCAGGCCGACCGCAGACGGACACGGGGACGACGCCGCGCGGGTGCGCGAGCGCCGCGGTACCACCCCGCTTACGCGCACCCGTGGCACACGTCGCTCATACAGGCTGTGTCGGGCCTCACCCGTCCGGTTCTACTGGGCCCCGCCCGATCGACCTGCGGGACCGTTCTTCCGGAAGCTCCCCGGTGATGGCCGGATCGACGCTGAACGGGATTGTATCGCGGCTTACCGGGACTCTCATTGCTGGTCAGTACCATGGCCGGGTGGCTCCACACCTCCAGTCGGCTGAGATGACCGAAGCCGCCGAAGGTGGGGGGCTCTTCGGTCGGATCGGCCGCATCGTCGTGCGCCGGCCGTTAGTGGTGATCGGGGTGTGGATAGCCCTCGCGATAGGCCTCAGCCAGTTGTTTCCGCCGCTCGCCGTCCTGGCCCAGAAGGCTCCAGCTTCTATCCTACCGCCGGACGCACCCTCGGTCGTGAGCCAGATGGAGATGGCTGACGCCTTTAGGGAGGCCAGTTCCGACAACATCCTGCTGGTCGTCCTGACCAATGAGAACGGACTCACACCGGCTGATGAGGCCGTCTACCGGAACCTGGTCAGCAAACTGCGCGCCGAAACCGAGGACGTCGCGGCACTGCAGGACTTCGTCACCACGCCGCCATTGCGAGAAATCCTGATCAGCAAGGACAACAAGGCTTGGCTGATGCCGGTCAACATCGTCGGCGACATCGGCACACCGGAAGCCATCGCCGCCACCAAACGCGCCATCGAAACCGTGCAGCAGACCGTCGCGAACACCTCAGTCACCGCCTACACAACCGGACCGGCGGGGACATTCGACGATATCCAGGACATCGGCGAGCACGACCGGGTCATCATCGAGGTCGTCACCGTCGTGGTGCTGCTGCTGATTCTCCTGGTGGTCTACCGGAACCCGCTGACCATGCTGTTGCCCCTCATCACGATCGGGGTGGCGTTGTTGGCAGCGCAGGGCGTCGTTGCGGGCCTGGGCACGCTCGGACTTAGTGTCTCCAACCAGACCATCGTGTTGATGACGGCCATGATGTTCGGTGCTGGGGTCGACTATGCGGTCTTTCTGATCAGCCGCTATCACGACTATCTGCGGCTTGGCCAACACCCCGACAACGCCGTGCGCAATTCGCTGATCTCGGTCGGCAAGGTGATTTTTGCATCGGCGTTCACCGTCGCGGTGACCTTCATGGGCATGGTGTTCACCAAGCTGACGGTGTTCTACACCGTCGGCGTTGCACTGGCCGCGGCCATCCTGGTCGGCTGCCTGGGCGCGGTGACATTCTTGCCGGCCCTGCTCGTGCTGGCCGGCCGGCGTGGATGGGCCAAGCCGCGCAAGGATCTGACCACCCAGTTCTGGCGGCGCTCGGGCATTCGGATCGTGCGCCGTCCCTTGATCAATTTGCTCGCCAGCATCGTGGTTCTCGGCGCCCTTGCCGCCGTAGCCGCCCTGGCCGACTACAACTATGACGACCGCAAAGCGCTGCCGACCTCCAGCGAAAGCATCCGGGGATACGACGCGATCGGCCAGCACTTCCCCATCAACGCCAGCCTGCCGCAGTACATCCTGATCACCTCGCCGCGGGATCTGCGAACACCGGAGGCACTGGCCGATATGGAGCAGATGGCCTACCGGGTAAGCCAGGTGCCCGATATCGACATCGTGCGCGGCATCACCCGGCCCACCGGCGAGTCGCTGGAACAGGCCAAGCTCTCCTTTCAAGCCGGCGAGGTCGGAAAGCCACTGAACCAGGCCTCCGCCTTGATAAATGGCAACACTGCCAGCCTCAACCTCCTTGCCTTCGGCGCCGATCAGATCGCCGATGTACTCGGCGCGTTGCGCGGCCAGCTGGGGCAGACCCTGGCCACGGTGAGCTACCTGGTGCAGTCGTTGGCATTCATGCAGAACCAGTACGGCACCGGACCGGCGCTGCCGGGGTTCGACCTGGGCAGCAATCCGCTCAACACCATTCACGGACTCGGCGGCAATATGGGTGTGAACACCGGCGATGCCGTTGCGGCCTACGACAAGTCGATCGCCCCCGTTCTCGACGCCCTCACCGGCAACCCGGTCTGCGACGCCGATCCGGACTGTGTCGCGACCCGCACCCGCCTCCAGTCGCTGGCCGACGCACGCAATGACGGCACCCTGGACCAGATCGCCGATCTCTGTGACCTTCTGGAGCCGACCACCCGCGATCCCACCGCGCTGCCGGCCGAACAACCGCTGACACCGGATCCCCCCATACCGGGCAAGGAGAAGCCCGGTCCGCTCGCCAGCATGCCCGGCAATCAGCCGACCCCGGCCGCCCCCGGCGACATGGGCCCTGCGCTGGATTCGATCAGCCAGAGCCTGCAGGCGGCGGGCATCACCAATCCGGCCGATCTGGAGGCCCAACTGAACCAACTCCAGCAGGGCATCGGGATGCTGGCGGTGGCCAGTCGCCAGGTCTCCGACGGCGTCTCGCTGCTCGTCGACCAGACCAAGCGGCTCGGTATCGGTCTCAATCAGGCGTCATCGTTCCTACTGTCGATGAAGAACAACGCCACCACCCCGTCGATGGCCGGTTTCTACATCCCCGCTCAGATCCTGACCGGTGAGGAGTTCCGCCGAGCGGCCTCGATCTTCATCTCGCCCGACGGCCGCAGTGCTCGTTATCTGGTCCAGACCAAGCTCAACCCGTTCAGCCCGGAGGCTATGGACCAGATCAACGCGATCACCGCAGCCGCCCGGAGCGCCCAACCCAACACCACCCTCGCCGATGCCTCCATCGGCATGACCGGCCTGACGGTGACCCTGCGAGACACCCGCGACTACTACTATCAGGACCTGGCCAGAATCATCATCACGACCGTCGTGGTGGTGCTGGGCATCCTCATCATCCTGTTGCGCGCACTGGTTGCACCGCTGTATCTCGTTGCCTCGGTGGTGCTCTCATATCTCTCCTCGCTAGGCTTGTCCGTTCTCGTGTTTCAGGTACTGCTTGACCAGCAATTGCATTGGAGCGTGCCCGGCCTGACATTCATCATTTCGGTGGCTATGGGCGCGGACTACAGCATGCTGCTGATATCACGGATTCGCGACGAGTCGCCGCGCGGTATTCGCTCCGGCGTGATCCGCACGGTGACCCAGACGGGCGGGGTGATCACCGTCGCCGGACTCATCTTCTCGGCCTCGATGATCGGCCTGCAATTTTCGAGTATCACCACCCTGGTTCAGATCGGTTTCATCATCTCCGTCGGCATTCTTCTGGATACTTTCGTGGTCCGCACCGTCACTGTGCCGGCGCTGGCGGTGCTAGTCGGCAAGGCGAACTGGTGGCCGTCGAAATGGCAGCCGCCGCCACCAACCCGGGCGCCACGGCAGCCCGATCCCGAACCGGATCCGGTAACGACAGGAGCACCGCAGTGAGATTCGCCATCGCGGTCCATGGAACGCGCGGCGATATCGAGCCGGCGGCGGCCGTCGCCCTCGAACTGAGGCGTCGGGGCCACAGCATCCGGATGGCCGCGCCGCCGAATCTGGTGTCGTTCGCGGAGTCGGCCGGCTTAGGCCCGGTTACGCCGTACGGGCCTGACTCGCAGCAGCAATTGGATGCCGAGGTCTTCCGCAACTGGTGGAGTCTTCGGAATCCCCTCAAGGTCTTACAGGAGGCTCGGGATTACGTCACCGACGGCTGGGAAAGCATGGGCGAGAACCTGATTGAGTTGTCCGCCGACGCCGACCTCATCCTGACCGGCACCACATACCAGGAAGTGGCCGCAAACGTCGCTGAGTACCGGAACATCCCGCTCGCCGCGCTGCATTATTTTCCCGCTCGGGCCAACTCCAAGATTCTCCCATTGCCGCTGCCACTCTCTGTCGTGCGCCGCGGTTGGGCGGTGGCCGAGTGGGGCCACTGGCGGCTACTGAAGCCTGCCGAGGACGCCCAGCGACGGACCCTGGGCCTACCTAAGGCCTCCACCCGCGCCGTTCGAAGGATCGTGGAGCAGGGAACCCTGGAGATTCAGGCCTATGACAAGGTGTTCTTCCCCGGTCTGGCAGCCGAATGGAACGACAGGCGCCCACTGGTCGGCTCCATCACCTTGCAACTGGCCACTCAGGTCGACGATTCGGTCGCATCCTGGATCGCCAGTGGAACACCGCCTATCTATTTCGGCTTCGGCAGCATGCCGATCACCGAGCCGGCGAAGGCTGTCGAGATGATCACCGAGGTGTCGGCCGATCTCGGCGAGCGGGCACTGATCTGCACTGGGGTGTTGGATTTGGCCACCGTTCCCGCGGCCGACCACGTCAAGATTGTGCAGTCGGTCAACCACTCCGCGGTCTTCCCGCGGTGCCGGGCCATCGTTCATCACGGTGGTGCCGGAACCACGGCAGCCAGTGTTCGTTCCGGTGTACCGACTCTGGTGCTTTGGGTTGGGGCCGAGCAGCCGGCGTGGGCCGCCAGTGTTAAGCGGCTGGGGGTCGGAACCATGCGGCGTTTCTCGGCTTCCTCTGCCGAGTCACTGACGGCGGACCTCAGAACCGTGTTGTCGTCGGGATGCGCCGCCAGAGCCCGCGAAGTGGCGCGGCAGATGACGCCTCCGGAGCTGAGCCTGTCGTACACGGCCGATCTATTGGAACAGTCCGCTGCAGAATGCCTGTCACACCGATCTGTGGGCCCAGGCGGTCCCGGCAGCGAACGGTAGAGTCGGCGTCCGTGTGGACGACCGTGTTTCTGCTGGGCATTGCGGTCAATGTGGAGCCGACCCGGATCGGGCTGGTACCCCTTCTGCTGGCCCGGCAGCGACCGCTGCTCCAGTTGCTGGCCTACCTCGCCGGCAGCCTCGTCTCCACCATCAGTTTCGGCCTTCTGGTGCTGTTCGCATTCGAGCGGAACCCCTTCGGAGTCACCAGCGCCCACGGCGGACAAGCCCAGATCGCAGTCGGCGGGATCGCAGTCGTCATCGCCGCCATCATGGCGACGCACTGGTTTCTTGGCACAGGCCGGCGCAATCGAAACCAGGAGGCGACCGCAGCGATCGGCAACGATGAGGCAGGCAAGTCGGACACATTGACCAACACTGTTCGCGGGTTTCTCCGCAAGGGCCGCTCCCCGTGGCTAGCCGGCGCGGTCGGGATCGCAAGTGGGGTGCCATCGGTGGACTATCTCGCAGTGTTGTTGATCATCAGCACGTCGCAGACCTCGGAGTTCGGAAAGGTCGGGGCTCTAGCGACATTCGTTATGTTAGGGAGCCTCGTGGTGACGGCGCCATTGATCGGATACCTGATCGCGCCCGCGAAAACGCTCGATGTGCTCGACCGCTTCGGTGCCTGGACCCGATCACGCAGCCGTATCGAATACGCGGCAATCCTGGCCGTCGTCGGTTGCCTGCTGATCGGACTCGGCGCGACCCACCTGGCCGACTGAAAACCCGAGACCGGGCTGCGCCGTTAGGCGGTCGATGCCCCGAACCGCGCGACGAACTCCCGCGAGTCGATCCGCAGACGGTCGTCGTCCACTCGGGAAAGCACCAAATCGAGCCGGGCGACCCGTCTGGTCAGCGCCCGACGAACGCGAACCGCGTCGGTGACATCATTCGGCCACAGGTAACGCCACGCGGAGTAACTGTTTTTCATCTCGTAAATCCTGAATCCGGCGTCCGTGAAAGGCCGCAGCACGTCGACTGCATTCAGGCCTGGATCTGACCACCACTTCGGCGAAAGCTCCAGAATGACCTCTGTATCGGCCGGCAGGCGCGGGATCAGGTCGCCCATTCCAGCCACCACGTCAGGTTCGGCACCCTCAACGTCGATCTTGATGAGGCGGATCGAACTGAGCTCGTCGGCACTGAGCAGATTGCGCAGTGGCTGGGACTCCACGATGGACTCCACCGATTCGGCGCCGTGCTTGCCCAGGGTCGTCGATGCCCCGACGTTGTGTACGGGGCCCGAGAAAATACTCAAAGTGCCCGGTTCCGCCGCTGCCGCCTTGTTCTCCGCGCGCACGCGGTCGCCGACGCCGTTGTGATCAATGTGGCGTTGCAGATCCGCATACACCGGCGGTGACGCCTCGACGGCAATCACGCGCCCGGTCGGACCGACACATTGAGCAGCAAGGAGCGAGTAGTAACCGATGTTGGCCCCGACATCGACGAACACATCGCCGTCGCGCAGACGGCCAGCGATGAACCTAGTCAGATCCGGTTCCCATTCGTTGAACACCCAAATGTAGGTCTGGATCAGGTCGGGCAGTCGGCAGGTGATTTCGGCTCCGAAACTCGTTAGTCCCGAGACGACGATGGAACGCCGGCTGTGGATCCTCGTCAGCAGTGGGATTGCAAACAACACATACAGCGGTGCCAGGACTGTCGCGCGGATGAACTTCTCAATGGGCGAGACGGAAGTCTTCGAAGTCCTGAGCAGACGCATCACTGACCGGAGCGATCCTAGGACACGCAACGCAAAGCGGTCGGCCGCCAACCCAGAGTCCTCAGTGTCCATTGCTAGTGCCCATCGCTAGTGCCCATCGCTGAAACGCCCATCGCTGAAACGCCCATCGCTGAAACGCCCATCGATGCATGGTAGGCGCACCGGCGAGCGAGACTCGCGGAGTGTACTTTCCTGAGATTTTCCTGATAGTTTGAACGGACATTGTCGTTGCCGACAGATGAGTCGGCGTTTAACTAAGGAGCTGCCTGGAATGCGGGTGCCAGTGATGAACACCAGTGGCTCCAAGTATGTCGGCCGCGTCGGCGCGCTGGCGGTCGCCCTCGGTGTCGGCAGCGCGATCGGAGCCGGCTCAGCATGGGCCGACGAGTCCGTGGACTCCAGTCGGCAGGAATCCGTCTCTGCGGACATGTCGTCGCCGGGGCCCGTCCGACGCTCCAGTTCGCCTGGCATCCGGGCGCAGAGTCGCGCCTTCGCGGACTCCGGAGCGCAATCCGCTGCAGCTCCGCACGGCAGCAACCGTGCGCGACGCGGGACCACGATTGCCACCGACCGGTCCCGGCTCAGCAGCGACCGCAATGAACTCAAGAGAGATGTCCCACCTGCGGCATCCGTCGCTGCCCCCGCGGAGTCCCCCGCGCCGCCCGTTAGAACCGCGGTCGTCGGTATCCCCGGATCGGGACAGCCCAGGGGGCTGCCGTCCGTTCCCGAGGTCGCGGTTGATGCCGCAATCGCCCCGGCTATCGCGGTTGCTGCATCCGTTGTGACCCCATCGACGCCCGCCGATCAGGCGGCAAAGCCGGCGCCGGCACAGGCACCGGAGTTGACTGTCAGCACCCGGGTCCGCGACGCACTTGCGGCGATCTTCGGCACCGGGCCGGCGTCTGTGCCGCAGTCCCCGCTGACGTGGGCGCTGATGGGCTGGACCCGGCGCCAGTCGGCGGCAGCGGTCACCGACGCCGTAGCCGCCCCCGCGCAGACGACCTCCCAGCCACTGCCCGCAAACGCCGAACATGACGCTGGCCTTCCTGCTGATCTGGAACGCGTCGTCGTGGCGAGTGGGCTGGCCGAACCGACCGATTTCCGATTCCTGCCCAACGGCAGCATCCTGATCACCGAGAAGGGCGGGACGGTCAGGGTTTTCCAGAACAATGAGCTTCAGCAGACGCCGCTGATCACCTTGAACGTCCTGACAGAGGTCGAACGTGGCCTCGCCGGAATCGCGATCGACCCCGATTTCGTCGATAACCACTACATCTATGTCACCTACACCGGATCAGACAACCACCAGAGGCTGTCCCGCCTCACCGTCAACGGCTACTACGGCGATGAAACCACCGACGTACTGAGCGCCGACTCCGAGCAAGTGCTGTATCGCGTTGCCGACGAGGCCGCCAACTACCACCAGGGCGGCGGGGTCACATTCGGGCCCGACGGCAAGCTCTACTGGGGTCTCGGCGACAACTTCGATTTCGGTAACTCGCAAGACCTCGGCTCACCGCACGGGACGATCCTGCGCCTCGATGTCCACAATCTCAACCCGGACGGCACCGCTACCGCGCCGATCGACAACCCGTTCATCAACACTGCCGGCGCGCTTCCGGAGATCTACGCCTACGGATTCCGCAATCCTTTCCGATTCACCTTCACTCCGACCGGCCAGTTGCTCGAGGCCGACGTGGGCGGCGCCGCGTGGGAGGAAGTTAACCTGGTGGTCCCGGGCGCCAACTACGGATGGCCCCTAGCCGAAGGTGTCTGCAACGGTTGCGGGTTCGCCAATCCCATCTATGCGTACCCGCACACCGCACCCCCCCTTGTGGCCGGAGCTATCTCATCGATCCTGGTCTACACCGGCGATGCGCTGGGACCGGAATACACCAATAAGGTGTTCATCGCCGACTACGCGCTTAATTGGATGAAGACGCTGGAGTTCGACTCCGAGTACGACAGCTTCATCAGCGAGCACATGTTCGACAACGATGCCGGCACCACGGTGCAACTGCTGGAAGGTCCCGACGGCAGGATCTATCAACTCAACATTTACCCCGGCACGCTGTCGATGATCGGACCCACCGGGGGTAACCGCGCTCCAAGCGCCGTCATCGATGCCACCCCGACCAATGGCTATTCGCCGTTGACGGTGAGCTTTTCCTCGGAGGACTCCACAGACCCTGACGGCACACCGCTGTCTTTCGCGTGGGACTTCGGCGATCCCAATACCCTCGAAGACGTCTCTACCGAGGCCAACCCGGTATGGCAGTACACCGGCAACGGCAACTACACCGTGACCCTGGTGGTCAGTGACGGGGAGAAAACCGGTCAGTCGACCCAGCGCATCGTGGTCGGCAGCACCCCCCCGACCGCAACGATCCTCACGCCGGTGAGCGACGCACCGTACAACGCCGGGGACACCATCTCCTTTAGCGCGGAGGGTAGCGACGCCGAGGATGGCCCCCTACCTGACAGCGCCTACTCCTGGAAAGTCGTCTTCCACCACGGCGACCATGTGCATCCGTTCGCCGACAACATTCCCGGCCGGAGCGGCACCGTCACCATCCCCACCGACGAGAGCAACGTCAGTAACACGTGGTACCGGATCGTCCTGACCGTGACCGACAGCACCGGGCTCTCGACATCGAGTTATGTCGACGTCAAACCACGCCTGGTGGATCTGACTTTCGTATCCAGCGACCCGGATGCCGTGTACACCATCGACGGCATCCCGTATCGGGGCACCTACCGCGAGCAGGCCGTCGTCGGCGTCAAGCGCGTCCTGGACGTGCAGTCGCCTCAATCGACCGAGACCGGTCCACTGGTCTTTGGTGCTTGGTCGGATGGCGGCGCGCAGAAGCACACCATCACCACCCCGGGCACCGACACCACGTACACGGTGGTTTTCGACGACGGCAGCCCGCACTACGTGCCGCCTACCGGATCAGTGGCAGGACGACTGATCGACAACCAGGTTGCGACTCTGAGGCATCTTTCAGACGCCATCGGCACCGCCGCCCTGACGTTGTGGAAGACGGCCGTCGACGCGCCCTTCGATTTACTGAACGCGCTACCGACCGTTACCGGGTCCACACAGATTCCCGGACTGCTCAATGAGCTGAGCAACGTCGTGATAGCCGGAATCTCCGGGGCCGTGGTCCCGGTCATCGACGCACTGACCGACGTAGCTGCGGCCACCGTGACCCGCGCTGTGGCGGTCGGGGCAGCACTGGCAGCCAATGTCGCGCCGATCATCCTGACCATGCTCAACACCCCCGTTGCAATAGCCACCGCCGTGGTCGACGGGCTGACCTTGTTCACCACCTACCTGCAGGCCTGGGATGCCCTGGGCATTCAAGCCTCGCTGAAGTACATCCCCGAATTGATCGGAGAGGCTTTCGTCGTGCAGGGCGAGCGTGTGCTTGGTGCGCTTAACGATCTTCGCAACGACGTGCTGGCGGCCCTGTCCATCGGATTCCCTGATTCAGCGCCCGCGTCGACTGGCGATCCGGCAGACGATTCGAGTAGTCCGCTTAGCCTCTCGCTGGAACGCTCAGCGGTCATTGCAGGTCAAGTCGGTACCGCGAGTACGTCAATGGCGCAGGCTGCTGGCGACGCGCTGCGGAACACATTGGTGGCTGGAGCCAGTGGAGTACAGAGCGTGAGCGGCGCGGTGGCTTCGGGCGATTCAGCAACGTCGGCCGCCATGGTCGCGTGGCGATCACTGGAAAGACAGGCGGGCGCCGGGCGTCGTGCAGTGTACGGATCTATCGTGGACGCCGATGAAGCGCTTAGCGGCGGTGCTTAGTCGATCTCCCCTGACAGCCCGAGATCGTGCACCGTCTGCGTGACGATCTCACGCAACCGCGCCTTGGAATTCTCTGCGTCAAGTTGGTAGGCCTCCACCGAGATGGAGATCGTGCCGTTGATCCGACCCGACACCACCACAAGCTGTCCGTGGGATCGCTGCAGATCGCCTACCGTCACGTTGGTGTCCAGCGCCCGGATGAAAACTTTCTCGGCGGGCGTGCCGTCGGCCTGGGCGAGTTCCGGCGGCAGGTCGCCGAGATTCGAGCACGACACCGGCAGATCCTCGGAGTAAGCGAACAACAGATCGGCCACACCCTTGACCGCGCTCCGCGGCAGCCAGGGAATGAGCGGGAGGATTTCCATGGTCGGATCCGGCTCCTGCTTGGCTCTCTCCCGCGCCTCGCGCACAGCCGCGCGCGCCTCGGTCAGGTCGACGGTGACTTTCGTCGGGTCAACGGTGGCGTTGGCGAACGCCATCGCCAAGGCGCGATCGTCATCGAGGCTTTCCCGCAGGTTGATCGCGATGAGCAGGGTCACCGCCCCGTCGGCGGCCCGCCGTCGATCCAAGTGCTCGGCGATCTTGGCCGCGAACCCGCCCAACAGTGAATAGCTATTGCCGCCAAGCGCTTCGGCCTTGGCGTCCCATTCCGCGGTATCCACATAGATCGCTACCGATGGAACGACGACATGACGGTTGTCGGTTGGGCCGGCCTGCGCGGCCCGCGCCCGGGCGAAATCCTCCCGCTTGGCCCGGATCATTTTGGCGGCCTTGACGGCGGTCCGGGCCGTCAGTGGTAGATCCAGGACAGCGCGACGGAGGTCGGCGCCGATCACCGCGCCCCGCGACCGGGAACCAGGCTCCTCGTAGCCGGGGTTGCGGATGTTGCCGGTGATTGCCTCGAACACGGCCATCAGTCCGCCAACACCGTCCCCGATGACGTGTGAGGCCACGATGCTGACCGCGGTGGCGCCGTCCTCCAGGGGCTGGACGGCAAGATAGCAGGCCGGCCCGCGCTCCGGGTCGATAGGCAAGTTGCCCAATTCGTCTGCCCAGTCCATCAGCTCGGCGCGCGGACGGACGCCATCAGCAGTCTGAATCGGCGGGGGCGGTCCCGCCGGTCGCACCCAGCGCGGCCGGCCGAAAGGCAAGGGTGAGCGTTCGATCAGACGGCTGGCCAGCGATGCGTAGAGGTTGTGATGGAACCGGTTGAGACCGTCCTGATCGAGTGGGTGCTCGTACACCCAGACGATCTGAATGAGTTGGTTTCGCCCGGTCACGCGGAGCAGCTCTAGCGCGGTGTGATCGAGGAACGCGAGCCGATGTTCGTCCACCTGCTCACGCTCGGCGCGTCGTAGCAGCCGGCCGCGTGGGCGGGTCTCTGTCGTCACTGTGATTCCACCTCAGACAATCTCACCAGAGAGGCCGAACTCGCCCAAAGTCTCGGCTATCACTCCGTGCAGTTCGGCCTGCGAATTTTTCATTCCGGGCTGGTAACTGATGACGGTGATGGTCATCTTGTCGGCGATCTGTCCGGATGTCACCGTCATGATGCCGCGCCTTCGATCCAGGTTGTCGGCGGATACGTGCCGGTCCACCCCGCGAAACGCCAGGTATTCAGCCGGGGTTCCGTCTACGCAAGTCGCCGCGGGTGGCATGGTGCCGAAGTTGGAACAGGACACCGGCAGGTCGGAGGAAAAGCCAAAGGCCGCGTCGGCGACCTTGGCGATCCCCCGTTTGGGCAGGAACGGAATCAGCGGCAGTAGTTCGATCATCTCATCGGGAACCTCGCGTGCCTTCTTCAGGCCTTCACGGATCGCGGTGCGTGTCCCGGCCAGGTCGCTGATGACCCCGTCAGGATCGAATCGGACATTCGCAATCGACACCACATTGCCGCCGGTGTCCTCCAAGTCGGCACGGTCGCTGACGGGGAACTTCAGCGTCACCATTCCGTCGGAGCCTCGGACACGATTGAGGCGCTGGGCAAGCTTGCCGGCGAATCCGGCTACCAGCGAAAAACTGTTACCGCCGAGTGTCTCCGCGCAGGCATTCCACTCTGCGGCATCGACGAAAGCTGAAGCGGACGGCATGCGGACAGTGCCCCGGTCGGCCGCGCCGCCCGATCCGGGCGTGCTCGGCCGCGCCAGCTCGCCGCGACGCCGAACCGCGACCTTGACCGCGCGGCGAAGGGTTCTGCCTATCTCCGGCAGATCGCGGCCGAGCTGGCGAAAATCCTCCCGGGCAGCCCTCCATCGGGTCCGTGACCCCGCCGGTGGGTAGCAAAGATCGCGGATAGCCCCGGTACTGGCCTGAGTACAGGCCAACACGCTGCCTGCGCCGTCGGCCACACAGTGCGAGATCACCAGGCTTACCACGGTCGAGCCATCGGTGAACGGCTGGACCCCCAGCCGCCAGGCCGGTCCCGACTCGGGGTCCAGCGGCAGTTCGACCTGTTCATCGGCCCACAGATAGAGCTCTCCACGCGGCCGGTGCGTCTCGACGATGTCAAAATTGGAATTCGTCACCGGCTGAGACACCCAGCGGTGCCGGCCGAAGGGAAGTGGCGATGTCTCAATCCGGCGGGCCAGCAGAGTCCCGAAGAGGTTGCGGTGAAAGCGCTTCACGCCATCGAGGTCGATCGGATGGTCGTAGATCCACAGCGCCTGCATGACGGCTTCCTGGCCTGCTCCGCGCAGTGCCAGGAACAATGCCTGGTCCGGGTAGGGCAGCACATTATCCGGATATCCGGCATCGCCGCCGGCCACGACGGTCAAACCGTCGCCCTGGGAATCCGCGGGGATGACACCGAGTCGGCGCGGCCCTCTGCGGCGCGCAAAAACACCACCTTCATCATATCGACGTACTGTGCCACCGACTCCCGGGCGACGGCGTTGTCCGGATAGGCCACCGTCACAGTGGTACCGGTGTCGCGCCGGTTTACCCACAACCCGATCTGGTTGGCCGCCCCGAGATCGGTGTACAAAGTGCCATTGCGGTCCTGCCACTGACCCATGACAACCGGGTTCAACGGCGGCAGTCCGATATCGAGATAGGACAGCATCGGCACACCGGGACCGGGCTTGCTAATGCCGGGAAGCGACGCGGCCAGTTCCAGCACCCGCTCGATGGGCACGTTCGCCAGGTGCATGCCGGAGTCGAAGGCGGCCTGGGCGGCCCGGGCCACCTGGTTGAACGACATCCCTTCCACTGGAACGGAAATCGGCACGATTCCGGTGAACCAACCGGTGGTCATGAACTCTGCCGGGGTACTTCGAGTGGTGGTCGGAGTGATGACCTGGTAGGTGTCGACACCGGCCAGTTCGCGCTCGGCGATCGCCGCGCAGGCGAACACCCCGCCGATGAAGCGCACACCTGACTGCGCGCACACCGCCTCAAATCGATCGCTGTCGTGGGAGTCCATCAGCTTCACGGTGATCAGGTCCCCGGTGCACGGAATATCCGAACCACCGAGCGGCAACGGAAAAGTCGGCAGGGTGCCACCGTTGCGTCGGAGGAAATCGAGCCACTCGACCACCGCCGGCGATTCCAGCGTCAAGGCGGAGGTGTATTCGCGTTGCCGAGTGCAGTAGT
>Ga0209986_10001368_pt1 | contig 23385 bp, 26 predicted proteins | sample BlataG_FD_183168 | JGI IMG/M metagenome (GOLD analysis project Ga0209986, IMG submission 183168) | Deep subsurface microbial communities from Black Sea to uncover new lineages of life (NeLLi) - Black_00105 metaG (SPAdes) (version 2) | ecosystem: Environmental > Aquatic > Marine > Oceanic >... | reverse complement strand
TCTACCGCGTCCAAATCCCCGCCCTCGAAAGATGACAACCAATGACGAGCCAAGTCGCGCGCTAAACGGTAGGATGGAAGCGAAGTCGTCGAGAGGACATCCGACCAGGCCAGTGTACGCTGCTGACGCTTGAAGATGCGGATTACCCGGGAACCTAGTGCCCAAAGATCAACCTGGATACCATCGGTTTTGTGTTTTTCAAGGTATTGCTCGGTATGTTCGGCAATCACTTTGTTGAAGCGACCGCAAAGTCCACGCTCGCTTCCGATGACAAGAACTGCAATCTGCGACACGGAAAGAGGTTTTCTTCCTAGCACACGCTTGCCAGGCTGGAGAGAAGGCAATAGGGATGGTAACAGGCTCATCAGGTGTTCCCGGTAGCGCGTTGCAGCCACCTTCCGCTTCAGCGCCGCCTGCCAACTTCCCAATGAGATTGTGCGCAGCGCTCCTAGCAAGGGATCAACGCCTCTGATATTAGCCAGACGATTCTGGGCGCGTTCAAGATCTTCAGCCATTTGCGGTTAATATTTCTCGAAGCGATCAAGGTTCCAGACGAAGACGACGGCGAAACCGATGTCAGCGGTTACCGTTTCTGCATTTTCCTCAGATTCCACTCTGATCTCAACCCGGCAATGTCTATGTACAATTTCCAGGACTTCCTCCAGATCATCTTCCTCGATGGCGATATAGAGCGTCATTTGCGATTGACGCAACATGCCCCCCCGGCTTTCAGTGAAGGTCGCTGTGTGTCCAATATCGACCAGGGCACCCAGAACGTTCTCTGCCTCATCCCGAGGTACCACAGCCATCACCATTTTCTTCATGCCCTGTCTATCCTTTCGAACCATGCGTTACGAACATCTTCCAATGAATCGGTGAACGCCTGGCAGACCTCTTCGGTAAGCTCCCCGTGACGGTTGATTTCGTGGACGAGGTGCGGGTGATTGGTCTTAAAATGGCTAATCAGGTTGTCTTCAAATGCGGCGATGCTTTCGAGACCGATCTCGTCCATGTACCCTTCTGTGACCGCGAAAAGGATCAAGACCTGCAAAGCTTGGGAGAGGGGTTGGTGGACGGGCTGGGTGAGCACTTTCTGCAAACGGCTACCGCGCTCGATTTGATGTTGAGTGGCCTCGTCAAGGTCGGTGCCAAAGCGGGCGAAGCGGGCTACTTCTTCGAACTGGGCCAGTTCCAATCGGAGTTTCCCGGCAACACTACGCATAGCTGCCGTCTGAGCTACTCCCCCGACGCGCGACACCGAACGACCTATGTCCACTGCCGGTTTGATGCCAAGATTGTACGTATCGGTGTCAAGCACAATCTGTCCGTCAGTTATCGCGATCAGGTTAGTCGGGATATAGGAGGAGAGGTTGCCTCGTTGGATCTCACCGATGGGTAATGCCGTCAGAGAACCACCTCCCGCAGCTTCGCTCAGCTTGGCGGCTCGTTCCAATAAGCGGGAATGCAAATAGAATACATCCCCGGGATAGGCTTCGCGGCCTGGCGGCCTGCGGAGCAGGAGACTCAATTCGCGGTATGCATCAGCGTGTTTGCTTAGATCATCATAGACGATCAATACATCCTGTCCCATATCTAAGAAATATTCAGCCATCGTGCAGCCGGCGTAAGGCGCTAAATAGCGTAAGGCTGGAGGATCATCTGGTCCGGATAGCACCACAGTTGTGTATTGCATGGCGCCCGCTTTGCGCAATGTCTCGATGACCGAGAGTGTGGTTGACTTTTTTTGGCCAATGGCGACATAGACACAGCGCACACCACTATCATGCTGATTAAGGATTGCATCCACTGCTAGTGAGGTTTTTCCCGTTTGCCGGTCTCCTACGATCAATTCACGCTGGCCACGCCCAATGGGTAACAAGCCATCTATAATCTTTAGTCCGGTATGTAAGGGCTGGTTCACCGGGGCTCGATCAATGATGCTTGGCGCTCCTCGTTCTAGGAAATTCGATACAACTGCCTCAATCGGGCCCAAGTTGTCGAGCGGTTCTCCAAGTGGATTTACCGCTCGGCCCAAGAGCTTGGGGCCCACAGGCACACGCATCCGCTCATCGTTAGCTGTTACCAGATCGCCTCCCCGGATGCCTGCATCGCCGCCAAGCAGGATCACATCCAGGTGATAATGATTCAGGTTTATCACCAAGCCTTGAACCCCGGTGGGGAAGGTCACTAGGTCATCGGTGTGCACGAGAGGCAAGCCCGAAAGAGTCGCCACCCCGCTGCCGATATGCTGTACAGTGCCCACATCCTGGAAATGGACCTGGCTGAGGATCTGGCCAGATTTTTCACCCAGCAACTGGATCAGTTGGGATACATCCGGTTTAAGAGGTGAGGGAACTTTATTCGATGGAAGCCTCTGGCCGAGACGTTTCACTGACTCATCTACTGTGACTCTGACTTCCTCCATCCGGCCAATCCGATTGCGTAGAGCCTCAAGCAACGCTGCGACATCCGATTTCCCATCCATCGCTTTAGCCATCAGGGACACGTTCCTTCAGCGCGTTTGAGACATCTTCACGCAATTCGGCTAGTTTGGCGCTGATGGAATTATCCATGACCAAGTCCCCCAGGCGCACGCGCAATCCAGCCACTAGGGCGGGATCTGTCTTCATTTCCAGATGGACATCGTGATCAGCTAACGCACTGAAGGTACGTAACAGCAACCTCTGCTGATCTGGTGAGAGCGGTTGAGCGGAGGTTGCGAAGACTGTAGGGGCGCGTTCGCCCAATGAGCGCCGGATTGCTTCCACTTGCTGAATTTCTTCACTGCGACCAAACTCCCAAATTCGATCATTGAGCTGTTGGACAAGTGAATCGTGAAGCTCCTGCGGCGCAGTCTGTCTGATGATCAGGCCACTAGATTCCAGAATGGCATCCAGCAGCTCATCGTGGAACTCAGCCATCGCTCGTTGCTGTATCTGTAGGGCTTCAGCCTGAGTCTCGGTCAAAATGCGCTCAGCCTCGTTTTCAGCCAATAGCAGGACTTCTCTCCGTTCACTCTCGATTTTTTTCTGCGCTTGGGCAACAATCTCCGCGATTTCCTCTTCAACATTCGCTAAGCGCGTTTCCAAATCTCCGCGAAGACGAGCAGCTTCATCCTGATTCTCGTTCAATTCAAGGAGCAGTTGCTTTTTCTCAGATGCGCGTTTTTGCATACTACGCATTACAGGCAGGAAGAGAAAACGATAGAGCACAACGCTCAGAATCAGGAAGTTAATGATCTCAAATACGATCGTCGATATATCCAACTCGAGCATATGCTAACCTCTAAAAGATTCGATCAAGTAGTGGATTGGCGAAGAGCAAGATCAGGATGACCAGCAGTGCGTATATTGCTGTCGACTCCAGCAGCGCCATTGCGATGAGCAGCGTGGTACGCAGGTCTTGGGCAGCATCAGGTTGGCGGGTTATTCCTTCTAACGCTTTGAGCACTGCCCGTCCCTCGACAATTGCTGGGATAGCTGTTCCAATTACGATTCCCACACCGGCGACGATAATCGTGACTAAGGTAACCAAGGTTCCAGGATCCAAGTCTGCCATATGCAACTCCTTTCATTCTACTGATGAAGTATCTTCTTTTTGTGGCTGGCTGTCTTCGAGCCCAGCTGCGATGTACACGGCAGCTAGAGCGGTGAAAATGTAGGCCTGCAAGAGTCCGGTAAAAAGGCTCAACCCGATCAGGGGCAGTGGTGCGATCAGGGGCACGAGTGAAAAGATGATTGCTACAATCAATACCGCGCTAAACATATTTCCAAAAAGACGAAGGGTGAGCGATAGGGTGCGGCTTAATTGCCCAATGATTTCGAGCGGAAGCAAGAATATCGGTGATGCCAAGCCCTTCAGATAACCAAGGAGACCTTTTGAGCGTATGCCAAAGTAATGGACGGAAAAGAACACAACCACTGCTAGAGCCAACGGTGTGTTGATGTCGCGGGTAGGGGAATCTAGAAGGGGGATGATGTCGATGATGTTGGCGACGGCGATGAAGATCGCCAGCGAACCAAGAAATGGCAGGAAGGGTTCGGCCGGGCGGCCCATTACGTCCGAGACCATGTCATACAGGAAATCCACCAGAGTCTCCAACGCCACTGGTTGACGTCGGTTTATGACGATGGACATTAATGTGATTAGGGCGATCATAATCCATGTCGTGGTGACCGTATCGCGCACCGGGATATTGAATAAAGTGAAAACGACATGAGGGGTAATTTCGTCCACATTTATCTCCCAATCAGAAACTTTTCTGTACTGAACAGAACTCTACGATAAACTCCAACGGTAGATCATGACCAGCCGGATTAGCCAATAGCCAGCTAAGGTCAACAGACCTGGGATGACGCCTTGACGGAATGCAGCTAACAACAAAACAGCGATCAACGCCCAACGCAGTATTGCTCCCCCAACGATCTGGCGAACCACAGCTTGAGGTGTTTCTGGGTGCAAACTATTTACCGTTCGAAACTGCATCCAATAATTCACAACGTTTACCAAGGAGCCGGCCACGAACCATAAGCCTGTCATTCGTTCTCCTGTTCACCTTCTTGTTCCTGCTCCTGCGTCGCCTCATCTGCACTCCGCCTGTCCACTCGTCGGATAAACCGAGCAACGTTGTAATAACCAACTCCAATACCTAGTATCAACAAACCAAGGGTAAACATATATCCCGTCGCCAACCAGCGATCAAGCAGGTATCCCAATAGTACACCACCGAAAATTGGCACCGCCAGGTCCCAACCCAGCGACATCGCTTGAAGCGACTCTCGCCATAACCAATCCCGATAGTTTTGACTACCCTTCCTTGGCATTCACATCCACGCTATCCCCTGGCTGGGCATTCAGCATGGCAAAAAGAGCTCTGGCTAACCGATCGAAGCGGGTTTCCTTCTCATCCGGTCGTTCCTCAGAATCTTCAACATTCGCCAGACCGTTGGTGAGAACTGTCACCCCGGTTCGCTCGACTTGTAAAATCCCAGCTTCGAGAAACAGCAAGTGCTCACCTGACTCGTCCTCATAATACACAGGCGCGGTCAACGTCTCAGCCATAAGGGGCGCATGACCGGGACGAATACCTATACTTCCCCCATCGGCAAGTTCAAGATTCACCCAGTTCGCATGCTTGATATCGAGTATTACTTCATCGGGTGTCCATACCCTGAGACGCAAGCTCTTAGCCACTGATTTCCCCTGAGGCAATGATCTTTTCTGCTTTTCCGATGGCCTCATTGATGGTACCGACCATGTAAAAGGCCTGTTCTGGAATATGGTCGTAGCGACCCTCCAGGATCTCGCCGAAGCCACGCAGCGTCTCGTGTAGAGGAACCGTTTGACCCGGCATCGCGGTGAACGCTTCGGAGACAAAGAACGGCTGGGTGAGAAAGCGCTGAACCCGACGAGCCCTTGTAACCACTTTTTGATCCTCTTCGCTCAACTCCTCTACACCCAGGATGGCGATTATATCCTGCAACTCCTGGTAGCGAGCGAGTGCCGCTCGCACCTCGGTGGCGATAGCGAAGTGCTCCTTTCCCATGATAGTAGGAGTCATAAGGGAACTGTTGGACGCCAGTGGTTCTATGGCGGGATAGATCCCCAGACTTGCTTGGTGACGGGAAAGCACAGTCGCTGCATCGAGGTGAGCGAATGTCGCAACCACGGCTGGATCGGTAATATCATCAGCCGGTACAAAGACAGCCTGCACAGACGTCACACTACCCCGGCTGGTTGTAGTAATGCGCTCCTGCAACTCCCCCATCTCGCTGTTGAGGGTAGGTTGATAGCCTACAGCGCTTGGAATGCGCCCCAATAGCGCGGAGACTTCGGCGCCGGCCTGTATGTAACGGAAAATATTGTCCAGGAAAAGTAACACTGGACGACGTTCGTGATCACGAAAATGCTCAGCCATGGTCAATGCGGTAAGTGGAACACGCAATCGAGCGCCTGGTGGCTCATTCATTTGACCAAAAACTAACACCGTGCTAGCTAACACCCCACTGCGCTGGGTTTCAATCCAAAGCTCGTTCCCTTCACGACTGCGCTCACCGACGCCGGCAAAAAGGACGATGCCAGAATGTTCCTGGATCATATGATTCATAAGTTCGATCATCAGCATCGTCTTTCCCACGCCTGCTCCACCAAAGAGACCAATCTTACCTCCCTGTGGGTAGGGTGTGAGAAGGTCGATCGCCTTAATTCCGGTGACGAGCGGTTTAGCCACCAACCGCTGTTCGCTCAGTGCTGGTGACTCGATGTGGATTGGGTTCCGGGATATCGTCTCCAATATCGGCTGTCCATCGATGGGTTGACCCAACACATTAAACATACGCCCCAGAGTTTTTCGACCTACAGGAACTTGAATAGAAGACCCGGTGTCAAGAACGGATAAGCCCCGGCGTAGTCCTGTAGTATTCCCCATGGCGATGGTCCGCACTGTGCGCGCGTCGATGTGCTCCTGCACTTCGATAATCAGTCCTGAATCGTCCTCCTGTCGGATCTCCAATGCATTATGAATACTGGGCAGATCGCCGGCGGAAAATTCAACATCGACCACGACTCCCATGACTCGGACTACTATACCCTCACTTGCCAAACCTTAATCCTCCTACCGTTTACTGCATTCTTCAGGATTAAAAGCACCCTCATCCGTTTTGATATTCAATATCCAATTGGAAGAGAGATAACAAATTCGCAGTTCAGTCAAGCACCACTCGCGTTGCACAAGACCATACCTTAGTTTACATTGATTCGCGATTAACCACTCAAGATATCTTCACATGCTAAGATGTCGCACGTGTTTGTTCAAGATACTCAATAAGCGTCCTTACTGCTTAAGCTGTATGTAACAATATAAGCCCGTGCCCATCCAACTATTCTAGGAGTGAACACCGGCTTACTTCGCAACCAGCTTTCTTTTGGTTAGAAGACCGTTTTTTTACCTAATCCGCTGGAAAAAGGGTCCTATCTTAAGTTCGACTTACAAAATTAATCATAATGGTAAGCTTTAATCAAGTCAAATTCTCTTTGTCACCTAAAAGAACGCCATTTTACCCACAGAGGGTTGTGAAGAAGCTTTCTCATTGTTGGGAGCGAAAGTGCTTGATGTACCTTCCACCATAGGGGTCACGACCAAGAAGTAAATCAATGGCGCGGATCGTCGCCGTCAGCTTCAACGGGTCGGTTATGGCACAAGTTGCCCCGACCCCCGCGGCTAACGCCAGGAAAGCTTGGTTGATTGTGTGCCGGTCGGGCAAACCGAAAGAGACATTGCTGGCCCCTAGATTGATATTGACGCCAAACTCTCGCCGAACCTTCTCAATCGTCTGCAAGGTAACTACACCTGCGTTGCTGTCCGCGCCAATCGTGAGTACCAGTGGGTCGATCACTACATCCTCGGCGGGAATGCCGATCTTGGCCGCACGCTCCAGAATCTTCCCCGCGATCCCGACCCTTACATCCACATCGTTAGAAATTCCATCGTCATCCATAGTGAGGCCAATCACCGCCGCTCCATAATCCTTAATTATCGGTAATACAGCCTCCAAGGACGCCTGCTCACCATTCACTGAATTGACCAATGGCTTACCAAGAGCGACAGCCAACCCTGCTGCCAGGGCTTCGTGGTTGGCCGAATCCAGGCAGATCGGTACGTCGACCTCCGAGGTCACAATTTCGATCACCCGTGGTAATAATGAGACCTCGTCGAGCCCGGCAACACCAACATTGACATCCAAGACATCAGCCCCGGCTTCAACCTGCTTCCGAGCCAACTCCCGAACATAGTCATAATCTTCTTCCCGCAGCGCGGTAGCCAGCTTCTTGTGACCAGTCGGGTTGATCCTCTCACCAATAATGACCAACGGACCCTCAGTATCGATCTTAACTTCGCTCTTGTTACTTATAAGTATTGTCTGCACAATGCCTGCTCCTTTGTGTCAAGGCTCCTTCTCGTTCCCCCTCGGATTAGGGGATAACCGCTCATTACCAAGATATAAAATCCTATAACCTCACTGACTCGAAAAATATTTGCTGAGCTGGTCGGCATGCAAGACGCCATCGTAATCAAGACCCTCCCCGCCGGCTTTCAACACCATATTCTCACCATCTTGGTCACCAAGACAAGTAACAATGGTATCCGCTTGGCCGAGATCCTCCCTTTCAGTGTAAAAGTTTGTTGTGGCGATGATATGCATGCCAGCAGCCTCCGCCGCCAATACACCATTCCGCGAATCCTCAATCACTAAACCTTTCCCGGACTGCCTAACATATCAATCCAGTAAATGACTTTCTCCCGGATGGCATCCCTTACGATCAAATCGATTTTACCCGGGTTGTACTCATCCCGATGTTCGGAGATGTAGCCATAGGTGGTGTCGATCAGGGTCCGCTTGAGATCGGTGGACACATTGAATTTTGAGCCGCCGAGCTCAATGAGCCTGGCGACGTAATCTGACGGTAGGCCACTCCCACCGTGGATAACCAGAGGTGCTCGGACCCCCTGACCATTGATCAATTGCGCAATCTTGCTGAAGCGTTCAAAGTCAACCTTGGGACTCTTTGTCTTGTAGACGCCATGAACCGTTCCAATCGACGGAGCTAGAAGGTCAACCCCGGTTCGATCGACAAAATCCAACGCTTGCTCCGGGTTACAGAGACTGGCTTCATCCTCTACAACCTGTATTTGATCTTCAACACCCATTACCAGACCCAATTCCCCTTCAACTGAAATGTCACCCAAGCCATGACAGTAATCGACAACCTCCATCGTCTGGCGAACATTTTCTTCATAAGATTCCTTAGATGCATCGATCATGATGTTGGTGTAACCGGCGTCGGCGCACTGTCGGCAATAGTCGATGTCCCGGCAGTGATCTAAATGCAGGCAAATTGGTATGGGAGCTGACTCAGCCAAGGTTCTATAAATAGCAACGATGACTTCACGCCCCAGGAATTTGGACGGCGTTACAGAGGTTTGAATAATGAGTGGAGCTTTCTTATCAACGTGAACCTCGACGACAGCCTCCAATTGTATGAGATTGGTGATATTAAATGCGCCAACAGCATACTTCTCCTCTGTTGCTTTTATCAAGATTTCTTTGGCATTTACAATCGACATTGCAGCCTCCCTTTGCAGAATCTTGGAATATTTGACCAGATCAAGAAGGAGTTTTGAGCAAGGCCGTTATTCAGCCACTAAGGAATGTCTCACGGCATTCAGGGCTGGCTGCACCACATTAAGTGCCGTGTCTCCCAACATATCATGTAGAGTGAGACTTACCGGGCAGTGATCAGAACCTAACACATCGGTATGGATTCCAGCAGCCGCGATGCGACCACCCAGGTCCGGTGAGGTAAAGAAGTAGTCTATCCGCCAACCGACATTCCGCTCACGCGCTTTCCCCCAGTAAGCCCACCAACTGTAGACCTCGCGTTCTTCAGGGTGCATAGTTCGGAATGTGTCAATGTAGCCCTCTTCAACCACTTGATCGATCCAAGCCCGCTCAATCGGTAGAAAGCCGGTCGAATTACTATTCTCCTTAGGTCGGGCAAGATCGATCTCACGGTGAGCCGTGTTCACATCGCCACAGAAGATCACCGATCGCCCATTATTCCGGTGTCGATTGCAGATTTCAAGAAAGGCTTGTTTGTAAGCCATTTTAAAAGGTACTCGGCTGTGGTCCCGAGAACCATTGGGGAAATAAGCCATCAGGAGGACAAACTCGCCATAATCGGCGATGATCGTGCGGCCTTCACGATCGTATTCTTCGATCCCCAGACCAATTTGTACCGACACTGGTTCAGATCTTGAATAGAGCGCCACGCCACTATACCCCTTGCGTTCAGCTGAAGCCCAGTAGCTGAGGTAGTTCGTAGGCGCTTTCAACTCATCATCTAGTTGGTCTGGATGCGCTTTGGTTTCTTGGATGCAAATAATATCTGGGCTGGTTTGATATAACCAATCGAGAAAGCCTTTCCTCTGTGCAGCCCGAATTCCATTGACATTCCACGAGAACATCTTAAGCATGATTAAATTATCCTGCTCGGCAATGAGCCTCAAACCGTCCAAGCTGATTAATTTGCGCGGGGGTAATAAACACGAATGGACGTGATCTACTTATCAAACCGATCGCTTCATCGATTTTGAACCCCTGACTGATGAAGTAAGCCGCAGCCATAGTGGGGGCTCGACCGATACCGCCAGTACAATGGATGTAAACCCTCCCGCCCTGCGCGACGACCCGACTTATAAATTCGACTCCAAGGTTCAACTGCTCCAAGGATGGAGCTTGACCGTCTATAGTTGGCAGGTGACAATACTGATCTAAGTTCAAATTATTGGCTGCATCATCATATTCCGTCCGCATGTTCACACTTGCGTTGATACCCAAACGCTCTAATTTTCTTTTCCCCAACCTTCGATATTGTGGTCCAATATAAATTTCTGGGGTTATTTTGTTATATCTGATGAATGGTATGCCAGTGATGAAAGCCACACCTCGAACAAAGATCCATAGCAATGTGTTTGCCACCCCTTGCGTACGCAACCGAAGGGAAACGATGCGAATCCCCTGTGCGGTCAAACGAATGATCTCTCGTACGATTCCACTCACGATTGAAGAGCTTACCACAAATCGGAAGCTATTACATGTAAGAGTGCTCTGAAAAAACTGCCCTCGAGGAGTAGGGAGGGGTATGGTCATCTTCTCGCGGTTGACCTTTTTTCAGTGGAGTCATGTAACTCAACAAACTAATCCCTCGAACTTCGGGATTTATGGCTCAAGGTGTAGCAATCTCAGGCCGTTGAGAGTCACTAATAATGATGTCCCCATATCAGCCAGTACCGCCATCCACATAGTGCCCAAACCGAGCATAACCAGCAAAATGAATGCAAACTTGATTACCAGGCTAAGACCCATGTTGAATTGGATCGTGCGCATAGTAGCCCGACTTAAATTATAAATATATGGGAGTTGGCGTAGATCCTCGCTCATCAATGTGATGTCGGAAGTTTCCATCGCCTGAGCAGTGCCACCTAAAGCCCCCCCAATCGCAATGCCCACATCGGCTGTGACTAGTGCGGGAGTATCGTTAATGCCATCCCCAACCATTGCTACAATGCCATGTTCCTCATGCAATTGCTTAACCGCAGATACTTTCCCTTCGGGCATTAACTCGCCGCGCACATCGGTGATACCCGTGCGTTCGCCGACTACCATCGCCACAGATTGGTTGTCACCGGTGAGCATGACCAAGTTTGTGAGTCCAGCATCCTTGAGCATAATGACCGCCTCACGAATGCGCTGGCGAACCATATCGGCCAAGATGATCGTACCTTGAAACTTGCCACCCTCGCTGACCATGACCGTGGTGAACCCACTCATGGCGTCATCTTTGGCATCTAAACAATATCCCTCCGGATGAGCGATTGCACTGTCAAAATGATTATGGCTGCCTATTGTCACTAAATATTCACCAATTTGACCGGTGACACCTTTCCCCACATGAGCTGTCACCATCTCGGCAGCTGGATATCTATCTTTTAGACCACGCCGCACTGCCTCACGGACGATTGCCTGAGCTAATGGGTGTTCACTTTGGCGCTCAACCGCGCTCGCCAACGCGATCAGGTCATCGCATCCTTTGCATCGGTGTGTATCCTCAACCGAACGGGAATCTAAATCCGGCACCTGGCAATCGATAGAGCGGACAGCGACAACTGACGGCTTACCCTCGGTGAGTGTGCCGGTCTTATCAAAGGCAATCACTTTTACCCTGCTTAATGTCTCGAGGTGAGCTCCACCCTTGATCAATACCCCTTTCCTGGCCGCATTGTTGATGGCGCTAATAATGCTGACTGGAGTGCTAATGACCAATGCACATGGACAAGCCACCACTAAAAGCCCCAACCCTCGGTAAAACCAACCGAAGGCTCCAGAGGTAGGGTTGAGAAAGGGCTGACCGAAGAAAAGCGGAGGGATGATTGCCACTAAAATTGCCAATAGAACAACCACGGGTGTATAGGACTTGGCAAACCGATCGACAAAGCGCTGCACTGGCGCTCTCTTCTCCTGGGCTTCCTCCACCATTTTGATCAAGCGGTTGATAGTATTATCCTCAGCTATGTGGGAAACCTTGATTTGTATAGCTCCTTCACCATTGATACTACCGGCGAGGACTTCTGAGCCAGCAACCTTTTCCACCAATCGCCCCTCCCCAGTTATTGGAGCTTGGTTGACCACAGAGACCCCGGCGACTACCTGACCATCCATGGGTATTTGTTCGCCGGGTTTGACCAGGATGATATCACCCACTTTTAAAGCTTCCACCGGGATATGCTCTTCGTGGATCTGGTCACCACGCTGACGCAAAACTGCAGCTTTATTTGGAACGATGTCAACTAAGCTTCGAATGGAGTTTCGTGCTCGATTGGCAACGAAACCCTCCAAGGCTTCACCAATCGCGAACAAGACCATGACCATACCAGCCTCGGTGTAAGCGCCGAGAAACACCGCACCGACAGCGGCGATCGTCATTAGCACATTGATGTTGATCTTAAAGTTTGTTTTAAACGAATGCCAGGCACTACGAGCAATAGGTAAACCTGCTGCCACAAGAGCACTAATCGAGGCCATATCTATAATTGGATGGTGTCGACCCAGGAGCTCGCTAAAAATCACCCCGGGTAAAATTAACAACCCACCCAAGACAGCCAAACGGGTCTCACTACGCTGCCACATAAACTGTAAGAAATTAACCGGTTCTTGTAGATTGGTCACCATATCGGATTGATGTTGCTGATCGACAACATCGTAGCCATGCTCCGTCAATTGCTCGAGTAGAGTTTCGCTCAGATACTTGAAGTTACCAATACTAAATCTACACCTTCAAGTCAGGTTGAAGGTCAAGAGCAAGGTAAACGATCTGAGCGAAATCCGTTTCCGTAAACCAACGCCTTCGTTCGTGGGTGATGCTAGTAAAAACGGCGGCATGCCCACTCCGCTGTGCCGAAGGTCCTGAGCACTTCGCCTGTGCTCAGTACAAGCTCCGTCGAAGGGCTACGGGATGCTTCGCCAGGAGCCGCCTCTGCTGAAAGAATATCCCCCCTTTGCAGGCCGGGCTCCCACGCCCGGCATAACTTAATTATTAACCAAGACGGGTACAGCTCAAACGGATCCTGCACCATGCCAGCACGCCAGGGATTGAACAGCGTATAGGCAATCTTTTGCCAGTACATTTCCTCACTACGAACAACCTCATCCCATGCGTTTCCTTCCCATACCTTGATCTTGGTTATTTGGTCAAGTTGCTTATTAATAAGCGTGGCAGTGTAAGAATGGACAGCATGCAGGATCTGTGAAATTGTCTTCATTACACCTACGTTCAACACTGTGTGATAATGTTCAGGTAGGACGCAGTAGGCATCCAGATGAAATTCGTATGTCGCCTCATAATGCTTCCATTGATCTACAACGATCTGAGCGAAATCCGTTTCTGCCAACCAATGCCTTCGTCCGTGAGTGATGCTAGTAATGAAATAATATTGATTATGGAAGATCGGTCTCTTAATCCGGCTCATTTGCATTCAGAATTTTATAAACGGCGGCATGCCCACTCCGCTGTGCCGAAGGTCCTGAGCCCATCGTCAAGTTCAGGCTTCGTCCTGAGCGTAGTCGAAGGGACAGGCTCCGTCGAAGGGCTCCGGGGTGCTCCGCGAGGAGCCGCCTCTGCTGAAGTTATGAGTATCAATCACCATCAGTATGCTCAATTCGCTCAGCTCTAAGAGGCTTAGAGATGACCCCCTCGGCTAAGGTTGTGCTTAATTGCTGGTGGCCAAACTCGCGCAACCAGTAAATATCCCGGCAATAATAACAGCCACCCCTTGAGAAAAATCCAATTCAAGCACCCATCTAAGGAGCAATTTCCGCCTGAAGCGCGAGGAATAGACGCACAAAGAAGAAAGCGTACTTGCCGCGTACTATCAGGAGGAAGCCTTCTCCGTTATGCATCAATTCAGGAATTTGAAAGGTGTGGGCGTGCGCTTGACAACCGGCTTCTAACTCTGCAATTGCCTGCATAGCTGCACCGACGTCGGAATCGTCACTAACCACCAGAATGTGGTAGTCCTTACCATCTTGCCAGATATGGATGTGTTGGCCACGCAGGCTGTCCAGCAACTCTTGTCCTTCAGATGTTGTCAAACTACAGCCAACATGCTCCATCAGCAGGTCGAGCGTGGAAGACGCGGGCTGGAGCAGCGGATTGGCACAAACACGGTTGAGCAAACGCTCGAATAACTTTTCGGCGGGCATGTCACCATGATGGGTTGCACTTTGGTGCATGTCTTGTAAGAAAAGCCCTAACTCATGCTGCATCACCAATAATTGCGTCACTTGACGTTCAAGGGCAAAGTAGCGTTCTTCAGCCGTCTCGATGATGGCCTCATTGCTTAAATCACCATTTACCCAGCCTCCGAGAAGTGTGCGGATATCGGCCAAGGAAAACCCAAGCCTTTGGGCGCGTTGGATGAAACGCAGCCTGTGCTCAGCCTCGGGTGTGTAAAGCCGATAACCCGACTTCGTTCGACCGATAGGCTGCAACAGACCCTGCTCCTGGTAGAAGCGGAGAGCCGAAGTGCGCAAACCAACTCGTCTGGCAAGCTGACCGATAGTGAGAGTGTCGTTTTTTGAGTTATTCATATGTGCCACTCCCTCGATCGCTTTTGCAGTACGCGCGTTTATATTCAAACCTTTCAGACCGAGAGGGATGGAGGAATGACCTACGGAGTTATGACGCCTGCTTCTCCATCTCAACAGAATACTTGCCATCGCGCGCAGCGCCATTGCACTTGGCGCGGTGAAAGAGGGCATTCTGAGCTGCAGGTACGTTGGATGCCTCCCCTTTCCATGCATTAATTGCCGGCTGCTGAAGTGCTCTTCCATAGGAGAAGCTGAGTCCCCATGGATGGTCACCCATGGCGTTCATAGCATTGAGACGTTCGGTTGCCTCTATTGGGCCTTGCCCACCTGAAAGGAAGACGATGCCGGGCATATCCGGGGGCACTGTGCGACGTAGGGAGCGCACTGTAGCCTCAGCTATTTCATTGGCGCTCGCTTGCTTATCACACTTTTTACCAGGAAGAACCATATTGGTCTTAAGCAAGAGACCCTCAAGCATAACCCGATGGTGATGAAGTGCGGAAAATAAACTAACCCATGTTGATTCGGAAACCTTTGCACAGCGTCCGATATCATGGTTCCCATCCATCAGCACCTCTGGCTCAACAATGGGAACTAACCCAGCTTCCTGGCATAGGGCGGCATAGCGCGCCATAGCGAAAGTGTTGGCATTGATACAAGCACTACTTGGGATCTCCTCCCCGATTGTGATCACTGCTCGCCATTTAGCGAAACGGGCGCCCAGCTCGCGGTATTCTCCAAGGCGCTCACGCAGTCCATCAAGGCCCTCGGTGATCCTTTCACCTGGGAAGCCGGCCATAGGCTTGGCTCCTTTATCGACCTTGATCCCTGGTATGATCCCCTTCTTAGATAATATTTCCGCGAAGGGCGTCCCATCTACGGTCGCTTGACGGATTGTCTCATCGAAAAGGATCACACCGCTGATGTGTTGCTCAAGAGCTGGTGTGGTGAACAGCATTTCACGATAAGCTTGACGGGTCTCCTCCGTTGAGGTGACATCGATCCGATCAAAACGCTTTTGGATCGTCCCAAAGCTCTCGTCCGCGGCGAGGATACCTTTACCTGCTGGGACAAGGTTTTTAGCAACATCTGCAAGTTCTGGTGTGGGCATGATTTTCTAACCTCCTATGCTCCAATTGTAAACCTATGTACAGGGATGTCCATCCCTACCATTTCTTCGGTTAGCAGCTTATATCTGGAATTCTGCGAAACGCGCCTTCACGATTGTTTAAACTACTTTTGTATCAACCGGAGGAACACGCGAGGCAAGGGTGAAACTACGACGTCCGGATGAAATCAAGATGCACATAGAGCTAGCAGGACATAGGCCACATGTCTCAGTACCGATCTCGACTAATTTTCCCAGCTTGACTAGCGTCTCGAGCATGCCCTCAACCACCAACGGCTCTTGGCTGAGTTTCTGAGCTACCTCTTCCACGCACATAACCCCTGGATCCTGTTCATAAATGGCTAAGATTCTGCTTAACATGCTCCCTCTACTAACCCACAAACCGGTATATTTGCTAATAATCTCCAATTCTTGGGTTGCATTTACAATCGTTCACGTGAAACCGAGCAGCAAACTACCCTGGTAAACCAGGACCGCTAACAACCAAGCCGTTGCCGTCTGGTAGACGGCCGAGAACACAGCCCACTTCCAACCGAACTCCCCTCTGATCGTGCCCAGAGTTGCAACGCATGGTACGTATAGCAACACAAAGACAAGGAAGGCCAGCGCTTGCAACGGAGTGAATACATCCTGCAGTGCTCCGCTTAACGCATTATGCTCTGTATCTTCCTCCATCCCAAAGATCGTCAGACCAGGTGTCAACATATCAACCAGTTCTTTGCCGGCATTAACTGTCGCAGCCAGAAAACCGTTACCAATATACGCCAAATCTTCTCCAAAGGTGATTTGCTCGGGAAAATCGTTATCCTGCTCCTCGCCGATGTAAATCTGCGACATGGTTGATACTACAACCTCTTTGGCGATTAAGCCCGTGATCAACGAGCCAGTGGCCTCCCAGGTTCCTAATCCGGCTGGTTCTAGGACTGGCGCAATCACATTGCTAATCCGCCCGAACCAACTTTGGTCTAATTTGCTTACCCCAAGTGGCATATTCAGTAACATCCAGATCACGATTGAAGCGGCCAAGATAATAGTTCCCGCGTGACGGATGAAGATCCCGATGCGCTGCGAGACGTGGAACCACAGGCTCTTCATGGTCGGCAGGTTGTAAGGTGGCAACTCAATAACAAAGACCGACGCTTCATTCGTCTTGAAGATCGTGCGTGAAAAAAGCAGCCCAGCGACAGCAGCTACTGCTACGCCGAAGCCGTACAAACCCCAGATCGCCAGGTTAGCATTGCGGCCGAAGAATGCCAGCCCAAAGAGCACATAAACAGGCAGTCGACCAGAGCATGACATCAATGGCACCAGGAGAGCGGTCAATATTCGATTGCGCTGACTTTCCAGCGTTCTTGTGGCGTAGATTGCCGGCACCGCACAGCCGAAGCCAAGGATCATGGGAACAAAACTCTTTCCACGCAGACCTAAGATACTCATAAAGCGGTCCATCACCACCGCCACTCGGGCCATATAGCCGCTATCTTCCAGCAACGCGATAAAAAAGAATAGCACCACAAGACCGGGAATGAATACCAGCACCCCTCCAACGCCAGGGATCACACCGTCGAGTATCAACCCCCTTAACCACTGTGGGGCTCCGACTGAAATCAGGAGAGTTGCAAACCAATTAGTAACCGGTCCTCCAACCACATTGTCAATCCAATCGAGATATGGGGTTGAGACGTTGACCACCAGGTTGAATACAAGGTACATGACTGCCAGGAAAAAGGGCACACCCAACCAGGGGTGAGTCACCACGCGATCGATGCGTTCTGAGAGCGTTACTTGCGGCTCGCTGGGCTTCTGCAACGCCACACCAACAACCTGGCTAACAAATGCGTATCGTCGATCGGCGATCTCCAGCCTAATAATGTAACCTGTTGCTGAAGATCTCAAACGATCGGCACCAGCCTCAGCGACCTTGGTAACATCTGTTCCACCTTTGAATTCCTTCACTCGATCTACAACATCTTGCTCACCTTCAAGCAATTTGAGTGCCAACCAACGGGGGTCAAAGGCTTTGCTGATCTCCGACCATTTGGCAATAACCCCCTGAATCTGGTCGATCTCAGCTTCGATTTCGACACCATAGTCGATTTGGAAGTAGCATTGATGGGAGATTGCTGGCATGGCTTTCACTTAGACAGCAATCCTGCATCAGCCCTTTGGGCAAATCCCACAATGGTCTCTTTTAACTCTTGGATGCCCTCACCGCGAGTAGCAACTACCCTAACCACCGGGGCGTCACCAAGTAGAGCGGAGAGCTTCTCATAATCGATCTTGTAACCCAGTTTCTCAGCCCGATCGCTCATGTTCAAGGCCAGTATTGGTCTGGTTTGCAACTCAAGGATTTGCACCACCAGGTATAGGTTACGCTCTAGGTTAGAAGCATCAACCACTACAACAACCACATCAGGTTTATTATTGATAATGAAATCCCGGGCAATGACCTCTTCAATCGAATAAGCGGATAGGCTATAGGTTCCGGGCAGATCGATCACTTCTATCTGAAAGCCGTTGTGCTGAAATTGACCATGTTTACGCTCCACCGTCTTGCCAGGCCAATTACCGACGTGCTGGTGAGAGCCGGTAAGCGCGTTGAATACTGTGGTTTTACCAGCATTGGGATTTCCCGCTAAGGTGACGGTTAAGCTTGTCATCGATGATTTCATTCGACCTCGTCCAACGTCTGTGTGTACGGTGCGGTTGATGAACTTTTACGGCGCTACTCACTCCTTAAATAGATCATCCCACAGGTCTCGAAGTAGACTGGATAACCGTCTACGCCTACGGTCACCCATCACGCCCCGTCGTCTTCGACCTCGACTACCGGGTGACGTTGTTTGAAATTCCTCGTCTTGAAGGTGAATGCGGTTTCGACCACGCCCACGCCGTCTACCGTGAGATCCGCGGAACCACCGACCATGTGATATCCGGGGATGTTGCCTGCCCAGAAGGCGAACGTGAAGTTGCTCCGCCGTTGCCCGATCAATCGCCAGACGGCTGCCCCTTACACGGATGAGCATAGGTTGCCCTGGGGCCGACTGCAGCACGGTGATCCTAATTCTTGGGGTCAGACCTAGCTCAGCGAGCCGCTGCGCTGAGCGAGCATTGGGCAGAATGCCCACCAGCTCAACTGTTTGTCCCGCCATGATTTCACTGAGGGTAATAGTAGGCGGTGCATTCACGCCGGCATCTCCATCAACTTTCGATTCCTCCAAGTTTATGCGTTCGGCCGGATAATGATGTGAGCGGCCACCTCACGACCCAAAACATGCATCTCATCATCGATGAGTATCGACTGAGGGCCATCGAATGGGGCGATCTCCTTGACCTCGATTTCCTTCCCTGGTTCAATCCCTTTCTCTGAGAGGTGCCTGATAAGTAACCCACTCACTGGATGAATTCGTATAATGACTCCTCCCTCTCCTGGTGCGAGGTCGACCAAGGGTATACCTTCAGGAGAGGGCATCTCCCCTGAGGTGGAAGGGATCGGGTTTCCATGAGGGCAAGTCGTTGGCTGATCGAGGTATTCGGCCAACGCTTCGGTAACTACTGAATCTGTCGCGTGCTCAAGTCGGCAAGCCAGGTCGTGAACGTGATCCCAAGAAATTGCTAGCTTATCGGTTAAAAAACACTCCCACAGCCGTTGCCGTCGGATGATGTTGTTAGCTCGCTGGCAACCCTCTTCTGTTAAACGCACCCCCTTATAGGGCGTATGTTCTAGCAGACGCCGGCTCTCCATCCGATGGATCATCTCACTGGCAGAAACTGTGCAGATACCTAGTTTCTCAGCCACCCACGTGACAGGTACTGGGTCCTGCTCAGAAGCCAGTTCGGCGATCGTTTTCAGGTACATCTCCTCACTTTCACCGAAATCGTGTAGTTGCTTCATCATCCAGCTCCATGTGTAAATGTAAAATACACAGAGACTTGAAATCGGGATCAAGCTCGTATATTAGGACGGCCTCACTATTATATATTAGGTTTACCTAATAATATGTTCGAGTGCCAACCTAAGCAGGTGACAGTTGTCACTGTGAGCGCCTGCTGTATGTCATTCGATCAACTGAGCTTCCGCACCGATGCGTCTAATGGAATTGATCGTATCCCCCACCAAGACTCTCTGGACCCAAGTAGCGACGCAGAGATCCTAGACGGTGCTGGTTGATTGCTATGAGGCAGGTCACGCCGGTTGATATCGGGGCGGCGGCAATCAACCCTATCGATCCTACCAAAGTGCGAACCACCTCCTCGGTAACAAACTCCAGGTTGAGCAGATCAACGAAGTGCTCACCCGAGAGTGAGAACAAGATCATGGTAGGCAAGGCCGCGCCAACATAAGCTAGCACAAGTGTGTTAATCATAGATGCAACATGATCCTTCCCCACATGGATGGCACGTCGATACAAGCTACCGATTCCCAAAGTAGGGTCAACTGCAAACAACTCAAAAACCACCGAGGCCTGGGTGATCACCAGATCATCGAGCGCGCCCAACACTCCAATCAACATTCCCGCCAAAACTAGACCCCGTAAATTGATTCGGATGTCTGACTGCTGGATGACGAATAGCGCATCTTCATTGCCAAAGCCTGTCAGGCGGGTCAGATTGACGAAGAACGAGATAACCAGACCGGTAAACATCAATGCGATCAACAATCCCAAAACCGCAGCGTGCGTCTTTAATGTCCAGCCATAGACCAGATAGAGGGTGATGGACAGCAACATAGAGGCACCTATGATACTTATCGACACAGGATCCTTGCCCTGCATGATGTTGGGGATAATGTAGATCAGAATCACCGCAAGGCTGATGAACATTCCCATCAATCCCCGCACCCCCTTCCAACCACCGATTAAGATGCTGAAGAGTACAAAGGCGGCAAACAGCCAAAACACAGAACCGGTACGCACGAAATCAACAAAATATGCATTCAGTGTGCCATCAGGACCCTGGCCGATATCGATCAATACCCTATCACCAGGATTGAGCGTTAACCCTTCAGGTCGAAGCTGCCGCTTTCCATAGTCAATCTCTAAACCATAACCTTCCCATGGTCCCTCCAGCACTTCAATACGTAGGATCTGATAAGGCTGGATATGATCACCCAGGGTTATAGTACCTTCTTCGACAATATCCAGGACCTCAGCCTTAACCGTGTCTGAACCAAGACCAATCCTGCCTACTCCTTCCTCGGGGGCGTGAGTATCCAATGGCAGCCGCGGAACCACAATCAGGATTAACACCGCGATGACCAAGAGCATCGCCAAGGCCAAGGCTAGAAAAACCTTCATTTCTTTTGTCATGCTTCGTCTCCAACATGGATGCGGTTATTATAACAATGTGCCTCACCAAACCAGAACCATTTAGGCAACCCATTGGTAGCAGAGCATTTTCTATTAGTGAGCATCATAAGAGTGCACTGAAAAAACTACCCTCGAGGATTAGGGAGGGGTATATGTGGGGGTGCGGGCTGTGCCCTCACCCCCACATATACCGGTCCTCTTCTCGCGGTTGACCTTTTTTTCAGTTGAGTCATCATAATGAATCGAAAACAATATCATGCCAATCACTTTACGGCAGTAGATTGCTTTTTACCAAACAAGGGAATCAAATGAAAAAAGCCCCAGCGTGGGAAAGGGAACGGTCCTTTTCCTGCTGGCGGCTGCTTTTTCAGTAGACTCATAATTATGATAGCACGAGGGGTGTTCCATGGATGGGATGGGAGGAGACGTGAATCTCGACGCCATAAACTTCCCCTAGCTCATCTGGAGTAAGCACTTGCGCTGGATCCCCCACATCACGCACTCTACCGTTTGAGAGTAAGGCAACCCGGTCGGAAAACCTCGCCACAAGGTTTAGATCATGTAAAGTGATCACTACCGCGATGTCCTCTTTAAGGGCCAATTCACGAACCAGTTTAAGCACCTCATCTTGATGCTTGAGGTCAAGATGTGCGGTAGGTTCATCAAGCAACAAGACCGAAGGGGTTTGCGCCAGCGCTCGGGCGATCAACACCCTCTGTTGCTCGCCGCCGGAAAGTTGTCCCACCTGCCTATCCGCTAAATGCGCAGTGGCCGTCTTTGACATAACTTTATCAGCGATCTGGTGGTCCACCTCACTCTCCCCCGCAAGCCAACCAAGATAAGGTGTACGCCCCATCAACACTACGTCCCGGGTGGTGAAAGCTTCAGGTAATTGTCGTGCCTGGGGGACCACGGCCAAGTTGCGAGCTCGCTCAGAGGGTGATAAACGGCTGATGTCATTGTTGTTGATGAAAATCCGTCCCTCCAAGGGCGGCAGGACGCCGCTGGCAGCTTTAATTAAAGTAGACTTACCCACTCCATTGGGACCAACAACACCCAGCACCTCACCTGGCGATACGGCGAGGGAAACATTGTACAGCACAGGCTTCTGCCCATACCCGATGGTGGTGTTATCAAAACGCAGCCTAGCGATCACCAGAACCTCACCTGTTTTGCCCGTCGCAATAACCACATGAAGAATGGCGCGCCGATCACCGCAGTAACGATACCAACCGGTAACTCCCGCGGAGCAAGGATGGTCCTGGCAACGATGTCTGATGCCAGGAGAACAACACCTCCAACAATTGTTGCCAAAGGAATCAGTCGTCGGTAATCCGGACCCCATAATAACCGTACTAAATGGGGCACAACCAAACCGATGAATCCTATGATACCGGAGAACGAGACGGCCGTGGCTGCAACCAACGAGGAGGCGGCGACGATGACCAGCTTGTACCGCTCCACATTCAAACCAAGTTGCAGAGCCTGTTCATCACCGAATTGAAGAACGTTTAACGGGCGACCGAGAAAAAGTAGAACAGCAAGACCTACAAACAGGTAAGGCAAGGCTGCCAAGACAGGAGGCCAGCCACCCAACGCGGAACCACCCAGTAGCCAGGCAATAGCCCGGTACAGCTCATCGGTAGAAAGGAGCATGATTAGACTAGTGAGTGCGGAGGTAAAGGTACTTACCGCCACTCCGGCCAGGATTAAGGTGGTTATCGGCGTCGTTCGACCGACGCGGGCGAGCATATAAACGATCCCCACCGTTATGAGTGCCCCTGTAAAGGCTGCAGCCGGTATCGTGACCAAGCCGAGCGTGGTTGAAGGCCATCGGAGGGACATTGTTAAAACCGCTGCCAAACCGGCTCCCGAAGCTACTCCTATGATGTATGGATCGGCCAGCGGGTTGCGGAACAACCCTTGATAAGCAGCCCCGCTGGCGCCCAACGCCATACCGGTCAGCGCGATAAGGGCAGTATGTGGCAAACGTATCTGGAACAGGATCGTGTTGAATGTGCTCGGCCAGTCAACCTCGATTGTAGCGAATGGAAGACGGGAGAGGAGAATCTTGAAGATCACGTTGGGGGGTATGGCGACCGGGCCGATGGCCGCACTTAATACAGCCATAATGATAAGCCCCCCGCCAGCCCATATCCAGGGGGTGAGAAATCTCGATCTCACCCCCTGAAGTTGACCTGGATGACCACCAGCTGAAATCAGAGGTTTTTCCTTTTCCACT
>Ga0209986_10001367_pt1 | contig 23390 bp, 16 predicted proteins | sample BlataG_FD_183168 | JGI IMG/M metagenome (GOLD analysis project Ga0209986, IMG submission 183168) | Deep subsurface microbial communities from Black Sea to uncover new lineages of life (NeLLi) - Black_00105 metaG (SPAdes) (version 2) | ecosystem: Environmental > Aquatic > Marine > Oceanic >... | reverse complement strand
AGGTATACGAGATAACGGGGTGGGTGCGGGAACGGATGAAAAAGAACGCTGCGGCACTTTACCGGAAATAATAGAGTGCACCTTTAGAAAGCGAGTTTTTTTCTATCCATCGCCCTTTTCGAGCGGGTTGGTTGGCAGGGATGAGGGGAAATCTCTTGATATAAAGGCGTTGTTTGAATATAATGGAAGCTTAGCTGGATGAAAAACAAGAATTAGGAGAACAAACATGAGTGCACGCAATTGTACACGTCGCGATTTTTTGAGGAGATGTGCGGGGGCAGCGGGAGGATTTGCACTGTCAAAATGTGCTCTTGGAGCAGGGGGGTTGGTGCTATCGAATCAGGCTTTGAAAGTTCGAATTGGCAGTCGGCCGAATATTGTGCTTATCGTTTCAGATGACCAGGGATACGGGGATGCAAGCTGTTATGACCATCCGAAAGAGGTCAACACGCCCAGTATTGACCGGCTTGCAGCCGAAGGGGTTCGATTGACAAACGGCTACGCCAGCGGTTATATCTGTGCGCCGACGCGGGCGGGGCTCTTAACCGGGCGGTATCAGCAGAGGTTCGGCTTCTATACAGGCGGCCATTCGAGGGTTGGAGTACCATTGAACGAAATTACGATCGCCGATCTGCTTAAAAAGGAAGGTTATGCAACCGGTGTATTTGGAAAGTGGCACGTAGGCCTTGACTATGACTATCGCCCTTTGCAGCGAGGCTTTGATGAATTCTACGGGTTCCTCGGACACGGAGCGCATGATTATTTCGACCTAAAAATGGAGGGCACGGAGGAACATAACTGGATATATCGAAACAATACGCCGATCAATGATACGGGTTACCTGACACAGAATCTGACGCGTGAAGCGGTGTCATTTATTGAGCATCACAGCAAGGAGCCATTTTTCTGTTATCTGCCCTTCAATGCCGTTCACTGGCCGCTGCAGGCGCTGCCGGAGGACATAAAGCACTTCGATACGGGCAATGAGAGCCGTGACATCTACATGGCAATGGTGGAGTGCATGGATGAGGGGGTTGGCGAAGTTCTGAATGCACTGAAGCGAACCGGTGTCGAAGATAATACTCTGGTCTTCTTCTTCTCGGACAACGGAGGCGCGAAAAAGAATTTTGCCAATAACGGCGCTTTGCGCGACTTCAAGCATAGCGTTTATGAAGGCGGCATCCACGTCCCGTTCATTGTGAAATGGCCTGCGAAGCTTGCCAAGGGCTCGGTCTGCCCGGAGCCGACCATCAGCCTGGATATTTTTCCCACGATACTCTCTGCTGTTGGTGCGAGCCTTCCGGGCGACCGTATTTACGATGGAAAGGACATGCTGCCTGCTCTTCTCGGCGAGAATACGAAGCCATTGCACGACGTGCTTTTCTGGTTCGACGGAGAGAACAAGTGGGCGGTTCGAGCGGGCAGGTGGAAACTGCTTTCTGAAAACGGGCCTGTGGAATTATATGACCTTGAGGCCGATATCAGCGAGACTAAGGATCTTTCAGCTTCAAATCCTGCGAAAGTAGCGGAGTTGCAATCGCTCTACGATGAGTGGAATTCACAGTTAGCTCCGCCGATCTCGTAGCCGAAGAGAGGAAGGAAACCAAAGAAAAAAACCTGCAATTGCCCTTCGCCAAGCTGGTATGATAGTGCAGTGGCAGCTTGAGAGCAATGTAAAATTGATAATCGGGAAGAGGGAATATGGATAGACGTGATTTTTTGAAGAGATGTGCGGCGGCTGGAGGAGGATTTCTGTTCTCGAACCAGGGTTTGGAAATTCGTATTGGTGCCAAGCGGCCTAATATTATTCTTTGCATGTCTGACGACCAGGGATGGCATGAGACGGGATATTACGGGCACCCCATTTTGAAGACGCCTGCACTCGATCAGCTCTCAGTAGAGGGGCTTCGTTTCGACAGATTTTATTCAGCTGCTCCTGTTTGCTCACCTACTCGGGGCAGTGTTATGACCGGACGGCACCCTAACCGCTACGGGTGTTTAAAGGCGGCCTATTCGATTAGACCGGAAGAGATCACTATCGCTGACCTTTTAAAAAATAAGGGTTACGCGACGGGGCATTTCGGCAAGTGGCACCTTGGCCCAGTCAAAGATTCTTCTTTTACTAATCCAGGCAAATGCGGTTTTGACACATGGCTTTCCAATGCCGCTGGCTTTAACTTGGATCCGTCGCTGAGTCGTGATGGGGGTGAGCGTAAAAGATACGAAGGTGAAGGTTCCGAGATTATTGTCGATGCAGCGATCGATTTTATCGAGGAGAATAAACAAACAGATAAGCCATTCTTTGTGGTTGTTTGGTTCAGCTCACCTCATGGCGGTTATTTTGGGATCGAAGAGGACCTTGCTTTGTACGAAGATGTTACGGACGAGACTTTGAAGAACCGCTACGCTGAGATAACGGCTATGGATCGGGCGATAGGTGATCTGCGAAATTATCTGTGGGAGTCGGGGCTGACGGAAAATACTCTGTTATGGTTCTGCAGCGATAACGGTGGACTGAAGAACTTTAAGGACAATACTGATCTTCGAGGCTGGAAAGGCAATTTATACGAAGGAGGGATCAAGGTTCCCTGTATTCTCACATGGCCTGCTGTGATAAAGAAGCCTAAGGTGACCGATGTTCCATGTGTCACCAGTGATATATTCCCAACTCTCTGTGAGTTGTTCAATATCAAACTGCCTGAGAGAATAATCGATGGCATCAGCCTTGTTGATCTTATCAATGGTGATATGAGCGAGCGGCCAGCATCGATATGCTTTTGGGAATATGATTACTCGACTGAGGTGGGTAATGAGCCTTGGCTTGATCCCGAAAGTCAGTCTGTAACAGGGTTTCCGCACCAGTTCGAGAATTATAAACACCCTGTTCCCAAGACAGAAAATTTCGGCGGCGATTCTGCCATCATGGGCAACCAGTATAAGCTGGTGATAACGACCAAATACAGCGGTAGCGTAACAGTCGAACTCTTCGATATCCTCGCTGACCCTAACGAGACGACGGACCTTGCCGCGGCGGAGCCGACTATTGTTTCTGATATGAGGGCTGAACTGGAAACCTGGCAGGCCTCAGTGGAGGAAAGCCTGAGCGGCTATGATTATACTTGAGAAAGTCGATTAAAAGCTTTTAGACCTCTCTCTGAAATCGTTTAAATGGACATATCAGCTAGACACTGCTTAACTTCTTGCTTTTTAAGCCCAAATCTGGTAATATAATATGGATTGTTTAGCCTGTAAATAATGGGCTATTTTGTATTGAAATAACGGAGGAGACCAAAGAAAAAAACCCTGCAATTACCCTTAGCCGAGGTGATATGATAGTGCAGTGGCAGCTTGAGAGCAATGTAAAATTGATAATCGGGAAGAGGGAATATGGATAGACGTGATTTTTTGAAGAGATGTGCGGCAGCCGGAGGAGGATTTCTGTTCTCGAATGAGAGTTTGGAACTCCGCATCGGTGCCAGGCGGCCGAATATTATTTTTTTGCTGACAGACGACCAGCGCTGGGACGCTGTGGGCTGTGCGGGCAATGAGATTATCAAAACACCCAATATTGACGCTCTCGCGGCCGGGGGGACGCTGTTTGAAAATGCCTTCGTCACCACTTCCATCTGTATGGCAAGTCGCGCAAGTATCTTTACGGGGCAGTTTGAGCGCTGTCACGGGTGCAATTTCAACAGTGAGTCGCTGCTTCAGTCTTCGTTCGACAATAGCTATGCGGTACTGCTGCGCAAGGCAGGGTACCGAACCGGTGTTATCGGGAAGTTCGGCTTTGCGGTCACCGAAGAGCGTGAGCCGTCCAGTGTGTGGAAGGACATTTCCAAATTGCCCACGGACCAGTTCGATGAGTGGTATGGCTATGCCGGCCAGGGCAATTATTTTCCGGAGGGCGAAGGCGGCAAGCACCTGACCGAAATTATGGGTGATGATGCGGTTGAGTTTTTAAGCGGCTGTTCAGGCGAGAGGCCTTTCTGCCTTTCGATAAGTTTCAAGGCATCTCACAAGCCGTGGGGTGACTATGACCCGGCTTACAGCGAGCTGTACGTGGATGCGCCGATTGATGATGATATGAAGAATTATTACCGGCTGGTTACGGGGGTGGACGTGGTGATTGGGCGGATTCGTCGGGAACTGACCAGGCGGGGTCTGGCCGAGGAGACGGTTATAATCTTCACATCCGACAACGGATATATGTTTGATGACGGAGGCCACGGGACAGCTAAGGACCTGTTGTATGATGCGTCGATTCGCGTGCCGTTGGTGGTTTATGACCCGCGTGCACCGAGACGGCTTCGCGGCAGGCGCCTTAAAGAAATGGCGCTGAACATCGACTTTGCAGCCACTATGCTGGATATGGCCGGTGAAAAAATCCCTGAGAGTATGCAAGGCCGGAGTCTGCTGCCGCTGCTATCCGGCGGGGAATACTCGTGGCGAAATGATTTCTTCTGCGAGAACAACTTTCCGAGGGGAGACCCTGAGGGTCGCCTGAGCGTGGCAGTGCGAACCGACGAGTGGAAATACATCCGCTATTACGAGCAGGAGCCGGTTTACGAGGAGCTGTTCGAGCTGGAAAACGACCCGCTGGAGACGGTGAACTTGGCGACGGACGGAAATTATCAGCAAATATTAAATTCTCTGCGCCAGCGCTGTGACGAATGGCTGCAAGAAGCAGAATGTAACTACGAAAAATAAATCGTGGCAAGGAGAGAAGCGTGAATCGACGCGAATTTCTTGGTGTTTTAGCCGGCGGCGCTGCGACAACGGCGATACCCTTCGATCGTTGTAAGGGTGAGGTGCCTCCAGGCAGAGACACAACAAAGCGACCGAACATTGTTTTTCTGCTGACCGACGACCAGCGGTGGGACACGATGGGGTGTATGGGTAATGCCATCATCCGGACGCCGAATATGGATGATGTGGCAAGAGATGGGGTTTTGTTTAAGAATGCTTTTGTCACGACCTCTATCTGTTGTACGAGCCGGGCGAGCATTTTTAACGGCCAATATGCGCGCCGGCATGGAATCTGGGATTTCAAGACGGACTTTTCAGAATCTGCGTTTTCTCAGACTTATCCGGCCTTACTTCGTCAGGCGGGGTATCGAATCGGGTTTATAGGCAAGTATGGAGTTGGGCGAAATCTTCCGGCTGAGAAGTTTGACTTCTGGCACGGCATTGCCGGTCAGCCGAAGTACGAACATAAAGATGAGGACGGTAATTATAAACATCTGACGCAGATTATGGCCGAGCAGTCGATTGAGTTTTTGTCCGGCTGCACAAAGGAGCAGCCGTTTTGCCTTTCAGTGAGTTTTAAGGCGCCTCACGTTCAGGACAAAGACCCGCGGCAGTTTATTTACGACCCGGCTTATGAGAATCTGTACAAGGCAGACGGCATCCCCAGGCCAAAGACGGCGGAGCCCAGTTATTTTGAATCTTTTCCTGAATTTTTTAGGAAAGATAATGAAGGTCGGAGACGATGGGAGATTCGTTTTTCGACGCCGGAAAAGTATCAGGAAAGCGTTAAGGGTTATTATCGTCTCATTACCGGCGTGGATGTTGTTATTGGCAGGATAAGAGACGAACTTAAACGGCTGGGGCTTGATGATAACACAGTCATAATGCTGACGGGTGACAATGGTTTTTATCTTGGAGAGCATGGACTTGCGGGAAAATGGTATCCGCACGAGGAATCGATTCGCGTGCCGCTGGTGGTCTTTGACCCGAGGGCGCCGAAGAAGAGACGTGGAATTAGCATTGACGAGATGGTGCTCAATGTGGATATTGCGCCGACGATTCTGGAACTGGCCGGTGTGAAAGTGCCTGAGCAGATGCAGGGTCGCAGTCTGGTCGGGCTGTTGAGGGGCGAAAAGCCCGCTTGGAGGACTGATTTTTTCTACGAGCATCTATTTGAACATCCGAGAATCCCAAAGAGTGAGGCTGTGCGAACGCAGCGCTGGAAATACATCCGCTATATTGAGCAGAAACCGGTTTACCCCGTTAGGAATTCTAATGGGGTTTATGAAGAGCTTTACGATTTAAAAGACGACCCGCAGGAAACAACGAACCTCGCGAAGAATAAAAAGTACCGTAATACATTAGAGGGTTTGCGAAAACGGTGTGATGAACTGTGTGAGCTCTGCAAAGGTGTTTAGAAGTCTGCATGCCAAAAAAGAGAAAGGAATCGAAGGAAAGATTCTCCCGGAAAGGCAAATGTGATGAAGCATTCTAATAAAGAATTAAACAGGCGCGAGTTCATCAAGTATGCATCTGCTGGTATAGGTGCGGTGGCCGGGCTGCCGGCTGGACTTTTGGGCGCTGAAAAGAAAGGTCAAAGGCCCAATGTCCTGTTCATCTTTTCCGACCAGCAGCACTGGCAGGCGATAGGATTTAAGGACGGGTTCTTTGATACGCCCAACCTTGACCAGCTGGCCGAGAGCAGCGTTGTTTTTGATAGCGCGTTCTGCACCACACCGCAGTGTTCGCCCAGTCGGTCGTCGATGATGATGGGTCTTTATCCGAGCAAGACCGGCGTGATGGGAAACATTGGCGCGGCGGGCGGAGAAGACCTGAAAACCAAGACCATCGGGGCCCGGCTGCAGACGGCGGGGTATCACACCGGCTACATCGGGAAATGGCATTTAGGGGACAATGCGGTCGGGACCGCGGGCTGGGATGAAGACCTTGGTGTGATTAGCCGGGGCGGGCGCAAGGACCCGGATAAAACGAAAGCAGCGGTTGAGTTTCTTTCGAGGGTCAAAGATACTGAAAAGCCGTTTGCACTTTTTGTTTCGTACATCAACCCGCACGACATCTACCACTTCCGTGAGCACGATTTCGATGCCCCGGCGCAGGAAATTGAGCTGCCGAACTCGTGGTACAAGGAGACGTTCGAGGGTAAGCCCTCCATCCAGAAGGAGTTTATGCTAAGAAATCAGGGGACTGCGATATGGGGTAAGGAAAAGCATCAATGGCAGCGCTACCGTGACTGCTACCGCGCAAAGACCAAACTCTACGACGAGAATGTCGGCGCTGTGCTCAGGGAGCTGAAGAAACAAGGTCTGTTGGATGAGACCATCATTATTGTCACCTCGGACCACGGCGATATGGACACCCACCACAAGTTGATTTTCAAGGGCCCGTTTATGTATGAACAAATGGTGCGTGTTCCGCTGATTATCCGGGTTCCGAGGCGGTTTGGTGGTATTAAGCCGTGCCGGGTAAGCGACCTGGACGTTGTCAATGTGGATTTTGTCCCGACGCTGCTTGACTTTTGTGGGCTCGAGCCAATCGAGTGCGATGGGTTCTCGCTCAAGCCGGTCCTGACCGGCGTCAGAGGCCAGAAGAAGAGAGATTTTGTCATCGGCCAGTACTACAGCAAACAGCAATGGGTCAACCCAATCCGGATGCTGCGGACGGCGGAGTTCAAGTACAACAGGTACATTGACCAGGTAGAAGAGCTGTACGATTTGAGCAATGACCCGGAGGAGCTGGTCAACTTAGCCAGCGTGCCCAAGTACGCGAAGATTAAAAAGGAGCTGGCGAGCAGACTGGATAAGTGGATGAAGGACAACGGGGACCCGTTTTACTCGCTGAGCCCGACGAAATTGGAAAAAAAGAATAAAGGTTAAGAACAACCCCGGGTGGAACCCAGGACTAAATAACAAGCGGTGGCTAAAGGACAATGACATAGGCGGGTTATTCGGTTTGGGCTGGGTTTGTTCGGAGAATTCCGAGGGTTTCCGTAATGAGGGGCAGTGTTGTGGTTGTTACCTGGGGGTCATAAAGGTCGCCGGTTACCTTCATTTGCACGACGGCTTGGCCAAGGCCTTCGGTGAGAGATTGCAAGATGGAAGGCTCGGCGGTGGCGAGGCGGCGACCGCGGGCAGTAAGAATCAAATCGAGATTCCGGTTTTGCAGGTCCATCAAGCCTGAGCCGGTGAAAGCTATAGCTTGGCCGGATAGGTCGAGCTTCTGAAAAAAAACTTTATTGTCCTTAATGTATGAATCAACCAGCATCCGGCTAAAGGCGAAGTCATCCGGTTCAGTGAGTTTTAATACGTACAACAGTTTGGACAGCGGCGAAAGTGTGCCGACCTGCATATCGGTTATTTGCAGCCTACATCTGCCGGTACGCGAATGAATGTCACCTATTCGGCCGGTGATACTTAATGAGCCGTTCATTTTCCCGTTCGTATGACCGTTGGATTTTGAATTTTGAATTGCGGCCGAAAGGAATTGCTTTAAATCAATATTGTCAAAACCTATTTGAAGTAGATACTCCGGAGCCCTATCGGGGGGGTGTTTTAATTCGAATTTGCCTGTCAATCTGCCGTTGTAGCAGTTGGCAATCAAATCTTTAGTGCGTATCAAATCAGGCGTGAAAACAGCTTCTGCCGAGATGTCGGAGATGGCCAGCGAAAATTGATTTGCTTTCAGGGACTCGGCTTTCCGATTTTCCTGGAAAAGAGGAATCCTTAAAGAGGCCTTTTTGAAAGAGACATCAGCGAGAAAACTTATCGGGCCGAAATTTTGTTCAGGGGTAAAGATTTTCACATTTGCGTCGGTCAGGCCGGTCATATTAAAACGGCTGCATAAATGTCTTTGCTCGGCTGGTAACGCCGCTACCAGAGTTGAATCCAGTGGGATATTCTCTGTTTTGATTGAAATGTCATATATCGGTCGGTCGGTGGTGTGAGCCGTTACTTTGCCGTTTAAGGTAATTTTGCGTCCCTTTACCTGCGAAACCACTTCAGAAACAATTACGCTGTCGCTATCAAAGAATAGATTGCCGGTAAGATTTTTTAACGGATAAGGGAAATTGCGGTATGTGGCTTCGGCGTCAAGCAGCTCAACCGCCAAAGTTTTTTCTTTGTCGGTTTGCGACTGCCGGCTGATACGATAATCTATCGCTGCGAGGCCGGCTGGAGAGAAAGCGACCCAGAATTCCTTCTGCTTTGTGCTTAAGGCATTATACAGGTCATTATCCAAAGCCATATTGTCACTTGTAATCTTGATTTGGTATTTCCAATTCGGGCCGAAATCTTCGGACCAGCCATTGAAAACCAAACTGGTGTCACCGTGTCGGCCGGTCAGGTTTTTCAGTTGAAAGCTTCTCTCGGTAAAATCCACCTGGCCGGCAATGTGCTGGACAGGGTAGAGGAACTTCTGGTCAATGATTGAAACGTCCTTACAAAAGATGTTGCCGCGTAATGTACTTTCGGTGAGTTGTTGTAAGTTACCTGATGCCTCGAGGTTGATATCAATTCTTCCGGCGGGGAGGAATCGGCTAAAAAATCTTTGCAAAGCAGGAAACAGGCCGGACCCTTCCAAAGATGACGGCCTGACCTGTGCAAACGTATCGGGCGCTGGGCTATGTGTGCCGAGCAAATCTTGTATAACGAGCTTGAGTGAGTAGGTATTGTCGGGGTCATATTTCAACTCGGCGGCCAGGACATTTATCTTCCAGGCCCTCTCAAGGGCAGGGACATCTGCGGAAGAGATTCCGCCGGCGATTGTAATTCTGCCGGGCCGCCAAGAGCCGGTCAAGGTATTTTTACCAAAGGTGGTCCTGTCGGCGGTGGTTATAGTGAAGATGCAGCCGGGCTGCATTTCTTCGTCAGGGGCAAATTCCGCATCGAGAGCTACCGCTGCAATGGCTCTGACCTGGGCGTTTGAGACCTTGCTGTATTGGAGTGTCCCGTTTTCAAGATGAACAAGGGGCATTTTCCCGGAGCCGGTCTTAGGGAGCTTGATTTTAAGAGCAGCTACGTTCCATCGGCCTGTGTCCAAATCGTATCTGGCATCGAAAACAAAATCATTAACATCTATAACTTTTAGCCGGGGCCGAAGCAGCAATAAGCTGGTTATGCTGAATCGTGCATATACCGTTTTGGCTTTGAGTATTGCATCGTCGTATTTGGGCTGCCGGTCAGGTCTGGCCTTGTCGGCGACAGGCAGTGGTCTGATTACAAGCTCTTCAATAAAGACCGAGCCGTTAAGATTGATGTCAACGGATTTGGCTTTGACTTCTGCACCGGTCAGTTCAGCAATTTGTGCCAAAGCGGCAGGGCGGAGTGCCCGGGCTGTCAGGATAAAAACAAGCCATAAAGCGACAATCAAAACCAGTGCATTGATAAGCCAGCGGCTTTTAGTTTTTCGTTTTGAGATTTTAGTTTTGAGTTTGGCCATAGGGGACACAAAAAGTTTTTAGTTTTGAGTGTTTAGTTTTTATTTTTTCCTTTTATTGCTTTATCTGCGATATCTCGGCGGCAATAGGCACCGTCGAATTTTATTTTATCTACCGCATCATATGCTCGTGCCTTTGCATCGGCGATTGTTTGTCCGAGGGCGGTTACGCCGAGCACTCTGCCGCCGTTAGTAATGATATCGCCGTCCCTGACAGCGGTTCCGGCGTGGAATACGACAACGTCCTGGAGCTTGTCGGTTTCGTCGAGGCCGGTGATTTTTTTGCCCTTTTCATAGCTGCCTGGATAACCGCCTGAGGCCATCACGACGCAGACGGCTGGTCGCCGGTCCCATACCAGAGTAATTTTGTCCAGCGTGCCGTTACAGACTGCCAGGCAAACTTTTAGCAAATCGCTTTTTAGCCGCATTAGAATTGGCTGGGTTTCCGGGTCGCCGAAACGGACGTTGAATTCGAGCACTCTGGGCCCGCCGGCGGTAATCATAAGGCCGGCATACAGTACGCCTTTGTAGGGCGTGCCGTTGCGATTCATACCATCAACGACCGGCACGAGAATTTCGCGTGTAATCTGGCCCATCATTGCGTCGGTAACGACGGGAGCGGGGCTGTATGCGCCCATTCCGCCGGTGTTTGGCCCGGCGTCACCGTCGCCGATGGGCTTGTGGTCCTGGGATGATTCCATAACGTAGATATTTCTGCCGTCCACGAAGGCGAGTATTGAGGCTTCCTCGCCGAGCAGTTTGTCCTCGACGATGATATTGTCCCCTGCCGGGCCGAATATTTTGTCGCACATTATTTTTTCAGCGGCCAGGATACCGTCGGCGGGGTCATCACAAACAAAAACACCTTTGCCCTTTGCAAGACCGGCTGCCTTTACCACGACCGCTTCGTCCCTGCTTGCGATATATGCCTTGGCATCGCTGAATCTGTCGAAGATTCTGCCCTCGGCGTTGGAGATGGCAGAGGAGCGGCAAAGCAGCTTTGCGAAGGCCTTGTCCGCTTCGAGCTGAGCGGCGCCTGCACTTGGGCCGAATGCCTTTATGCCGGCAGCTTCAAATGCGTCAACCGCTCCTGCTGCAAGCGGGTCTTCCGGGCCGACTACGACAAGGCCTATATCATTCTGGGTTGCGAAGTCCAGCAGCTTATCGGTATCGTTGGCACTGATAAGTATGTTCTTCCCACACCTGGCTGTGCCGGCGTTGCCGGGGGCGATATAGAGTTTGCTCAAGCTTTTCGATTGAGCTAATTTCCAGGCGATTGCGTGCTCGCGTCCACCACTACCAATTAAGAGTACATTCATTTGTCAACCCCAAGCCATTGATTATTGACTATTGATTATTTTCTATTGCAAACAATAGTCTACCAGAGTTGGCTGTTTTGCTCAAGTTTTTTAGCCGGAAACAGACAAAGTGAACAAAGAAAGAATATTGAACAAGGAATTTCGAAATACGTTATTCGATATTTATTATTTGATAATTTTAGCTGTTAATTAGCTGGTAGGCCCTGATGAGCTCTGCGATGCTCCAGGCCTGGGCGATGCATCCTCTGGGCCGATAAGGTTGGTCGCCATCGAATATCTCCGAGATACTACCGAGGCAGGCATCTTCGGTCAGATGCTGCATCAATGGCTCGATTAGTTCAGCGGCCTTTCTCTTGGCTTTTCGGCTAAAATCATTGACCTTTAAATAGCTTGCTACGAATGGCCCGATTAGGTACGGCCAGACAGTACCCTGGTGATAAGCCTCGTCTCGCTGTTGCTGTGGGCCTGTATATTTTCCTTTGTAGCGACTGTCCTGCGCATTCAGCGTTCGCAGGCCGAACGGGGTGAGCAGATTTTTTTGCACCACATCTACTACCGACTTTTGCTGCTGCCGCGGCAATGGTGAAAACTCTAAAGAGACGGCGAATATCTGGTTCGGTCGAAGGGTTGCATCAGCAGAACCATCGGGCAAAATGCAATCGTTTAGAAAACCGGCCGTCTCGTTCCAGAATAACCGACAGAAACTGGCGGCAACTTTATCTGACATAGATTTGTAATGCTTTGCGTTCTCCATATCATCCAGGCTGGTATAGAATTGAGCGAGGCAGCAAAGAGCATTATACCACAGGGCGTTGACCTCGACCGCTTTTCCATAGCGAGGGGTAAAAGCCACTCCGTCATATTTTGCGTCCATCCAGGTTAGCTGGGTTTGGCCATTTCCGGCGGTTATAAGACCATCGGTGTCAGCGTGAATACCAAACCGCGTGCCATTGTGGAAGGAGTCTATAATCCAGCGAATTGTCGGCAGGAGCTGCTGGGTGAAGGTTTTGGAATCGGCTGTGGCATATAAATATTGAAAAGCTGCGTTGATAAACCAAAGAGAAGCATCGATACTGTTAAAGTAGGCGGTATCGCTGTGGTCATCGAATCGATTCGGAATTAACCCATCATCAGCGGCCTGGGCAAAAGTGGTCAAAACCGATTTTGCTTCTTCGAACCTGCTGGTTGAAAGCAGTAAGCCCGGCAAAGCTACAAAGGTGTCTCTACCCCAGTCGGCGAACCAGGGGAAGCCGGCCAAAATTGTGACTCGTGGCTCGTGCGCCGGGTCGCGGACGGTGGGGTCCGGGTTGCGCTCTGTAATAAATTGGTCGGCAGCTAAACAAAGTGTCCGTAGTTTCCTATCTTTGGTTTTTGCAGCGGTAATTATGTTGTTCTGGTGCCTGTTCAAATCTTCGCAAATAGCTTCAATATCGTATTGCGTCTTTTTTTCGCACGATGAAAGAGTTGCCTGGAAAACGATTCTGGTCGGGGCATTGAGACGGCACCTAAAAAAGCCGGGCGTCCACAAATCTTCGGTAAAATCCTGGCCTCTTTGTCTGTCATTACGATATACGAAATTAAACCACCACTGCTTGTCCTTTTCGAAGTTCACCCCGCACCAATTGAGCTCAGGCTCACGCCTAATTTGTGCGGGGTCCATAGACGAACAGCTCAAAAACAGTTCACAACTATGCGGCACATCATGGCGAATCAGCAAACTATGCCCAACTGGTATCTCGCCTGTGATATTTCGTTCGAGATGGGCTTTGGGGTTGCCATTTTGTCCCGCACCTACTTTGAGATTTGACTGCGATGGCAAAGTAGGTGCGGGATTGCAAAGTGGGGTTCCTTTACGATTGACGATATATGCTTTTAATGGAGCATAAGATTTTTGCAGTGCATGGAAATCGCGCAAACCGACAAATGGGCGCAAAACAAATTCCGTGGGCTCCTGCACACGGGTAAAGTCATACATCAGGACAACTATATCGGTATCTGGGAGGAGATATACGGATTTAGTCAGTTCAAGTTTTTCCAATTGATAATCAAAATGCACACCGGTATCCCTGCGGAATTGCTTTATGTACTTAAAACCTTTCGGTGCGAACTTGTCGGAAAATTCAAAGGTTGAAAGATTAGATACCTTTCCGTTAAATATCACCATTTCGAGGCAGTTGGCCAGTGCCATTATTCTATTGGTCGGCGGGTTAAGCGAGCCGACGAGCAGGCCGTGATACTTCCTGGTATTGCAGCCGATAATCGTTGACGATGCGTAGCCGCCCCGAGTATTAGTCAAGAGCCATTCTTTGGTCAATAAATTCTCAAGAGGCCTATCGGCCATTGGCATAGAGACGATTTCGGCACTGCCGGCTTTTTGCAATGTTAACACGACTTTGCTCCCAAAAACATTATCACGGTATAATATCAGAGTTGCCCGGAATAGCGAAAACCAACTCAAGGCATCTAACTTGGGGACCCGCACCTCTTGAGCTTGGGCTCGCGCCTAACAGGTGCGAGATGAGGCGGGTTTTTATTTTGCGCGTTTGCACCCAAAAAACCCTTCGCAGTGCCGGGTTTTGGTGCGTGACAAAACGCAGCCCCCCTGCTGCCGGAACAGCGACTACTAAGATTACCCAAGACATTCATAAAGTTTATATAAGAATCGTAGGGTGAATTATACGGGTTAAAGTATTTATGTACATCGCCGTCGGCAAAGTACTTTGTGCACATATAATAAAAATGGTCGGACGTCTGCAATTTTCTCCAGTCTGTGATGATTTTTTCATCCCCGGCTTTCTTGATTTCCTTTTCAAGGCGATAAAGCTCGTGAATGGCATTGGATTGCATAGCGTTTCCAAGCCAGGCGGAGAGGTCTCTTTCGGTATCAGCCCAGCTTATCAGATGCGGCACATCAACTGTGTCGACGGGCTCATACGATTGAGCTATTTCGCTGGGGGTTTTGAAATTGTTGTCTGGATGTTTTAGAATCTTTTCCGGCAGATGGCGTAAAAACTCGAATATGCCGGTATCCTTCCATTGATGCTCGCCCAATGTTTCGTAATCCATAAAGAGATTGACCACGTATCCGTTGCCGTTAACGTCGTTTATCCATCGGGCGAATTTATCCGCAGTCAAGGGCCACTGTGACCAATCACGATTGGAAAACCTGAAGGCAATATCATCGCTGAGGGAATAGTTTTTCATTAAGAGCTTTAATTTGCTGCACCCTTTTGGACGGTAGAGGAAATTGGGACTTCGGGAGCCGAGGATATGGTCTGCCCCTTCGGTCATTATTGCGTCGAAGGTGCCCATTGACTCGATAAGGGCGGCCAAATCGTTATTGTATATCAGCTCAGTATTTCTAAACACGCGTGGTTTTTGACCAAAAAGACGTTCTATAGTTTCGACGTGCTTGTTCACCTGCTCTACAAATTCATCGCGTGAGTATAAGAAACTTAAGCTGTGATAATAGGTTTCGGCCAAGAACTCTACGCAGCCGGTCTCTGCCAGGGCATCAAAAGTGCTCATAACCTCCGGGGAAAAGATCTGTAGCTGCTCCAGTAATACACCGGTTATGCTGTAGGCCACCTTAAATCTACCCTGAAATCTTCGTATCATATCGAGAAGGAGTCGATTGGCGGGGAGATAACATTTATTTGCAACCTTCCTGCAGACGGAAGCATTTTTATAGTCATCAAAGTACTGAGCGTCTTTGTCAAATACCGTATAGTGCCTTAATCGCAGGGGCTGATGCACTTGAAAATAGAAACATACCGAAGCCATATTTCGTATTGCGTATCGTATTGAGTATTGCGTTTGTTTTTAGCCCGACGGCACACGCATGATTATCAAACGGTGACCAGGGCTTCTTCGTAAATTTTTGCACACTTGGCAGCGCTGTCTTTCCAGGACAGTTTTCTTACCTCAAAATTGCCGTAATTTCTTAGCGTCATCTCCAACGGTGGATATTTCAGCACAGCTATAATCTTGTTGGCAATTTCGTTGACATCCCAGAAGTCAACCTTGAGAGCATGCTTGAGGACCTCTGATACACCACTTTGCTTGCTTATTATAACGGGCACATCGTTGTCCAGGGCCTCCAGAGGTGCAATGCCGAACGGCTCGGATACGGAAGGCATCACATATAAATCAGCCATTTTGTATATTTTCCGGACGTCTTCGCCGTGCAAAAAGCCGGTGAACAGCACCTTCTGTCCGATGCCGAGTTCTGCGGCCATCTCAACTGCGTGGTGCATTAAATCGCCGGAGCCGACCATAACAAACTTGACATTATCCATTACTTCAAGGACTTTTTTGGCTGCCTGGAGGAAGTATTCGGGCCCTTTTTGCATTGTAATTCGGCCTAAAAACAGAACGATTTTCTCATTGTTGTCGATACCGGTTTCGGCCAGGGTCCACTTGCCGTTACCGTTGCGTTCCACGCCGTTATGCACGACTTCAACTTTCTCACCGGTAATGCCGTATCGGCTGATTATAATGTTGCGGGTAAGAAAACTGACGGCGATAATTTTATCTGCCCGCTCCATGCCTTCTCGCTCGATGTCGTAAATCATCTGGTTGACGTTCTCGCCGCTGCGGTCGAATTCTGTCGAATGCACGTGTATAACCAGCGGTTTTCCGCTCATTGCCGCCACTGCAATCCCCGCAGGATAAGTCATCCAGTCATGGGCGTGAACGATGTCAAAGTGCTCATTTGTTGCTAATTCGGCAGCAGCGGCTGCATAACGGTGGACTTCAGCGTACATATCGCTGCCGTAGTCTATTCCACTAATTGCGCTGGGGTTACCGCCGTGCATTTTTTGTTTTTGTTTCAAAGCTTGTTCGATTCGCTGCTGGTAAGCATCAGGTGTCGAATAGGGCTGCAGGGGTGAGTCGATTGTACGAAAAGCTACGTTTTTTAGCTGACTGAATTTTGAGGTGTTTGCCGAGAGCTGGTAACCGGGGCTTAGCAGCCTGACGTGAGTAGAGTATTTGCTCTCGACCATTGTCGGAAGAACGAAGGTTACTTCTACGCCAAGCTGGTACATCGCCTTTGTAAGTCCGTAGCAGGCCGTACCCAACCCACCACTGATAAAGGGGGGAAACTCCCAGCCTAACATGAAAACTTTCATACAGCTACAGCCCTCCGTCGGTTTATTGTCATAATCATCGTTCTAATAAGGGGTTACGGTTGTTTTTTTCTTCCAAAATCCAAACACAACGGGCAATTCGCTCAGAAGTTGTCCGGCTTCGCAGATAGGTTGCAATCGGCCGTTAAGCACCTTATCGGCAAGAAATTACGCGACCTTAACCGCGAGTGGACAAAAAAGTCCTGCATTTGCTTTAGTTCCTGTTATGTAAATCGGAGTTTTCAGGAGAATAAGTTCAAAAAATTTTGTAAAAGTGTGGATTTTAATACTGATAATTTAGATTTTATAGGTCGATTGCTGAAATTGGCAATAATTTATGTTGACAGCGCTGTTTGGTTAAAAATCGAGTAATATCAACCGGCTCTCGCAGCCCCATTTTTCACTCTACCATTTTGAGGGGTTATTTCTGTGAGTATTTGGAAAAAAAATCATTTACCAAGATTGATGAAGAAGGTAAAATGCCAAGTGATTCAGAGGTGAGCGTGAGGATTTGCCGGCTGTTAAATGGCAGGGCTCAGTTCAGGTGCGTTATCCTGGAGCTGGCTGAATTGAAGAAGGAGCGTAATGCGAACGGCTTCGGTGGGGGTGGATTTGCTTTTGTGATTCTGCGAGAGCCGGGAGATGTGCCTGGGAACAACTGATATAGAGAATCTAAGTAGCAAGAAAGGGTATCAAGTATGTCTATCAGCAATCTCAAGAAGGTGTCTGTTGCGGCGGCGGTTGGTGGAGTGATGGCGGGAACGGTCAATGCCGGGAAGAACAAAGCAGTGGATAGACTAATTGCCGGCATCAAGGACACCAGCGAGAAGGTTCGTACCGAGGCCTGGCTCAGGGCCGGGCAGGTCGGAGCCGGTGCGGTCAAGCCCTTGGCCAGAGTGATGACAGACAAGGAGCTGGAAGTGGCCCGGGCGGCGAAGCGCGGCTTGTGGCGGATAGTCCGGGATGTTGGTCGCCCCGGGGCAAACGTCGAGAAGAAGGCGGTCGTTGCGGAGCTGGTTGCGCTGTTGGGCGATGAGCAGCCGGCGTCGGTACGGCGCGAGGTGCTGTGGATGCTTTCGGAGGTCGGTGGGGAAAAATCTGTTGAGCCGATTGCCGCCCTGCTATCGAACAGGGAACTGCGTGAGGATGCGCGGATGGTACTGCAGCGGATTCCCAGCGAGAAGTCGGTAGCGGCGCTCAAAGCGGGACTGAAAGCCGCGCCCGAGGACTTCAAGCTCAACATTGCCCAGTCGCTGCGACAGCGTGGTGTCAAGGTACGTGGACTTTCCTGCGTGAAGCTGGTGCCGACGAAGAAGACGAAAGTCAAGGCCATAAAGTAGGGTAGAGCAGCAAGTCAGTCACAGGAGCTTGGTGGCCAGCCGTGACTATCTCGCACTCGGACTATTTGCAACAGCAAAGGCGGTGACAGGTGCCTGGGAATCCTGGTTTAAGGACTGCTTTTTAGCCCTTTATTCAATAATATTGAGGTCAAAAACAGAAAGGAAATAAAGCGATGAAACAATCAGTGCAGTTCAACAGGCGTGAATTCCTGGCTGCGGCGGGTGCGGCGGTGAGCGTTCCGTATTTTATTCCATCCGGCGTGCTGGCAGGTCCGGGTAGAGCCGGGGCGAACGAACGCCTGACGATGGCGCATATCGGCATGGGCGGCAGGGGCAGGAGACTCTTTCGCGAGATGGAGAAGTTCCGAGAAGCCGGTATTATCAATGTCGCTGCGGTCTGTGACGCGGATGAAATACGGCTTGCTCAGGTGGTGAAAGAAGCCGGAGCCGGTGTCGCTGCCTATCGCGACTACCGTTACATTCTCGAACGCGGCGACATCGACGCGGTGGTTATCGCGTCTCCCGACCACTGGCATGCGGTTCAGATGGTCCATTCGGCTGAATGCGGCAAGCATATATACCTCGAAAAGCCGGCCTGTTGCACTATCGAGGAAGGCAAGGCAATGGTCGCCACTGCGAAGAAGAACAAGGTGTCGATTCAGGTTGGTTCTCAGGGACGCTCCCAGCCGGAAGCGTATCTGGCGCATCGGTACCTGGTCAACGACAATATCGGCCACATCGACAAGGTAACGTGCTTTCACTACAACAGCCCTGAAGACAACAATCCGGTTCCCGATAGTGCCCCCCCACCGGAGTTGGACTGGGACCTGTGGTTGGGCCCGCTGCGCTGGCGGCCATACAACGAAAGGTATTGTCACGGCACATTCCGCTGGTTGATGGAGTCCGGTGGCGGACAGATTCGTGACCGCGGTGCGCACGTGATGAGTTGCGCGATGTGGTGGATGGGCGCTGACGGGACGGGCCCTGTTACAATAGAGACGACGGGTACTCCACCGACCAAAGGGTTGTGGGACAGCGCTGTTACTATGGATGTTACCTACACATTCAAGAATCCGGATTGGGTGTTGACCTGGAATCAGCACACGGGCAATGCGGTACCGGCGGAGGAGAGAAAAAAGGGCGAGGCCAAGATTATCCGTCCCGGCTACGGTGCCGTTTACCATGGCGACAAGGACACGTTTGTTCACTGGGGCGGTGACGGTGGCACGTGGGCCGAGAGGAAGGCCCGCGAGTGGGTGCCGCCGGCTGGTGCCAAGGATGTGTATAAGAGTCCGGGTCATATGGAAGACTGGTTCAAGGGCATCAAGACCGGTGCCAAGACGATTATGAACACTGAGGCTGCGGTTGGCGTGGCTAACCTTTGCAACCTGGGCAACCTTTCCTACATCCTGGGCCGAAAGCTCAAGTGGGACCAAGCCAAGCAGGAGATAGTCGGTGACGAGCAGGCCCGGCGGCTGATGAGCCGGCCACAGCGCCACCCGTATCACTTGTAGTAGTTTGGCGAACTTGCGGGCGATATGGCAAAGGGCTGGTAACCGACAACAGCCATTGAAATACGTAGTTAATAGTCAAACAGCCATACCCAGTTTAAAAAAGCCGTTCCGCTATGGAAAAAGCGGAACGGCTCAGTCCAAATAGCATTGTCGCAATCGTAAGATATGCAGTTGAAAGATATTAGCGCATAGTTTATTTGCCGCTTGCGCGGGAATCATATCTCTACAGGTCCTGCGGCTTTACAGTTGTGCGACGGTTGGCCTTTGTTCGAGCAATGGCGGCATCAAGGATACAATAGACTGCATCACTGAGCGCCCCAAGCGCATCCGATGAAGTCATCATCTTTTTGCTCTTGATGTAGGCCTTAACTTTGCTGGCTACAATCAAAGACTCTTTTTTCTTTGCCATTCTAAAATCCTCCATGGAAAAAAGTTAGATTTTAACAGCCCTGCACCAAATCCTTGATGTGGGCACACTATCAAGCCCTGTTATTACCTACAAGGCGGAGGATTTACAACAAAAAAATGTGCTCAAACGTTAAATTTTTGCGATTATATAGCCGATAGATAAAAAAATGCTTTCAAGAAGGCTGCGAGCCCCGTTAGATGTTAGGGTGCCCGGTGCGTCCGCCTCGTCGCCGGCAGGGACTTCTAACGGGGCGAGCAAATCACGTTTTTTCTTGCGAGCTGGTAATTTTTTATAATTTGGGGGGGTTATTTTGACGAAAATATGGCAATGTTTAATTATATATAGTTTGTGGTTCTTGACCTAATAACTGCCAACTCAATGAGAAAAGGACAAATTCTTTTTGGAGAGAGAAAATGGCAAAGCGTCCGAAAAAAGCACAAAAATCGGAGACTAAGCTGCAAGACCTTGTCATTGTTACTTTTGCCAACGATTTAGAACAAGCCAAAGACTACAAAACTCTGCTAAAAAACAATAATATTCCTGCCATAACAAGGGAGCAGGACGAAGGGTCAACAGATGTCAAAGGTATTGCCATAATGGTTCCTGAAGATTTTCTGGATGAGGCACACGTAGTAATCGAGTCGCAGGATGCCTATGATGATTTTTATGATTTTGCATTAGAAGACGAAGGTGAGGATGATTTCGACAGCGACCTCTTCGAGGACGACTTTTAATCGATTGCGTATTTCGTTTGAGGGGCACTGCGCTTAGCGGGAACCCCATCACACAACGAAGAAATAATGGAGGGCACAATAATATGAGTGAGGATGAGGAACACTTCGTAGAGCGTCGAAGCGGCAAGGACCGCAGGCGAAATGTTATTGACAGGCGCTTGGGACTGGACCGCCGGCGCGGTCCCGGTAGACGCAGAAGCGAGGAGCGAAAGTCTGCTGAAGAAGGCCAGATGTCCGACGAGCAATTTGAATTTCTTATGGCTATCGATGAGTATAAAAAGAAAAATTCAAGGGCCTTTCCGACCTGGACTGAGGTTCTTGAGGTGATGAAGGCAATGGGCTACCGCAAGGTGGCCGAGCCGCAGCCGCTGAAGACAAAAGCTAAAAAGTAAAAACCGTTTCATTTAGGATTCCACAGCTTTTCACTTTGCGTTTTTCACTACAAATCAATTTTGTCCTTCATAACTAACCCAAATTGATTCGTATCTCACCTGACGGTATATGGGGCAGCCCTAAAGGGGCGTCGAGAGAAAATGATAGTCGGTGCAGACGACTCCAGTCTGGGCTTGCGGTGATAACAGCGATGGTCAACTTGGCATCGGGAATGGTGGGGACCAGTCGACAATCGTGCCGGTCGAAGATGGTGCCCAAACACCTGGCGTCTCATATTTCCTGGAAAACATTGTCTTCGTTGATGGTGGTTTTATGCATTCACCGGCAGTAGATAGAGACGGGTACGTCCGGGCCTGGGGTTACGGTGATACATAGGTTTCGTTCAGAAGTATACCAGTATCGGTCGAGAGAGGCCTTCCGCTTGAAGAAGATATTTTTCAGTTGAATTGCCGCTTGAGGTGTGCTATAAAGTAGATTGAATATTAAAGATTCGATATTTGATGTTGGGTGCGTTGCCCAATATGTTCAAAATACCCGTGAACGGTTACGATTTTTTAAGGCCTTGATGAATATAGTAGAAGACAGATATGATTTTTTGTATCTCACGGAATTTGCTTGCAACGGTCGGCATGAACTGTTAGCATCGTGAACGTGCTTCGTCGAGGTCGAGGGACTATGACGAGAAACTGCCGTTGGAAACGCCGGATTCAATTTCGGCCAGCAACAGGGTAAATGGGAAATATAGGTTTAATCTTATATCATTATTGATATGTAAGTATTTTCTCAAGACGTGATATATCGCAATAATTGTGTTTTTAGCTGGGGAGAAAAAAACATGAAACGACGGGAAGTACTAAAATACTTTGGTGCTGTAGCACTGTCTGGTTGTGTTCCCAACAAGTCAGCAACAAGTGAAAAAACTATCATCAAAGCAATCAAGCACATTGCAAACACTTTTTCCAGCAAGAAACATTATGCCTTTAAGCCTTGGAAAACCGGCAAAACTCTCGCGCCGGTTATGCAGGTAACTCCTGCCAGGCAGTCTTACGTCCATACCTATTTCGATGTTACACCTTTTAGCCCTTCCGGGCGATATCTTGCTGTTACTCACTTGCCTTTTATGTACCGGCATCCTGTCCTGGGAGATAAAGCGGACGTCTGTATTATAGACCTTGAAGAACAAAGCATTCAAACCGTCTATACCACGAAATGCTGGGGTTATCAGACTGGAGCTAATGTACACTGGGGTGCTACAGACCGTCATCTTTATGCCAATGATGTGTTTGACGGCCTGGCGGTTTGTGTAGGCATAGATATGGAGACAACCGAAACACTGGCTTATGCCGGCCCGCTTTACACAATTAAGCCTGACGAATCCTGTGTTGCTGCTTTCCCGCATGAACTTCGCGATGTAACGCAGAAAGGTTACGGCGTTCCGCCCAAAATACCGGGAAAATTCGCTTCTTTACCACCCGGCGCCTCAAGAGATGAAGGTATCTGGTTAACCGATCTTAGGACCAATGAGAAAAGACTTTTGGTAAGTCTTGCCGATGTTGCCGCAAAAGTACCAACACCTCCTCCTTTAAAAGGGGGAACATATTATTTTTGGCACACGAAATTCAACCGTCAGGGTACACATTTGCTTCAGGTGCTGCGTTATATACATCCTGATGAACCTGATGTCCGAAACCCCATGATGTTCACTTTCAATTCAGATGGCAGCGATATATGCTATGGCCCCAAAACCGACCGCGTACCTGTATGGAACGGTCCCGGGGGTCATCCGAATTGGCACGGTGACGGAATCCATCTAATTCGACACCTGGAGATTGATGGCGAAGAAAAACACCACTTTATCCAGTGCCGCTATGATGGAACCGATTTCAAAATATTATGCGAAAAGATCGAGGGCGGGGGGCATCCAAGTGTTGAACCTAACGGCAAATATCTTATCACGGATGAAAGAGATTATGATGACAACGATGTGGCTGTAATTAAACTAAGGCTCGTTGATTTGGTAGCCGAAGAAGAAAGCTGTATATGTTCGATTCCGACAATAGATAAAACAGTATTGAAAGATACAGTCTTCCGCCTTGATGGCCATCCTGTATGGAGTCAAGATTATAAGAAAGTTTCACTCCAGGCAGCTCCCAATGGAAAACGCCAATTGTTTGTGGTGAATCTTGAGAACATAATTTGACTGGCATGAATTTGCTTTTTAAAAAGTTTATTTAAGCACTCTAACAAAACCTAATAATTGAGTAGTAGTTTAGCCGATATAACATCTGGAAGCAACGGTAACATGATGTTATGGAGAACATTATTATGGCTAAGCCACTACTAACAGAGGAACTA
>Ga0209986_10001366_pt1 | contig 23395 bp, 20 predicted proteins | sample BlataG_FD_183168 | JGI IMG/M metagenome (GOLD analysis project Ga0209986, IMG submission 183168) | Deep subsurface microbial communities from Black Sea to uncover new lineages of life (NeLLi) - Black_00105 metaG (SPAdes) (version 2) | ecosystem: Environmental > Aquatic > Marine > Oceanic >... | reverse complement strand
TATCCTGCAGTTTTATTGGGTATGTCAATTATAGGAATTGTTATGGTTATTTATTTTAAAAGAAAAAAATGGATGTGAAAATGAGCCGAAGAGGAATAGCTAATGAAAAATAAAAAGGGCTTTACCTTAATTGCATTATTAATAGTAGCCTCTATCATCGCACTATCAGCTTTAATAGGATTAAAATTCTATACTGGCAACCAACAAGGAAAGACGGAAAATACCGTATTTCAGGAAAAGGCAAAAGACACTATAGTTCAAGCTAATGCTGAAACCATCCAAAGTTTATTACAGGCAGCACTTGCTGGTGGAGATATTAATCTTGATGAGGCTGTAGAACTTGCTCAAAGTACCGGTTTACAAAATCCTTATAATGAAGTTGCTATGAATACATCAGAATGGTTTCCGGAGATTGCTGATGCCCCTGGTGAAATTCAGATTACCTTACTTGCAGGAACTTTTTATATTCAAGGATATGGAGCTGATGGTTTACTTCCCAATATACTTACAGTAAAAAAATAATTAATTATCTGGTGGTAAAGCAAGTGCCCTATCTTTTTATTATTTTGTAAATAATAAGAATTTGATTTTATAATTAGAATTTTAACATGGTGCAAAGAAGGATTTAATTTTTAGAAGTAGAAAAATCTATCTTTGGAAGGAAACATTTGCAGTAGTAAATTCTAAAAAGTTAGTACTATCTTATTTTTTAATTGTGGTTAATCGTTCCCATCTTTTTTCAGAAATATCTTTTTTACAGATTTCAATTAATTCGTCAATTACTTTTTGCTTTAATATTTCTTCAATAGGGGCACTTTTAGAAATTTTTATTTGATGTCTGAGACCATTGGCAGGATAATTATTTTTCTTGCAAATCCTGACTAATCTTGTTATAATTCTTAATCAAGAAATTATTTTTTCCTGCCAGAGGACCGTCCCCTGGTAGGTTTTAAGGAGGCTTGTTATTATGCTGGTAAATTCCGTTCTGGAGGCAATAGGAAATATCCCTTTAATTCAATTAAAAAAGATATCTTCGGGAAATGTATTTGTAAAAGCTGAACATCTAAATCCCGGAGGGAGTATTAAAGATAGAGTAGCCAAACACATTATCGAAATGGCGGAAAAAGAAGGAAAACTTAAACCGGGGATGACTATTATTGAGGCAACTTCCGGGAATACCGGAATCGGCTTAACTTTGGTAGGAGTACAGAAGGGCTACCGGGTAATCTGTGTAATGCCGGAAAATATGAGTGAAGAACGGAAGAAAATAATTCAAGCCTTCGGGGGAGAGATTATCTTCACCTCAGCTAAAGGGAGCTTGCCCGGAAGTATAAAAAAGATGAGAGAGATTACCGACGCAAAACCGGAAAAGTATTTTGTAGCCGACCAATTTGTAAATCCCCATAATCCCGAGATTCATTATCAGCAGATTGCCCCTGAAATTTGGGAGGATATGAATGGGAAGGTAGATGTCTTTGTCGCTGGAGTAGGAAGCGGGGGAACTCTTCAAGGTATTGGAAAATTTTTAAAGGAAAAAAATCCTAAAGTAAAAATCGTAGCAGTAGAACCCAAAAACAGTTCTGCCTTATTAGGCCAAGAACCAGGCCTTCACCAGATTCAGGGAATCGGTGACGGATTTATACCTGCTGTCCTGGATGTAAAAATGGTGGATATGGTATTTACCGTTACTGATGAAGAAGCCATTGAAACTACTCGCCAACTATCCAAAGAAGAAGGATTGTTGGTAGGAACTTCATCCGGAGCGAATGTCTTTGCCGCCCTTCATGTGGATAATGGGCGAAACCGGGTGGTGACCGTATTGCCTGACCGGGCAGAGAGATATTTCAGTACCGCACTTCTTTAGTTTTCATTAGTTTGTCAAAGGACCGTCCCCTGACAATTTCATAGAGCTATAAGTAAAATCAGTTACTAATCTTGCTTTTATATTTTCAAATTCTTCGTTTTTAGGATTTTGATTTAAATCCATAACCTTTCCTTTTAACTGTTTAAGTTTTAATAAAATTTAATAAAAATTTATTGAATATAATAAAACTAAATATAATATACTACACATTTTATAAAAACCCTTCTTTTTTATCAATATTTTCTGAATTTTTTTATTTATTAATTAATTGCGGGGTAAAAAGCGAGAAATAAATTGACTTTGCAAATATAATTTTTTGGCGTTATAATAATAAAAATATAAAAGCAAAATCTGCTAATCATATAATTCTTATAGGGACAGAAAGAATGCCCAAAACTATAAGTTTTAAAAGGATAAGAGGAATATATGAAAGGTAAAGAAAAAACTAAAGAAAAATTAATGGATGAGTTAATGGAATTGCACCAGCAAATTACTGAGTTACAAAAATTAAATATCAAGCACCAGCAGATAGAAGAAATATTACGTGAGAATGAGGAAAAATATCGTACTCTGATAGAATTGACTGATGTAGGCATTCAGATAGAGACAGTAGAAGGTCGCATACTTGAATGTAATACCGCCGCAGCAAAGATATATGGTTATACTAAAGACGAGATGATTGGCCTGACCTTAGCTGACTTAGTTCCCGAAGAGTTTTCAAAGAAATTGCCCAAGGTTATTACCGACAAGGAGACCTCTAACGGTATTTTAGTACCTCGAATAAGTAAAAAGAAAGATGGTACCATTTTTGCCACCGAGATTGCCACTAAAATTATTAATATCGCAGGAAAACCCAGACTCATTGCTTATATTCGTGATATTACCAAACGCAAGGAAGCAGAAAAAAAGCTGAAAAAAGCCAGAAAGATGTTTGCCAGTATATTTAAAAGTAATTCTGAAGCATTGGTCTATACTGATGAAAAAGGAACTATCTTAGATATAAATTTCCGCTTTATCGAACTATTTGGCTATTCTTTAGAAGAGATAAAAGGTAGAAATATCAATTGCGGAATTATTCATCCCCCTGATAAGATCACAGAGGGGAAGGATCTGGATAATAAAGCCTTATCTGAGGGCTATATTAGATTTGAGACAATTAGGAAAAAGAAAGATGGCACTTTGTTTCCTGTATCTATATCTGGTTCCCCAGTTATAGTTGATGGTCAACCTCGAGGAATAATCGGTACATTTATCGATATTACTGAACGCAAAAAAATCGAAGAAACCTTGCGTAAGAGTCAGCAGGAATTTGCCGGTGTATTTAGAAACAACCCTGAAGCTTTAGTTTATGTAGATGAGAAAGGTACTATCATAAATATAAATCCCCGTTTTACTGAACTATTCGGCTATGCCTTAGAAGAGATCAAAGGCAGAAATATCGATAGCGGGATAATTCACCCCTGTAGTAAATTAGAAGAAGGGGAGAAATTGACTAAAAAATCATTAAAAGGTTATCTTAATTTTGAGACTATCAGAAAAAAGAAAGACGGTACCCTCTTTCCGGTTTCTTTATCTATTTCTAATATTGTAATTGATGGAAAATTAAAGGGAGGGATAGGCACCTATTTTGATATTACTGAACGAAAAAAAATGGAAGAAGAACTGGAAAAGTTAGCCCATTTTGATGCCCTTACCGGCTGCTGTAATAGAGGATATGGAATGGGTCTTTTAGAACAACAAATAAAATTAGCCAATAGAAAAAAATATTCTCTGCTCCTAGTTTATATCGATATAGATAAATTCAAATATATCAATGATGCCTTCGGTCATAAAGAAGGGGATATGGTCTTGAAAGAAGGAGCCAAACTTTTCAAATCTACTTTAAGAGAGATTGACATCATTTGTCGTATCGGAGGAGATGAGTTTTTACTCGTCTTCCCGGACAGTTCCCTGAATGATGCTCCCCTGATTAGAGAAAGAATAAATAAAAATTTAGAAAAATTAAACCAAAAACTGAATCGACCCTACAAGATAAGTTTCAGCATCGGTCTTTCCCATTATAATCCATCCAATTCTTTGTCCATGGAAGAACTAATCAGAATAGCTGATGAGAATATGTATGAAGAAAAGAAAAAGAAAAAAGAAGGATTTTGAAAACTTGTGTCGAAGAATTATAAAGTACCTAAGGCATCAATGGATATCTAACTAATTAAAAAAATAAAACTTTGAAGGAGGTGAAATCTAATCCAAAAAAATTGTTTCCTTTTCTTTACTTTTTTCTTAGATTAATAAAAATTACAGGAGGATATTTTTTAATGTTAAAAAGTAAAAGAACCTTAATTTTAAGCTTAATGCTGACTCTTGCCTTTGTTTTGGCTATCAGTGGCGGTGTCTATTCTGCTGAAAAAGTAATGGTTATAGGCATGAATACCAGTCCTATAGTCTCTTTAGACCCTGCAAAAGCCTACGAATTTGAGGGAAGCTGGATTTTAGATAATGTATACGATAAGTTAGTTAGATTTAAACCCGGCTCAGCCAGTGAAATTGAACCGGGGATAGCAGAATCCTGGGAATTTTCCGGCAACAACATAACCTTTACCATAAGAGATGGAGCAAAATTCTCTAATGGTGACCCGGTGGATGCTGAAGCAGTAGCTTATTCATTAAAGAGGGTAGTTAAATTAGCTCAAGCTCCTTCCTGGGTAATCACTCAATTCGGAGTAACCGAGGATTCCATCAAAGCCATAGGTAATAAAGTTCAGATAACTATGGATAAGGCCTATTCCCCCAGTTTAGTCCTGTCCTGTATGACCTATTCTGTTACCGGCACCGTAAACCCGAAGGTTGCTGAAGAACATAATGTAGAAGGTGATATGGGGATGGCTTATCTAACAGAACATTCAGTAGGAAGCGGCCCTTATAAATTAGTCAGCTGGGAAAGAAATCAGAAGTTAATCTTTGAGGTCAACGAAAATTATTGGGGGACTAAACCAGAAGTAGATAAGATTATAATAATAGATGTACCCGAATCGTCCAGTCAGCTTCTCCAGCTTAAAGGCGGTACTATCGATGTAGCCTGGAACCTCGAACACGACCAGATTCCGGATGTAGAGAAGACTAAAGGAGTCTATGCTCTTTCTAAACCACAATTCAAATTGATCTACTTTGCTATGAATGGGCAAACCCCACCGACAGATAATGTCCTGGTTAGAAGGGCGGTTAAGTCTGCTATAGACACCGAGGCAATTATAAAAGCTGTAGGAGGCGGTGTAACCGAACTCCATACCTTCATTCCTAAAGGGATGTTCGCTTATTATGATGGAGAAGAAGTACCCTATAACCCCGAAAAAGCCAAAGAATTGTTAGCCGAAGCCGGCTATCCGAATGGTTTCGAAATAACCTTAACCGTTCCCGATTTCTTATCTACCGAAGGGACAGTGGTTAAATCCTATCTCGAACAAGTGGGTATAAAGACTAATCTGGAAGTAATTGCTTACACTACCCTCTTGGGTAAATACAGAGAACAGGGATTAGAGATGGTTATAGCTCGATGGGGAGCTGATTATGCTGACCCTGATGCTAATGCCAAACCATTTGCCCATTGTAGGACTACTAGTGACGAGGCGACAATAAAACAATTAGCCTGGAGAAATGCCTATGCCAGTCCTGAAATGACTGATATGGTAGAGAAGGCTGCCTTTATTCAGGACAGAGATGAACGAGAAAAAGTTTATATAGAACTACAGAAAAAATGGCAAAGTGACGGCATTTTCAAAATTCTCTACCAGATGACCATTCAGTTAGGACTAAACGACAGAGTTGGTAATTTTATCCTGAACGAACTAACCCAGACACCTTGGGAACTTATCACCCTAAAAGACTAACGCGCAACTTTTCAATTTAGTCGAAAATATTTTAGCAAAAAGTATTTTTCGTAAAATATCTATGTTAGAATATTGGTTGTAAGTAAGCTATACCGTATATACATGTACTAATACCGCAAAGTATATACGGTATAGCTAAATTATTGGTTAAATTTAAAAATTTAGGATAAATACAAAGATTAAAAACAATAAGAAAAAGTTAAGAATAGGATCATAGATTACAGATGCTAAAATACGTAATAAAAAGATTAATATTATTTGTTATAGTTATTTTTGGAGTAGTAACCATTACTTTTTTTATTTCCCATGTAATCCCCGCCGATCCGGTAGGTGCAATTTTAGGTGAAAATGCCCCGCAAGAGTTAGTGGAAAAGATGGAAAGACAATTGGGTCTGGATTTGCCTCTGGGTCAACAGTACACCCGCTATCTCAAAGGATTAATAAATTGGAATTTTGGGATATCCCTAAGAACTCAAAAACAAGTTTCGGAAGACCTTAGAGTATATTTTCCTGCCACCATAGAATTAGCTTTACTGGCCTTATTTATTGCCATAATCCTTGGAATATCTATCGGCATAATTTCCGCGGTTAAGAGAAACCAATGGCCGGATAATGCAAGCAGAGTATTTTCTCTGGTAGGAATATCGATGCCCGCCTTCTGGCTGGGTTTATTATTCATTTTAATTTTATATTATCATTTAGGTCTCATCCCCGCTGGAGGGAGATTGTCCCCCAGCATTTCTCCTCCTCCCATGGTAAGCGGACTTTATCTATTGGACAGCTTAGTAGCCGGTCAATTTAGGACTTTCTGGGATGCCCTTTACCATTTATTAGGTCCGGCTTTGGTCCTGGGATGGATTCAGACCGCCTATATATGTAGGGTTACCAGGTCCTCGATGCTCGAGGTCCTTAATGAAGAATATATTAGAACTGCCCGGGTTAAAGGATTAAAGGAAAAAGTAGTTATCTTCAAACACGCCTTCAGAAATGCCTCTATCCCGGTATTAACCATGATAGGAATATCTTTTGGCTACATGCTGGAAGGTTCGGTGTTGACCGAGACCGTCTTCGGATATCCCGGATTGGGAAGATATGCGGTAAATTCCTTTTTATCTCTCGATTTAAATGCGGTAATAGGTTCAGTTACTTTGATAGCTATTTGCTATGCTCTGAGCAATTTGATAGTCGATTTGCTCTATGCGTTTTTAGATCCCAGGATTAAATATTAGGATGGTAAGTAATTTGGCTAAAGATAATTCACAAAATTTGATAGTATCTTGGAGGAAGAGATATTCTTCGGAAATCTCTGACTTTAAAGAAACCGTTTATTTAATAAAGAAGAGTCCGCTGACTATGGTTGGTTTAGCTGTAATATTAATTTTAATTATTATGGCAATCTTTGCTCCTTATATTGCCCCCTATGACCCGGTGGCTATGCACCTGGATAACAGATTAGCACCTCCTTCCCAGGCTCATCTGCTGGGTACCGATGAATTGGGGAGAGACATCCTTTCCCGAATAATCTACGGGGCAGGAGTAGCCTTAAAGATTGTGTTAATTGTCCTGGCCATAGATTTACCTTTAGGTATCCTGCTGGGACTTGCTGCCGGTTATTTTGGAGGATGGGTTGATGAGATCATCATGAGGATTGCAGATATATTTATGGCTTTTCCACGGCTTATCCTGGCTATGGCTATTGGGACGGCATTAGGGCCCAGTCTCAGAAATACCATGATAGCCATTGCCCTGACTATGTGGCCGGTCTACGCCCGATTAGCCCGGGGAGAGACTTTAAGTATCAAAGAGAGGACTTTCATTGAAGCGGAAAGAGCTTTAGGTACTTCTAATTTCAGGATACTGGTTTTTAATATTCTGCCCATATGTATATCTACTCTAATTGTTCGGGCTACCCTGGATATGGGAAATATCATCCGCATTGCTGCCGGAATGAGTTTCCTGGGATTGGGCGCTCAACCTCCTACCCCGGATTGGGGTCTGATGGTGAGTACGGGGAGAAACTTTTTAATCAATCAATGGTGGGTTCCTACCTTTCCCGGCTTTGCCATCCTGCTGGCGGTTTTCGGATTTAATTTATTAGGTGACGGCATAAGAGATATTTCTGATCCCCACCTTAGAAGGGGGAGGCAGTAAACAATGGCTCAAGAAGTATTATTGGAGATAAAAGACCTACGGGTGAATTTTTATACTTACCGGGGAGTGGTCAAGGCCTTAAACGGAGTTAACCTGAAGATTTATCAGGGTGAATTTTTCGGTCTGGTGGGAGAAACCGGCTGTGGTAAGAGCGTAACCGCTTCTGCAGTTCTTAATTTAGTGCAAAATCCCGGGAAGATTGAAGAAGGAGAGATCTTTTTTAAAGAAAAAGACCTCTTAAAGATGAGCAAAGAAGAAATCAGGGAAAAGATTCGCGGTAAAGAAATTACCATGATAATGCAGTATCCTATCGCCGCCTTAAACCCGGTTATGAATAATGGAGATCAGATTACCGAAGCACTTATTGCCAATAAAAATATGAGTGAGAGGGAAGCTAAGAAGAGAACTATTGAATTGCTAAGAGAAGTCAATATTCCCGAACCTGAAAAGATTACCCGTCAATTTCCCCATCAGTTATCCGGAGGAATGGCACAGAGAGTTATGATTGCTATGATGTTATCAACCGAGCCCTCTCTGCTTATTGCCGATGAGCCGACCACCGCCCTGGATGTTTCCATTCAGGCTCAGGTATTGAGTTTACTCAAAGATTTAATCAGTAAACACAAGGCTACGGTTTTACTTATTACTCATGACCTTTCGGTAGTTGCCGAAACTTGCAGTCGAGTAGGGGTAATGTATGCCGGAGATATGGTAGAGGTAGGTACGGTAGACCAGATTATCAATAACCCTTATCACCCTTATACCAAGGGTTTAATAAAGGCTATTCCATCTGACCGAAGCAAGGAATTAGTGGAGATTAGAGGGAGTGTCCCTGACCTGGTGAACCCCCCTTCAGGGTGCAGATTCCATCCCCGCTGTGATTATGCAAAACCTATCTGTGAAAAAGAAAAACCCCGGGTCCTACAGGTAGAGAAAGACCATATGACGGCCTGTTTCTTATACGAAGAAAGTCATAATAAAAAGTCAAAAGAAGAATACGCAGGAGAATACAAGGGAGGAGCAAATGGAAGAACTGATTCAGCTTAAAGAAATTAAGAAATACTTCCCCTGGAAGAAGCACAAATATGTGAAAGCAGTCGATAGCGTTTCTCTTTCAATTAACAAGAGAGATATCTTTGGATTGGTAGGTGAATCCGGTTCGGGAAAGACCACCTTGGGGAGGATGATGATTCATCTGATCGATCCCACTTCCGGGTCTATCTTCTATAAAGGAGAAGAGATAACCAAGATAAAAAAGATAGACAAAGAACTGCGCAGAAATATGCAAATAGTCTTTCAGGACCCTTATTCCTCTTTACATCCCCGAAAAAAGATAAAGGATATTATAGGTAGTGGACTAAGGACCCACAATTTAGTAAAGAGCGAGGGAGAACTTATAATTAAAATCGAACAATTTCTAAATTTAGTGGGTATGGGAGAGGAACATCTCTATCGTTATCCCCACGAACTTTCCGGTGGACAGAGACAGAGGATAGCTATTGCCCGGGCTCTTATTCTGAATCCGGAATTTGTGGTTTTAGATGAACCTACTTCTTCCTTGGATGTCTCAGTTCAGGCCGAGATTTTGAATTTATTAAAGAAACTAAGGGAGGAATTTAACCTCACCTATATATTTATTACCCACGACCTGTATCTGGCGCGGATTATTACCGAAAAGATTGCTATTATGTATCTGGGAAAGATAATGGAACACGGAGACACGGAGAGCATCTTTAAAAATCCTTTACACCCTTATACTGAAGCTTTATTTTCAGTTATTCCCAAACTTGACCCCAAGAAAAGGGCTGAGAAAATTGTTCTCAAAGGAGAGATCCCCAGTCCGGTAGACCCTCCTTTGGGCTGCCGATTTCATACCAGGTGTGCGAAAAAGATCGGAGAGATTTGTGAAAAAATCTCACCGCCCTTAAAAGAGATAGAAGAAAAACACTTCGTCTCCTGCCATTTATATGACTAAAGATTTTTTAATCAGTGGAAGGAGGTAATCAAATGAAAAAAATTCGATCCACTTTCCCAAATCTCCTCTCTCCATTCAAAAACTAACAATTAAAAACTAAAAATTTTTCTCTCAAAAAAGAAGGATTTTGCATCACCCTTGTAGAACTTTAATTATAGTATTTAAAAAATATTAAACAGGTTAATTAAAGGAGGAAAAAATCCTATGAAAAAGAAAGATGAGCGCCGTACCGGAAAAGAAAGAAGATCAGGGGAAAACCGCAGAAAATTAGATGACACAAATTATAAAGGACCTGAACGAAGAAGCGGCCAGGACAGAAGAACCGACGAAAACAGAAGAAAATCCGAGAAATAGCAGTGTCAAGGGGACGGTTCTCTTGACAATATTACCCCAAAGATATAAGATGACCTAAAGAGGTGATCAAGTGCCCAGATATCCCAGAAAATACAGTAAAACAGGAATATATCACATCATGCTCCGGGGCAATGAAAGAAAAGATATATTTATTGATGAAGAAGACAAGGGAAAATTTATTAAGATAGTTTTTAAAAAGAAAGCGGATGGGGCTTTTAAATTATATGCCTATTGTATTATGGATAATCACCTACACCTGGTTATCAAAGAGCAAAATGAACCAATATCTCGAATAGTTAAAAAGATTACCACCAGTTATGCTTACTATTTTAATGCAAAATATAAAAGAGTGGGACACCTCTTCCAGGATAGATATAAAAGTGAAACCATCGAAGATGAACCTTATTTGATTTCGGTAATAAGATATATCCATAATAATCCAGAGAAAGCAGGGATAAGTAAAAAAGAACGGTATAAATGGAGTAGTTACCCTAACTATATTGAAATATTAAGAAAGACGATAGAATTACCTGAAATGAAAGAGATACTGGAGATATTTTCCTTAGATACTAAAAAAGCACTAAAAGAATTTATTCATTACAGTAATAAGTATGAAGAAAAGAACTTTCTTGAGATGAAAGAGACTATAAAATCTGAAATAAACGAAGAAAATGTTAACGAATATATAAATGGGTATCTGAAGTCAAAAAGCTTGAAAAAAGAGGATTTAAAAAGAAGAGAACATGATAAACAAAAAGAAGATTTGATCCAACAATTAAAAAAAAGATCGAATTTATCAAAAAGGAAGATAGCTATTTTAATTGGAGTAAATCGGGAAACGGTAAGAAAAGTGTCAAAAGAACCGTCCCCTTGACAATCTAATAATTTAATATTGCTAAAGGAGAAATGGATGGAAGGATGGATTCTTAAAAAGAAAAAAGAAGAGGAAAGAGAACCCGATTCTTATGAAGCACTTCGCTTTATGGAAGTCGCCAAAAAGCGAGATATTAAAATGCGGATTTTAAACCCGGAACAGTTTGATTTAATCGTGACTCGAGAAGATAAAAAAAGTATTGTTTTAGATAATCAATCAACCCAATTACCCCAATTTCTATTACCCCGGCAGGGGGCGAATACCCCTTATTTTTCCTTGGCTGTTATTCGTCATTTAGAACGTTTGGGGGTGCCTACATTTAATCCCTCCCATAGCATTGAGGCGGTTAAGGATAAATTATATACCCAACAGATATTAGCTGCCAGTAATTTACCGGTACCCAAGACTATGCTTGCTCGTTATCCGTTGAATATCGATCTCATTGAGAAGGTGATTGCTTTTCCAGCAGTGGTAAAAACTATATCTGGCACTCAAGGTACCGGAGTATTTTTATGCGAAACTAAAAGCCATCTGGATGACCTGATGCAGTTAATGGATACAGCGAAAACCAATGCCAATTTCATTATCCAGGAGTTCATTCATAATAGTTTGGGTAGAGACTTACGGGTCTTTGTTGTAGGAGGACGAGTCATTGCCTGTATGGAAAGAATTTCTAAGGATGGGAGCTTTAAAGCTAATTTCTCCCGAGGAGGGGAAGTCAAAGAATATCCGATTAATGAAGAGATCGAATGGTTAGCTACTGAGAGTGCCCGTATATTAGGTTTGGACATTACCGGGATTGACTTATTATTTGATGGTGAGCATTTTAAAGTTTGCGAGGCTAATTCAGCGCCGGGATTTAAGGGTTTAGAAAAATGTTGTCCGGTGAGTATCCCGGATACTATCTTTGATTTTATTCAAATCCGGCTTGGATTATTTACAGAATAAAAAGGTATGTATCGTGTCAAGGGGACGGTTCTCTTGACAATATTACCCCAAAGATATAAGATGACCTAAAGAGGTGATCAAGTGCCCAGATATCCCAGAAAATACAGTAAAACAGGAATATATCACATCATGCTCCGGGGCAATGAAAGAAAAGATATATTTATTGATGAAGAAGACAAGGGAAAATTTATTAAGATAGTTTTTAAAAAGAAAGCGGATGGGGCTTTTAAATTATATGCCTATTGTATTATGGATAATCACCTACACCTGGTTATCAAAGAGCAAAATGAACCAATATCTCGAATAGTTAAAAAGATTACCACCAGTTATGCTTACTATTTTAATGCAAAATATAAAAGAGTGGGACACCTCTTCCAGGATAGATATAAAAGTGAAACCATCGAAGATGAACCTTATTTGATTTCGGTAATAAGATATATCCATAATAATCCAGAGAAAGCAGGGATAAGTAAAAAAGAACGGTATAAATGGAGTAGTTACCCTAACTATATTGAAATATTAAGAAAGACGATAGAATTACCTGAAATGAAAGAGATACTGGAGATATTTTCCTTAGATACTAAAAAAGCACTAAAAGAATTTATTCATTACAGTAATAAGTATGAAGAAAAGAACTTTCTTGAGATGAAAGAGACTATAAAATCTGAAATAAACGAAGAAAATGTTAACGAATATATAAATGGGTATCTGAAGTCAAAAAGCTTGAAAAAAGAGGATTTAAAAAGAAGAGAACATGATAAACAAAAAGAAGATTTGATCCAACAATTAAAAAAAAGATCGAATTTATCAAAAAGGAAGATAGCTATTTTAATTGGAGTAAATCGGGAAACGGTAAGAAAAGTGTCAAAAGAACCGTCCCCTTGACAATCGAAAAGTGTCAAAAGAACCGTCCCCTTGACAATCGAAAAGTGTCAAAAGAACCGTCCCCTTGACAATCCTCCCCTTGACAACAGACAAATTAGGAGGGCTTAAAAAAATAAAATGAAATACAGGAATGTCCGGGAAGTATTAATGAATTTTATCCCCATAGCGGCATTCTTCCTTGCGTTACTAATTGGGGCAATAATGATTGCCATTCTCGGAGTAAATCCTCTGCTTGCTTACCAGGCCCTGCTAAAGGGTGCGTTTGGGAGTACAAATGCTATAGCAGACACAGTAGTCAAGGCAACTCCTTTACTTTTTGTAGGACTGGGAATTTGCATTGCCTTCCGTGCCGGCGTCTTAAACATCGGCGGGGAAGGTCAGCTTGTAGTTGGGGCTCTCTCTGCAACCGTGGTTTGTCTTACCTTTCCAAATTTACCGGGCTGGATACTGACTATACTCGCTTTATTTGTTGGACTCCTCTGTGGAGCAATATGGGCAGGAATTGCCGGATTTCTTAAGGCTTATTTTAAAGTAAACGAAATCCTGAGTACCATCATGTTGAATTATATTGCGGCCTATGGGATGAATTATCTTCTTCGCGGACCAATAATGGATCCACTCCAGATAGAACTTGGCTCCTTTATCCCCCAAACTACCCGTTTAACTCATGCAGTTGATCTCCCACGTCTTGTTCCTACCCGCTTGCATTTTGGAATAATAGTAGCAATTATTTTCGCTATTCTGGTTTATTTTTTTCTCTGGCGGACGACAATAGGGTTTCGTATCCGCATGATAGGGCAAAATATACAGGCCTCGCGAGCTTCCGGAATTAATGTACAAAAATATATGGTCCTCGCTTTTGTCTTGAGCGGTGCGTTAGTAGGGTTAGGCGGAGCAATTGAGGTGTTAGGAGTTCATCACCGGTTATTCACTGACGGTTCTGTATCTGGTTTTACCGGCAGTGCGGGCTTTAACGGGATTGTGGCTGCCTTGTTTGGCCAGCTTCATCCTATCGGAACAATACCGGCTTCCCTGTTATTGGGAGCACTTCTTACCGGAGCAAATAAGATGCAGAGAGTAGTGCAAATACCTTCTGCCCTGATCGGTGCTTTGAACGGCCTGATTGTACTCTTTGTAGTAGGAAGCGAGTACCTGCGCCGCAGTCAAGCTCGACGGATGGAGCGAACTGCAGAAGTGAAAAAAAATTCCAAAGATAAAAATAAAAAGGAGAACGAATAATGGAAGCAATTATTATCGGGATAGCAAAATCTGCAATTCGCCTTGCCACACCATATCTCTATGCTTCCATCGGGGAAACAATAGGGCAGTTGAGCGGTGTTCTTAATCTTGGGGTAGATGGCGTTATGCTTATGGGGGCATTTAGCGCTTTTTATACGGTTCTTAAAACCGGTAATCTTATACTTGGTTTATTGGTGGCAATAGTGGTCGGAGCAATATTTGGCCTCTTGATTGCCTTTATTAATGTTACCTTAAAAGCCGAGCAGGGGATCAGTGGGATCGGAGTTTATATATTCGGTCTCGGATTAAGCAGTCTTTTATTTAGTACTATGGTGGGAACAGTTCAAACAGTAAGCGGTTTCCCCCCTTTGTCTATCCCCTTGCTTTCCAATATTCCCATTGTGGGCGAAATCTTCTTTCAGCAAAATATCCTGGTATACGGTGCATTTGCCCTGATTCCTCTTGCCTGGTTTATATTGAACAAGACACCTTTAGGCCTTAGTATTCGAGCTGTGGGGCAGCACCCGGAAGCAGCCGATTCACTGGGGGTTAATATTGTGCGCATCCGTTATTTTACGGTAGTATTAGGCGGAATGCTCTCGGGGATTGCCGGTGCATCTCTATCTATTGCACTACTCAATGTATTTCAGCAAAATTTAACTAATGGGATGGGCTTTATTGCCGTTGCCCTGGTATATTTCGGAGCCTGGCGTCCGAAAACCGTTCTCATCGGTGCACTTCTATTCAGCACTGTAAATGCTATTCAGATATGGGTTCAGGTAAAAGGGGTTAATATTCCCTCTGATTTTACTTTAATGATGCCTTATATTGTTACTATCATGGTACTTGCGGCTATGGCTAAACGCCGCATACATCCACCTGCGGCGTTAAATAAACCCTTCGAGCGGGGGGAATAATAAAGGAGGAGATGATTAATAAAATAAAAGGTTTTAGAATAATAAGAGTTTTTCTGTATTTTGTATTATAGTATAAAAAATTAGGAGGATAAAATGATGAAGTTGAAAAAGATTATAATAATTCTTACTCTAATAAGTATATTTGTATTATCGCTCGGGTTCGGAGCAAGCGCAAAACCCTTCCGGGTAGCATTCATTATGCCAAGCTCTATTAATGATTTTGCCTGGAGCCAGAGTATGTATGAAGCCTTGCTTACCATTCAAGAAGAGATGGGCAAGGAAAATTTTGAGTTTGTTTATTCGGAGAGTATGTTTATAGTAGCAGACGCTGCTGCTGCTATTCGAGACTATGCCAGCGAGGGGTATGATCTGGTAATTGCCCATGGTTCGCAGTATGGTGCCTCTTTAACGGATATTGCCCCTGATTTTCCCAATACGAGTTTTGCCTGGGGGTCTACCGCAAATGTCTTTACCGACCTTGGAATTACTAATATATTTGCTTATGAACCTTTAGCTGAACAGGGTGGCTATGTTAACGGTGTCCTGGCAGCAAAACTTTCCGAGAGTAATATTTATGGAGTAATCGGCCCGATTGAGACCGGTGATGCCAAACGTTATACCGAAGGTTTTAAGGCAGGTATAAAATCCATAAAACCGGATGCTAAAATAAATGTAACCTGGATTGGTTCATATAGTGATGTTGCCCTTGCCTCCGAAGCGGCACAGACTCATATTGATGCCGGAGCAGATGTTCTTACCGGAACATCACAGATGACCGTCGGAGCAATCGGAGTAGCGAAACAGAGAGGAGCTCTCTGGTTCGGATATGATGTTGACCAATCTGCCCTTGCCCCACAGAATGTGGTCTCCAGTGTAGATGTTGTTTGGGCAATTGCACTTAGGCCGATGATTGAAATGATTCAGAAGGGAGAAAAAGGAGGAAAAATCTTTACTCTTAACTTGGCTAACGGTGGCCTTAAAATTATCGTAAATGACCAAGCGTTTGTAGGCAAAACTATTGAGGATATAGTCAAAGGAAATATCGAGGTTAAAGTAGAGAAGTAAAGAAAGATTAAGAGCATATTCATACGGAACGGAGCTCTGATTTACATTTTAATATGAAGAAAGATACATCTAAAATAACAAATTTAACCAAAGTCGAAAAAGTAGAGATGCGGGGAATAGTTAAGCAGTTCCCGGGCGTGCTGGCGAATGACCGAATTGATTTTGATGTCCACGCCGGAGAAGTTCATACCCTCCTTGGCGAAAACGGAGCCGGGAAAAGTACCCTGATGAAAATTCTTTACGGCATATATCATCAGGATAAAGGTGAAATTTACGTTAACGAAAAACTGGTTAACATTCGTTCTCCGCTGGATGCAATTCGACAGGGGATTGGGATGGTGCACCAGCATTTTATGCTTGTGCCTACCCTTACCGTAGCAGAAAATGTAGCTTTAGGGCTTCATTCCTCGCGAAAATATCTTCTTGACCTTGATGTTGTCTCAGAACGTATTAAAGAGCTCGCCAAAATTCATGGGCTGTATGTTGACCCAAAGGCAAAAGTATGGCAACTCTCCGTAGGAGAGCAGCAGCGAGTAGAAATAATAAAAATCTTATATCGCGGAGCTTCTCTCCTTATCCTGGATGAACCGACTGCTGTTCTTACTCCGCAAGAGGTGGAAGAGCTCTTTCATGTCTTGCGGAGTATGATAAACAGAGGATACTCCATTATTTTTATCAGCCATAAACTTCATGAAGTTCTATCACTGAGTGACCGTGTGACTATACTTCGTGACGGCAAGGTGGTAAAGACTCTTCCCATTGCTGAAGTGACCAAAGAAAAATTGGCACGTCTTATGGTGGGGAGAGAAGTCCTTTTTCAAGTCGAACATCCTTCGGTAAAGCTCGGTAAAGCATCCCTTGCTTTGGAGGGAATTTGGGCTCAGGGAGATGAGGACATCCCTGCCCTGCGGGGGATTGACCTTAAAGTGCACTCCGGTGAAATTCTGGGGATTGCCGGAGTCTCGGGGAATGGCCAGCGTGAACTTGCAGAAGTTATCGCCGGTCTGCGGAAATCTACAAAAGGCAAAGTGTTTATAAAAGGGACTGATGTTACAAATTGGTCTCCTTCACAGCTTCTCGAGTATGGTCTTTCTTATATTCCCGAAGAACGAATGCGAGATGGCGCAATACAAAAATTTACCGTAGAGGAAAACCTGATTCTCAAAGACCATATACACCAACCTTATGCTAAGGGAATATTTATGAATTTCAAAAACATTGCCCGGGAAAGCGAGCGTCTGATAAGTGATTTTGATATCAGGACTCCTTCCCGCTATACTTCCTTAAAAAGTTTATCCGGCGGAAATATCCAAAAATTAATTTTAGCACGAGAACTTTCTCGAAAACCCAATGTTCTGGTAGCTGCTCAGCCTACACGCGGTTTAGATGTCAGCGCTACAGAATATGTTCATCGTCAATTGATTGAACAGAGGACAAAACTAGAAACAGCAACTCTTCTCATTTCTGATGATTTAGATGAAATTTTATCACTCGCTGACCGGATTGCAGTTATATACGAGGGCAAGATTATGGGTGTGGTAAAACGAAACGAAGTGAGTGTTGGGGAATTGGGCATGATGATGGGAGGAGTACATAAAGATAAGATAAAATAAGCGGACTGATTCTTTATTTTAGGAGATCTAAAAAAAATGAAAGATACGAAAAAGAACGAAGAACAACTAATTGCCGAATTAGCAGAATCAGAAGAAAAATATAGAATTCAGGTAGAAATGGCTACTGACGCTGTTTTTTTGGAGACAGTAGAAGGTCGCGTACTTGAATGTAATACTGCCGGAGCAAAAATGTTCGGCTATACCAAAGAAGAAATGGTCGGTTTAACTATTGCCGACTTAGTTCCTAAAGAATTTATTAAGATATTGCCTAAAATTATTACCGAAAAAGAAACAACCTATGGTAAATTCGTATCACGTATAAGCAAAAAGAAAGACGGTACTATTTTCCCTACTGAAAGTGCTACCAAGCTCATCAATATTGGAAATAAACCCAGACTTATAGTTTATATCCGTGATATCACCGAACGCAAGAGAGCCGAAAAAAAACGAAAATTATTGCTAAAAAAGGAATGGGAGCAACATTTAAAAACAGAGACATTAGCCAAAGTTGCTCTTATTCTTACCTCAAAACTCAGCCTCTCGGATGTATTGGAGGAAATGCTTCGACAAGTAAAACGCCTTGTTCCTTATTCCGCCTGTAATATTGTCCTTATTAAAAAAGGAGGATTATATAATGTTCATTCAGTGGGATACGATAAATATGGCAGTAAAAATTTTGTAAACAATTTTAGATATCCATTGGATAAGATTCTCTTAGAGAAAGAAGTAGTTAAAAAAGCAAAACCCCTACTAATTTCCGATGCTCATCAGGATCCCCGCTGGATTATTTTTAAGGAAACCAGCTGGATAAGATCACGTTTGTCTATGCCGATTTGTTTAGGCAATAAAGCAATAGGATTATTGAATTTGGATGATGATACTCCGGGTAAATTTGTTAAAGTTGATATTAAAAAATTACAACCTTTAGCCAATGCAGCTTCGATAGCTTTGGAGAATGCTCGATTATTTGAAGAGGTTCGAAAAGAGATAAATGAACGCAAACAGGCAGAGAATGCCCTGGCAGAATCAGAAGAAAAATACCGAGCTATATTTGAAAATACTGGTACTGCTACAGTGATATTAGAAGAGAATACAGTTATTTCTATGGCAAATACCCAATTTGAGAAACTAAGCGGATATTCTAAGGACGAAATTGAAAATAAAATAAAATGGACGGATTTTGTCATTCCGGAAGATTTAGAAAAGATGAAAAAATACCATATTGCCAGGAGAAAAGCCGGAGAAAAACCTCCAACCGAATATGAATTTTGTTTAATAGATAAAAAAGGCAAGATAAAAAATATATTCTTAAAAGTTGGAATGATACCTGGTAGCAAAAAGAGTATAGCTTCTTTAATAGATATCACCGAACACAAACATTCTGAAGAAAGACTCAAAAAGACTATGGATGCAGCCATTGACACCATGTCCAGGATAATTGAAGCCAAAGATCCCTATACCTCCGGACACCAGCACAGGGTTTGTCAATTAGCCGTTCCCCTTGCCCGAGAGTTAGGTCTTTCTCCAGATAAGATTGAAGGAATAAGGATAGCCTCTTTGATTCATGATATCGGAAAGATCGGCCTGCCTGCTGAAATCCTGAGTAAGCCCACCAAGTTAGCTGATATAGAATTTAGTCTAATAAAAGGACATTCCCAAATAGGGTATGATATCTTAAAATCCATTGATTTTTCCTATCCTATAGCCCAAATTGTCCTTCAACATCATGAAAGGTTAAATGGTTCAGGATATCCCAATAATTTAAAAGGTGATAAGATTCTCCTGGAAGCCCGCATTTTAGGAGTGGCTGATGTAGTAGAAGCAATGTCTTCCTTCCGTCCTTATCGCCCGGCTTTAGGGATAGATAAAGCCCTGGAGGAGATTTCCCAAAACAAAGGCATCCTCTATGACCCGGGGGTGGTAGATATTTGCCTTAAGCTCTTCAAAGAGAAAGAATTTAAATTTGAATAAACGAATTATAAAATCTTATTTTCTTCTACCGTTTAATGAATTTTTTCATTTCTGATTTTGTTCTTAATACTAACGACTATTTTATTTTGTAACTCACATCTTGTAAAAACTTTTTCTTTTAAAAAGAAGGATTTTTTAAAACTTATAACGTATATATAATATATAACGTTTGGAATATTTCACAAAATATAATTTATAAGGGAATGAATTGTTAGACAAGGATTTCATATTATACAAATTTATTAAATTTAATATTGTATTTTGTTTCTTCTGAATATTTTTTGTATTGATGCAGATAAGCAAGATTAACTGTTGTTAAAATATTCGACAAAGCGAATAAAAATTAATATTTTATAGGAGGTACAAGATGGGAAGTGTATACAAAATTGTCGAAATTATAGGTACCAGTGAAAAATCATGGGAGGACGCAGCAAGAGTTGCATTAGAGACTGCTTCTAAATCGATTGAGGAAATTAGGATAGCTGAAGTAAATAAGCTTGATATTAAAGTAGAGAAAGATGCCAGGCTAACTTTTAGGACAAAATTAGATATTTCATTTAAATATAAAAAGTAGAAATCCTTAGTAAATATTATTAAAAAAATACCAACTCTCAAGATTTATGATTAAATCTTAACTCAATAATTAATATAAATGAAGAATTAATAATCTCTTTACTATTCTTTCTGTATAGTAAGAGCTAAGTTAGGAGGTATTTTTTTTATCTTTTTAAGGTTTAAATATGAGAAAATGTCAAGGAAAAGAGTGTGCTAACTCAATAATTCAGCTACTTTTTCTAACTTTTCGTAAGGGGCTGATAAGTCCAGATTTCCGATGTCTTCTTAAATGATTAGAATATTTCAAGAGACAGTCCTTTGTTAAACTTCTATTATATTTTAAGAAATTCCGGTATTTCAAATATAAAACTGACCCCCTGTATCTGAAAATGAATATTGTAGGGATGATTTGATATTAAATTTAAAAAAGAAATCTAACTTGTCCATCAGGGAGATAGCTACCGTTCCCTGACGCATACTTGTTATTAATGAAAAGAGTTGACATAGACAATAAGATTTAAATTGATTTAAATTGTTTGACCATTACATAAAATTATGCTACTATTTCCAGTTAGTAGCAAAATTTAAGGAGGTATTAATTGTATGGAAAAAACAGATGTATTAATAATCGGAGGAAGTGCAGCAGGCATTGTTACAGCATTAACTGGAAAATCTAATTATCCGGAAAAAGAGTTTTTACTTATAAGAAAAGAAGAAAAAGTTATGGTTCCTTGTGGGATTCCTTATATTTTTGGTTCATTAGGAAGCTCAGATAAAAATATTGTACCAGATGCCGTTTTAACTAATAAGGGTATAAAAATTAAAGTCGATGAGGTAATATCTATAGACCAAAATGAAAAGGTTTGTAGTACTGCCAAAGGAACAGAAATTAGTTTTGAAAAGGTTATATTCGCAACAGGCTCAACTCCCACAATACCTGGTTGGCTTAAAGGAACAAATTTAGAAAATGTTTTTACTATAAGCAAAGACAAAATACACCTTGATAAGATTTTCCAAAAAATCAAAGATTGCAAAAAGATAGTGGTTATCGGTGCAGGATTCATCGGAGTTGAGATGTCAGATGAACTTAATAAATTAGGGAAAGAAGTCACACTTGTAGAAATATTACCTCATATATTAGGTTTAATTTTCGATGAAGAAATAGCTGTTCAAGCCGAAGAGGCTCTTAAAACAAGAGGAGTAAAAATAAAAAGTGGCAAAGGCGTCAAGGAGATAATAGGCAATAAAAAAGTTACAGAAGTATTATTAGAAAATGGAGAAAAAATTGAAGCAGAAGCAGTTATTTTAGCAATGGGTTATCGTCCTAATACAGGATTAGCTCAGAAGTCGGGGTTTAAGATAAGTGAAGGAAAATATATTAAAGTAGACGGGTATATGAGAACGGAAAATTCGGATATATTTGCAGTAGGAGATTGTGCAGAAAAAAAGGATTTCATTACAAGAAAACCAAGTGCAGTTATGTTGGCATCTACTGCCTGCGCAGAAGCAAGAATAGCAGGTATGAATTTATATAAGCTTCGTTCGGTAAAAATTTTTGAGGGAACTATTGCTATTTTCTCCACAGCAATAGGGGAAACAGCCTTTGGTGCAGCAGGATTAACTGAATCAATGGCTAAAAAAGAAGGGTGTGATGTGGTTACCGGGACTTTTGATGGAATCGATAAACATCCAGGAACTCTTGCACATACTCATAAACAAATAGTAAAATTAATTGTTGCCCGAGATTCGGGCATAATTCTCGGTGGTGAAGTTATCGGTAGTAAAAGTACAGGAGAGCTAATTAATATAATTGGGTTAGCAATCCAAAATAAAATGACTGTAAGCTCCATTTTGACTGCACAAATAGGTACTCATCCGTTGCTTACTGCTCCACCGACTGCTTATCCCATTATTAAATGTGCTGAAATCGTAGCAAAGAAAATTAAGTCAGCACAAAAGTAGATTTAGTTATTTAAATATAATAAATTACCCCGCTTTTAGTGGGGTAATTTATTGCTTGAAAACGATCTTCATTATTATATAATACGAATTTATTGTTCCCTAAAACCCTTTATTTACAATGCTTTTAGACCCCCTTCAGAAATACCCTTTAAACGCACGTAGAGTACCTTCTAAGGCACTTCCTTTATATCTTTCATCCTCTTTTTTTTCCTCCTCCGCTTAGATTTTTGCCATTCCCAGCTCCCCATATGTCATTCCCTCGAAAGCGGGAATCTATCTTCTCTTTTCCATTTAAATACTATTCACCATTTACTAACAACCAATACACTTCGCAACTATTTTTCACAAAAAGAAGGATTTTTTAAAACCTTTGTCGTATTAGTTGTAAAAATAGAAAATAGAAAACTTTCCCCGAGAGGAGAAATAAAAAAGGAGGTCAATATGTTTTGGGGAGTATTAGTGGGAATTATAGCTATGTCCTTTTTGGGTTGTATTCCTTTATTCGGTCCGCTTCTTGCCGGTTTTATCGCGGGATTAATTGTTAGAGGAGCAGGAAAGGGGGCATTGGCCGGTTTTTTAAGCGGGAGTTTCGGAGGAATATTGGCATTACTTATCCTTCCCAGTTTAGGTGGTTTGGTAGGCACTGTTTCCGGTGGATTATTTGGAGGGGTATTAGGTGGAACGGTTGGTGCAATATTAGGAGGAGGAATTTTTATATCTACCCTTTATTTCGGTTTATTAGGATTAGTCGGTGGAGCTCTGGGAGGGCTGGTTAGGTCTAGGTAAGGCAAACCAAAAGCAGATTATTTTGGTAATAGTTAAAGAAACCTTACAAGAGGAGCGGTAAGTAGATGAAGAAAGAAAGAGTTCAATCATTAATTACGGAACATTTTGCTAAAATAGTACAGAAAGACTGCAAAGTACACAATGCGTATTTGTTAATTCATTCGGAAAAGCTCGGCATTCACTTGAATTTAGCAGAAGGCTCAACCGGCCGTAGGCCTGCTAACGTGCAGCAGCCTTATTTTATTGCCAGTATTGGCAAGTTATTTACCTCTGTTCTTATCGGTATTTTGGTTGAAAAGGGAATGATATCTTACGAAGATACCATCACTCAGTTTTTAGATAATAATCTATT
>Ga0209986_10001365_pt1 | contig 23401 bp, 18 predicted proteins | sample BlataG_FD_183168 | JGI IMG/M metagenome (GOLD analysis project Ga0209986, IMG submission 183168) | Deep subsurface microbial communities from Black Sea to uncover new lineages of life (NeLLi) - Black_00105 metaG (SPAdes) (version 2) | ecosystem: Environmental > Aquatic > Marine > Oceanic >... | reverse complement strand
ACCACCATCACCACCACTACCACCACCACCACCACTACCACCACCACCACCAGCCCCTCCCATCATCATCACATTATTATTACGCATCTTCTTTCTATGATGAGGAGGAGGTCGTATCATCTGCACCATTTTCCTCAGACTACCAACTATCTCACTGAAGGTAGGTCTTTCACCGGGATCCTCCGACCAACATCGTTCCATCAGCTCTCTGTATCCAGGAGCTGGTTCTGGAGGAGGAGGGAGAGAGGGGAGTGGTGTTATTGCTGGTGGTGCTGCAGCTGTATCACCAGTACTTACTGCTACCCCACTTCTATTAGTAGCAGTATCGAGTGTACCACCACCACCAGCAGCAGCAGCAGCAGCAGCAGCAGTAGTACTATTGGTACTGTTGGTGCTCATCATCAACTCTGTCCATTCAGGAGAGCCAGGTATAGGTGGCCTGTACACCTTATTATTATTATTATTATTATTATTATCACCAACATCACCACCAGCAATAGTAGTAGTATCACAACTCTTGAGTAATTGATGCAGAAGAGCATGATAATTCATCCCCTCGTATGGCTCTCTCCCAGTCCACAATTCCCACATAATTATCCCAAATGAATACACATCCACTTTATCGGTCACCTGATCAGGAGTTTTCAATATCTCCGGCGCAATCCAGGGAAGAGTTCCCCTCTGACTGTTCACCCCAGTGACAAAGGTGGTAGCTTTCTCTCTTGCCAACCCAAAGTCAGCGACTTTAACGACTGCTCTTCTGTCTCGGAAGCCAAGTAGTAGGTTGGCAGGCTTGAGATCAAAGTGCACTACATTTTTAGAGTGGAGGTAATCAACACCTCTGGCGCAATCCAAGGCAAGGAGAAGACGAGTGAGGTTGCCGCTGACAATTTCCGCTTTCCTGGTGAGCGCTGTTTTAAGAGAGCCGCCAGACATGTACTCTGTGACGACAGCTGGAGGGCGGACCATTCCTGGTACCATCGACGGAGGAGCTGATGTTTCTGCTACTCCCCTTGCGATAGCTTCCACCACATGCATGCCTCCTCCTCCTCCTCCACCAATAGACGCAGCATGTGCAGCGTGTGGCGGTACTATTATCCCGTACACCCATACGATACAAGGATGACGGAAGCTTCCCAACATATCTGCCTCTTTAATAAGATCGAGTATAGCAATTTGGTTGACCTCCCCTGCTTGTTGGTAAAAGAGCGATGCATTCAAGCATTTAATTGCGACTTCTACACCTGACCATCTTCCCAGATAGACATCCCCAAATCCACCGCTGCCTATAAACCTATGGATTTGTACATCTTTAGGACTGATGAGCTCCAGTCTGTCTATTGCCCCTCGGAGTTCTGTTGAGGCGAGGAGACGGGAGAGGGTGCTATTCATGGTGATTGCGTGGTTGCGCTGATGTTGATCGTGTTGTTGGAGCTGGTGTTGGTGCAGCTGGGGGGCAGAGGGAGCAAGGTGATGATGAGATGGTGGAGAGGGGATTTTAGGTGGAGAAGCAAACGGGGATTGTTGTTTATTGTTTTCTACTTGACTGAAAGGACTGTATCCTTGCAACGTGTCTGCCCTTGTGACTGGAACAACAGGTAGTGGCTGTTCATCCTTCTCTCCACCACCACCATTACCACCACCACCATCCTCGCCTCGTCTTTTATCTTCTTCCTCTCTATGCTCTCTACCACCACCATCATCCTTTCCTTCTCCATCCTCCTCACCACCTCCACCGTCATCACTATCCCCTTCATCATAAAAAGCATCAGGATGCCATTGTACAAATATATGCAACCTAGAAGCTGTCCTCCCCTCCTCCTTGGCCCCCTTCCTCTCCATCTCCACCTCATCCAACATCAGTTTATAATCTTCTTCATCAATCAGGTCCACCCAGATAGTAGGATCAGAGGGGAGGGGATACTTCATTACAGGCCTATAAATGTGTGGTGGGAGGGGAGATTGAGGGAGGGAAGCTTCACCACTGGTAATATAAGATGAGCTTCCTTCTTTTTCTTCATACTGATGATGATGATGATGATGATGAGGGTGATATGCAGCTCCTCCTCCTCCTCCTCCTGATGATGATGTTGGAGAATAACCTCCGCCGCCGCTACTATTATTACTATTACCACCAGCACTGACATCACTGGTAGGACCAGTAGCTTTCTGTAATGAATCCAGTAAAGATTGAATACCACCACCACCACTACTGGCAGCAGGCATCCTCATCAGACGGGTATCTCCACCCTCGTACTTGAATGTGCTCACCCCTTTGTCTGAGGAAGAACTTCCCCGAATAAAATGACCTCCAGTGGAAACTAAAAACTTGATGGGAGCTCTTTCATCATTATGAGCTGCTGCTACCTCTTCTGCTATTCTATGATAGTTTAGTTCTTCTCCTCCATCTCCATCATGATAGTGGTTCCCTCCTCCTGCTCCTCCTCCTTCTCGATGTTGTTTCTGTTTCTCTCTTTGTTTAGCGAGCAGAGCTAAGATGGCTGCTTCTATCTCATTGGCTCCTATAGTACCCTTGCCATCACCATCACCATCACCATTGCCATCACCATTGCCATCAATGGTTGAGGGAAGTGTATGTCCAGTGCTATATTGATGATAATCATACCGTGCTTCATCGCTACTAGTGGCAGCAGCTGTTGGTGGTGGAGCTGTTAAGGTAGTAGTAGAAGAAGGTATAGTAGACAGAGTCATTTGTCCCAGGTGATGTCTCAACTGCTGATGCTGATGCTGATTCATATAATGATCAGTATCAGAAGACACATAGGTAGGCGTTCCTCCTCCACTGACAGAGCTCTTTGGTGTCCCTCCTCCTCCTCCTCCTCCTCCTCCTCCACCACCACTAATTGAGCTGGACATTGATGCCCTCTGCAACATGGGTGCACCTTGTTGTTGTTGTAGTGGTGGTGGTGGTGCTGGTGGTGGTGGTGGTGGTATCTGAGACCAGCCAGGAGGAGGAGGAGGAGGAGGAGGAGCCCCACTGCTAGTAGCAGTAATGGCGTTGGAATACATTGACACAGGCGGGGAGGTAGTGGCACTACCAGCAGCTACTCCAGCAGTGTAGGCTTCTAATATTGCAGTGAGCATAGGACCATTGGCAGTAGTAGCCATTGTGGCCGGTGGTGGTGGTGGTATGGAAGCTGGTAGTGCAAGGTGTGGCATGGTTGTCGACAATGGAAAGAAAGAAGAAGGAGCCACTCCTGCTGCTGCTGCCGCTGTTGCTGTCGTTGTTGTTGATTGTCCACGTGGTGAAAGTGGGTGCATTGTAGGATGAGGAGCTGTTGTGGTGGTAGTTATCAGGGGAGGAAGCGCTGGTCCCACTGGCCCAACCAACTCATGAACGCCTGGTGCTGCTGCTGCTGTTGCTGGGACATCCATTGCTGCAGAGATAGCAGTAGCAGCAGTAGCAACAGCATTCTGAGCATTCTGAGCCAAAGCAGCAGCCATTGGTGGAGACACACCAGCAGCTATGTAGCCAGCTAAAGGAGCCGTAGATGGCATGGTCATTGTAGCTTGCTGTAGAGATTGCGATGCATGCTGCTGCTGTTGGAGTTGTTGGTTAACAGCTGCTGCCATTGCATTAGTAGTGGCATTCGTACTAGTAATACCACTGGTACTGGTCAGAGTAGCAGCAGCTGCTGCAGCTGCTGCATTGTGTAGCTGTGTTGCCGTAGTAGCCGCTCTATTAGCTTCCTGACCAGCCAAAGCATACTTGGTTGCAGCTTGTTGAGCTGCCACAGCAGCTTGAGCTTGTACCGTCGGATCTCCAGTTGTTGCTATTTGTGTCGTTGCTAGTTGATGTTCAGCTGCTGCCGTTTGTTGTTCTGCTGTTTTTGTTGCAGCAATGTTTTGTGCATTGTTGGCTGCCTGGAGCAGGAGGGCACACGTTGATGATGGTTCTTCTACTACATCTGTTGCTGCTGAGAATGCTAGTGATGATGTAGGTGGGGGTAAGGGTGGTGTGGCAGTACTAATCAATGAAGGAAGTGAAGGGGTAGCATTACTACTCAGTGGACCACCCGTCATCAGTGGCTGCTGCTGCTGCTGCTGAGTAGCAGTAGCAGCAGTAGTAGTGGCTTGAGCATTTGGTGTTATTGTTCTAAACAACAGACTCTGCTGTTGTGAGTCGAGGTAGCTAGCTGGATAGAGTTGGGGTCCTCGCTGCTGCTGCTGTTGTGGTGGTGGAGGCATCATGATATGAAATCGTGGAGACAAGTCCTGCTCATGCGTATGTCTGTAAAATGCCTGGTTAATATTGGGGACAACAGTAGAAGAAGTGATAGAGCTGGCTCCTGAGGATGAGATACTGCTATCAAGGAGGTAATCTCTCTGTTCGTGGTGGAAGCGTTGGATGGGGGAAGGGAGGTGTGGGTCGTCTGACAGGGGAGACGTTGGGTTTGGGGGAGGTTGCATTTTGTCAGACGTTGGGTTTGGGGGAGGTTGCATTTTGTCAGACGTTGGCTTGGTTGGATTGATGTTGCCTGTAAACGGTTTTTCAGAGAAGTTTGGGGGTAGGTTGGGATACATTCTTGTTTATCACCGCGAAAGTTGAGCGATATTCGATCTGTGATATTATTATCAAATGGCCGGGAAAAAGTCAATATTGGAGTCTATGAGGCGCATCTTTGGCTTTCAATAGCCATATATGACATATAACATGTCCAATGAGCTCAATTGTGATATTATACCTTTCACTTACACTAAACCCCACAATGTTCCTCCAGTTAATCCCTCTCTCACTTCGGTCTTCCACTCCCAAGTGGATTTAATAGAATTGCTCAAAAGAGTGCAATATACATCGTGTATACATCTCCTCATAAAACGCACATTTTATTATTCGCCACCTCTCTCATTTTTGGAGTAAGGGCCAGCTTCTTGTTGAAGTCCCGTCAAGATGGTACTCATCGAACCCAAATTTTCCACTGAAAAAGGGATTAGGGCTTCTATGTATATTATTATCCATTCATCTTCTTCTTGACCAACTCCAGCCTCTTCTTCATCAACCAAGTAAATCTCTCCTCCACCTCCCTTCCACTCGCTCCATTCCCGACCTCTCTTGCCAGCCCCACCAGCTCCTTTTCATCCCACCTCTTTCCCCTTCTTGCATCAATGTACTCCAACATCTTTTTATTCCATTCCTGACTCCACTTCAACTTCTTTCCCTCCTTCCTCTTCTTTCCTCCCCCTCCTCTACTACTACTGCCACCGGCGATGCTCTGATCTTCTTCATCATCGCTATGAGGCAGCAGAACATCTTGTGAAAACTCAGGTAGAGAGTGTTGTAGAGCATTCGTGAATTTCTTCATCAGAGCAGCCTTCGGAACTGGCTTTGTTCCTGCTGCCATCACTGAAGAAGGCCACTGTGGTGGTGGTATTTCTACTTCTTTTCCATCTTTTTTACTCCTGCCTCCAAATCCTACAGACGTCGCACCTCCTAGAGAGAAAGACAGTGTGTCATTACTGAATACTGCGCCTACCTCCTTCTTCTTCATCATAAATGGTGACTTTTGTATCACCTCTCCCGCTGCTTCCATTGCTCCAGATTTGACATCATCCAGAAGCTCCTTGGCTGCCTGTCGTGTGTTGTTGCGAGGAATCCTTCCCTCGAAATGCTGCTGCTGCTGCTGCTGCTGTTGATGATGATGATATAGAGGTGGTGGTGGCGGTGATAGAGGATCTTCCTCCATCCAGTCACCATAATCACCACCAGCATCATCCTCATGGTCACTGTGCATAAAGGAAAGCTCCATGTCTCTGCTCTTATAACTAGTGTCCTTAGTCCCATCATCACCAATAACAGTAGCATGTTTCTTCTTGTTCTTACCGCCAGTAGTAGTAGGTGGAGAGGGGATAGCAGGACCCTTGTTCTTACCCAGAGCACCTTCTTCTTCCTCATTGTCTTCTTCTTCTTCTTCTTCTTCTTCAGAATCAGAATCAGAGCCTACTAATGGCCTCAACTCCATTTCAAAGTGTTGGTTTGCTACGCCGCCTCCATCAGCACCAGTACCAGCAAGGGGAGGAGGAATATGTGCTGGAGACACCATTCCACCACCGTTATTATTAATATTGCTCATATAACCAATGGCAGATGCAAGTGCAGGCGGGGGCAGTACAGGGAGGAGAGGAAGGCCGGGTACCATGGGGAAGAGCATACCATACAGTGGATTGAATTGGTAAAACTTTTGGTAATACCAGCCCAATAACCCATGAGCTGCGAGTTGTTCTTGTAACCAAGCAGTAGCTCTTCCTTCAGCTTGGTGTTCTAGATCTTGTCGTTTAGTGGCCATGCGTTGATGGACATCTTCTGGAGTGGTACACTTTGGTGGTTTTGCTCCGTCTCCTTCTTCTTCTTCTTCTGTATTATCATCATTTCTAGCTTTTGTTTCTAAAGCCTTCAGCAGAGCAGCAGTCTCCTTGTCAATCTGCTCCTTCACTTCATTCTTATACTGCATGCCCAACAAGTTGTGTGTTTTGTACATTTGGCTCAGCAGTACCTTTTGTTGCTCCGCATCACCCAGTACGCCTACACCAATATTTTTATTATTATTACTGCTGTTGTTGTTGTTGCTTTTACCTCTACCAATAGCAGTCAAGACTTGCTCATTTGCAAGCAGCAGTTCCTTTCGCAACTGTTGTACTTGACCTTGACTAGCAACCACTCGTTTTCTCTCCTCTACGACCTCTTTAAACTTCTTCACGTTAATACGCTTTCCTGTTTGTTTATCTTTGGGGGGCTTTATCAAGCTGGCTCCTTGAGTATGCTGAGCCCATAACTTGCCTAATGTATGGGGAGATCTATGAGGTAAGTGCCTCTTGCATATTGTGTCCCATTTGAATGGCTGTTTGCCATAGTAGCGGTCAGCATGAGACAATGCCGCTACTTCTGCTGCAGTCAGAGGTCCATGCATCACAGAGTTAAGCCTTCTGACTGCATTATCTGCAGCTTTTTTGGACACCAGGTTCTTTCTTCTGTGGCAGATCTGAGCTGAGGTGAACGCAGGGAGGAGATATCTCTGTATCTTTTGAACGCTTTGAGATTCTGGCTTTCCAAAGCCATATTTTCTGATTCCCCAAGCTAGTAAGGTGTCGTCATTGTTGGAAAACAAGGCGTGGATGCAGCTTTTGCCTCGTGTGGCAGTGAGAGGAGCTGTAGGAATGAGATCAGGGTTGAGGTAGTTTTTCATCTCCACAAAGATTTGCCTGATATTCATAGGAAGAGCTGCCCAAAAGACATGCATCTGTGTTCTTAGCGATTTGAATTGCTTTCTTTTGCCTCTACGAGCCTTTGCTACTTCCTCTTCCTCTTCCCCATCCTCCTCTACTCCTCTGCTTTTCCCTCCTCCTACTTTTCCTAGTGATTTTTTGGCTTTATCCTTTTGTCTCTCCAGCTGCTTCCATTTCAATACTGCACCTGTAGGATGCAGGCTACCGGGGTCTATTTCAATAATGTTGAATAATATGTGCCAGGGACGGAGAGGTGCCACATCAGCAATGGTATATACATCATCAATCTTCCGTATCTGAAACTTCTTATTATTATTATTTGCTGCTTCTTGTCCCTCTTCTGTTGCATTTATATTCCTATACGTGTTGGCGGTGGTGTCAAGTAGCTGCATTCCACCAGTGCCATTATCGTTTTCATTATCATCTTGATTGATATCTGTAAATATCGGGGTGAACTTGACCTTCCTCGACTTGGTGTTTGTCTTCTCTTTCAAGGCTGTTCTATCAGACGGCCCGCCACCAGCACCTTCATCATCATAATCATCACTCTGATTATTCTCATTATTATCCTCTTCCGCTATACCTGTAAAACCAATGATATTATTGTTTGCATCCAAAATGACATCAGGAAACACAGCGCTCACTGGACACTCCTCCAACACATTCTCCACCCTGCTGGTAGTGGTAGTCAACACGACCTCAGGTTCAGTGATACCTAGGAACTTGGAAATGTACGGCCTGTATCCACTACTCTTCCTAGTATTGCCTTCTTTATTGGCATACTCTGCCAGGCTGTTCAGCATGTCTGCTGTTGAATGGGCTAGTTTGGAGTACATTGCAGCTTCGGTAGAGCCGGGGGGGGACATGTTGGCTTGGGTGGCTGTCATTGCATATGTTTGCATGAGTAATTGACTGTGGGAATGCAGCTGTCTGTAGAGGAGTTCGTATTGCTCACATTGGAAGCATGCTGAGAAAACCTCAGGCTCCTCCAAATCATCATCATCACTTGCATCGTCATCATCATCACCACTACCAGTCTTCTTCTTCTGCTTCTTCTTGCCATTCTTCTTTACCTCCCTTCCTCCTCCCACTGCTACGTCCAACGCCCCTCCTCCTCCTTCTCCTACGCCTTCTTTCCTAAGGGCAGCAGGGAGGGGAGCTGTCCATCGCACTTTGTGGGGAAGACTCTCTACATCTTCACTGGGCAGCATTATGTAATTCTCCACCTCATCTGGTGGCCCTATAACTGCTACTGCTGTTGCTGCTGGAACTGGAACTGGAACTAGGTCGAACAATCGTCTTCCACTGTTATTATCAGTAATAATGTCAGTGTGATGAGTGAGGCCACTTTTGGTCGGTACTTTTACTTGCTGCTGCTGCTGCTGTTGCTGTTGCTGTTGCTGTTGCTGCATAAATAGTCCACCAAACCCTGGTGGGAACTGTTGCTGTTGTCGTTGTAGTGGCAGTGGTGGTAACAAAACAGGCAGCATACCTGCCCCTCCTACTCCAACTCCTACTAACGCGTTATCATTGCCACCAGCAGTACTGCTATTCATTGCATATGGATTGCTTTCTCCAATACCAGGTCTCAGTCTACGCATCATTGCTCCAACTGCTCGTTTCTTGTCATACAATTCAGGATCCTCGTCTTCAGCGTCATCTCCATTACTTCTACCACCACCACCACCACCACCAGCACCAGCAGCATTCATAGCAGTGGTGGTGGTAGCATTCTTGGTGTTGTTGTTGTAATCAGCCTTACCAGCAGCTGCTTGTGCTGCTGCAATACGTCGAGACCATCTCGGTCGTTTAGGTCTTCTCTCTCCATTACCGTCACCGTTTTTTCCATGATGCGCTCTTTTACTACCACCACCACTATCACCACCTACTCCTAGTCTAGGGAGGAAATAATCACCACCAGCATCTGCAAACATACGTTGAAGCTCCATCATGAAATCCTCGTCGTCTTCATCATCTTCATCTTCGTTATAAAATTCACTTGCTCCAAATATTAATGAACCAAGACCGCTATTCTGCTGCTCCTTTTGTCCTCCTGCTGCTCCTCCTCCTCCTCCTCCTCTTACTTCTGTTGCCCATGTTCCTACTCTATTTTTATTACCACCATTATGACCATTATTATCCATTGGACCAAATGCGTCAGGTTGTACAGAAGCTAAAAACCTCTTATACTCAGCCTGATCATCAATAGGCCAATATAATAGGGGTTCGTCTATATCAGCAAGCAACATATCTAACTCATCCATAGTGACGTCTAGAAGAGGGTTCTGAGCACGAGTACGCCGAGCAATTGGAGCAGCAGCTGGAAGGGGAGGTGGAGGTACCTGAGGCATTGAAAAGTCCATCATAGCTGTAGATGGATCTGCTGCTGCTGCTGTGTTGGCCGCATTGAATGCGTCAGTTCCAGTGGATGATAATGGAGTACCCCTCTTTCTTTGTTGTTGTTGCTGCTTGGCAGCAGCTGCTGTTGAAGTGTCTTTGTTCTTCCTCTTACTACTACTATTATTATTATTATTATTATGTTTGCTCGGGCCTTGTCTTCCTCCAGCTTCTAATTGTGGTTGTGGTTGGAAGCTGTTGAATTCAGCTAGGTTCTTATCTAATACCTCTGCAAGATCAACCTTGAGAAAATCGTATTCATCACTGTACTGTTGAGAGATTTCGCTGTCGCTGATGATTTCTTCTTCGAATTGGATGTCGTTGGCCATGTCGAGGATGGCTGGATCTATGTTGGCTAGAAGAGATTGGTGTAATTGGCGTTGTTGATGTAAGGAAATGTTTTTGGTTGGTGTAGCAGTGCGAGCAGGCGCAGATGTTGTTGCTTTCTGTTGCTGGGTTTGGTTGTCATCGTCGTCGTCCTCCTCCTCCTCAGAGCTGTCGTCGGCGGAAGGATCGTCAATTTCCTCATCTGCTTGGAAGTCGGCATCGTCCTGTCGTTAGATTATGATGATGGGATATAGTTAGTTGGTCTAATTGCGTGGGAAGTGGAGAATGGCTCATCGGTAAAAGAGAAATTGAAAAACTGAAAACCTCACCTGATCGTCGTCGTCAGTGTCTCCAATTGGTAGAGCTAGCAGCGACTGCAAGTCATCCAGCATTGCTTCGAGTTCTCAAGGGTATACAGTCGTTGTGATACTCCGAGAACGGGTTGGAAGTCCGGAAGAAAAACAAAATATGATCTCAGCAAGTATTATTCAACGTAGTATGCTTACCACAATCTGTTCATACACATACTAATGATTGGTGATCATATATCCTTCAAATGCGTTAATTATGCGCAGCTGTGGGACATGGAATAAAGAAATAGCTACCGACAACCGCTTCTTCCCGGGACGTTCACTATCTACCTGTTGACGTCCTCCAGGTTGATGCCCACGACACGATGCCCGGCGCCTGATAGGCATACATTTCGTTCTCATGTCTCCCCATCTTCCACTTTCTATTCTCAACATGCACAGCCACTGCTCGCTTTCTTACCAGTGTCCCCATACAAACATTTACTACATGAGAGCACAGGAGCTCTGGGTCCCATCCAGGGTCAGTCCCTCTCTGGTACAGAAGTGTAAGAAATATAATAATATACCTAACTTGAGATGAGTTCATTACAGCAATCTCAGGGAATGAACATATCATATGTACACATCACGAGCCAGATACGATATTATCACCATCATTTTTATTTGTATTTCAAAAATCAAACACAGAAAACAAACAGGACAAGCTTGACAAAAAGAGGGATAAAATTCTACACTAAAGCAAAGACAGCTGCATGCAATATATATGGAAAGGTAGGCAAAAGTGGTAGCGTAAATACGAAGAAAGTGGAAAAGAAGAAGGTGGTTTTTGAATAAGTCGAAGAAACATGGTCTCTCTCTGCCTGCAAAAGCACCTTCTCTCTCCCCCTCTCTTTATTTAGATAATTTGCTTTGATTCTCTACCTATCTATTATCCTATAACTTATGTCAATATGTCTGCTTTTTCAAACCTTGGCCTCCATAGTTCCAGCTGGAACAGTGCCAGTTGGAGCACTGGCGGGAGCACTGCCACGGCCACTAATCCCTTTGCCTGCCTTCATATCGAGGAAGGCAAAGCCGCATAGAGCAAGGGAGAGGAGGAAGCACAACCAAGAGAAGGCACAGGCAACACTCAAGTTGCTCTGGCTATCATTATACCAAAAGCTGCCACCCCATGTGTTGAGATCAGCAGCAGTGGCAGCTCCCGCAGCCAGCCAGAAGATGGCCCAAACGGCGGAGATGATGAGTTGGACGAGACCAAGGAGGGGAGTGATAGTCAAAAGTTCGACGGCGATGTAGAGCATACCGAGAAGCATGCCAGTAACACCGCAGAAGATCTGTTAAGAAGAGGAGAGGGAGAGTGAGCAAGGCGGGGGAGATGTGGGGATGTCTCAGTTTCGAAGGATAAGGTCGAAAATACTTACCACAAAGTTTGCAGTAGACCAGTTTGTCCAGTCAGCAATTGGAGCAAAGGCGATAATGGAGAAGACCAACTGCAGAAAGAAAGGAACAGGAAGGAATCTCAGCGATTTTGCTCAGTTGTGTTCAAACAAGTCCAAACCGAGAAAACTTCCCGTGAATCTCGTTACTTACGTATACAACCCATAACCAAAAGTTGATGCGAGCGAAAAATTGCTTATTTACTTCCACAGCCATGGTAATGCCAAATTTTGAGATTTTAGCTTTGAGTTTTAAAGGAGAGACCTTTATGTTTGCTGAATGTATTCAGTGTATGACAATTGTACTAATACATTCATGGGTTTCGTCCTATAACACCCCACGCTACCAACCCTAGCCGGGAATGGAGCTGTGCCAGCAACCGGGGGGTCGATATCGATGCTTATCTGAAACACAAAAAAAAAAAAAAAATTGGTCATGACTACATCTCTACTTCAACAAAGAGCAGTACTCTTAAATTTACATAGAAAGAAAAGCATTTTCTCTTTCTTTTCCACTTCTAGGAATTTATCTAAACAATTTAACCAATCACTATGCAGATGTATTCTCCCTCTTTCACTCCCACAGCATAGCGTCTCCTTTATCTCTCCTCTCTACTCCCCCCCCCCCCCCCCCCCAGTGCCATCAACATGCTCCCTCTCCTCCCCTTCTCTTCCTTTATAATGGCTCCCTCTTGTACCAGGAATCACTAAACCACTCCCACTCCCAGGACCGTCAGTAGGGAATGTTCCACAAAAGAAGGGAGTTGCTCCTTTCTGAGCTCCTGCACCTTGATTCTCGGATTCGTGATGATGAGGGTTATGATGGTTGTCTTCATTATTATCGTTAAAAGTACCTCTTCTTTTCTCTGTATCCACCTCGTCAACTATCTGCTTTTGACTGCTGTTTCCACTACCTATCTGCTGCTGTTGTTGTTGTTGTTGAGATGAGGAAGTGGCTCCAGATAGAGATCCACTTCTATCAGGTTGTTCATTATGTTCAGGAGCTGTGCTTTGTGGTTTCTCATCGCCATTATCATCAGGAGATGAGCTTTTGTTGTTATTATTATTAGTTGTAGTAGTAGAAGGAGGTGGCAATTGAGTGCAACATACAAAGTGGGGGTTGTCATTATTCTTGGTGATATTGCCTTTTTCTTCATTTACTACTACTGCTGCTGCTTGTGCTTCCACTGCAAATCGGGTCTTCTTCAACACAGGACCTCCTACTACTACAACAGCAGTCAATCCTCTCTTTTCTTGTTGTTGTTGTGACGCTCTAACTTCACACTCTTCATCTATAAGAGTTGGTGGTGATACCTTGTTCTCATCTGGGTGTGTATCATCAACCGGATGTTGCTCTTCTCCTTGCTGCTCTTCTGGCACTATATTATTATGAATCTTATTACTACTATCTCTAGGTTTATTCTTCTTGTTGTTGTTATTTGGAGAATTAGAATCTCTCTGACTTATATTGTTATTGAATAGAGACCCACCACCACCTACTAATGCTGGAGTTGTATCCACTGCCATTGTTACTTCTCTTGCAATGTAATCAACAATGTCTAGTCCCCCTTCTTCCTTCACTACCTCCACGTCTTTCACTCCTTCTTCATCTTGCTGTTGTTCTTGTTGTTGGATCTCCCCAGCTACCTTGCTTTTGTTGTTGTTGTTTTCACGTTCTTCTATCTCTGGTTGTGTTGGAGGAAGTCCGATGTCCTCTCCTTCTTCAATAAGTTGACGATGCTGATGATGCTTGACTTGTTGTTTTCTCTCATGAATGTCAGTATCTTCAACTTTTCCAGTACCAAGTACTGCTACTCCTGGAGATGTGGGTCTTGGGAACTCAAAATCAAAACTGTGATCTTCTTCCTTCTCCTCAGTTATTGGCTGCTGTCCTGGTTGCCTGTCTTCAACTCTAATATCATCATCGTCTGGTGGTGTGGGTGAGATCCTGTTCTTTCTCTTCACATTCTCTACTACTGCATTTTTAAAAGGGAGAGAAGAGATGGCTTGTGAAGAATGCATCCTACGATGATCATCTTCTTCTTCATTGGCATTGTCATCGTTGCTGGTGCTGGGAGCAGCGTCACCTCTGAGTACAATATTACCCCCCTCTTCTGTTGGTATCTGTTTTTGCTGCTTTTGTAAAACTTCTGGTAGAGACTTTCTATTCCAGGATATTTTATTCTTTTTATGGTGTTGAGCTTTTGCTGCTACTGCTGATGGTGGTGGTGGTGGTGGTGGTGGAGGTGGTGGTAGGTTTGTAGGAAGTAATATTGTGTGTCGCTGCTGTTGCTGTGCTTTGTGTTGTAATTGGACCAACGCAGCTGATGCATCCTTTTTAATCTTGGAAAAGAAGACAGAAAACGGGGGTACAGAGGTGATTGTGGTGGTGGATCTATGTTTAGATTTTTTGGAATAAGCTTGGTTTTTTGATCTCACATCTGCGGCAATGAAACGACCACAACGAAGGGAAAGCTCCTTCTGGAGAAGAGACAACACGCGACGTTCAAGAGAGAGTTCCAAACATTGAGGTTGCTTCTCCAATTCCTCAGCCACCCCCTGGTTGATCTCTGATTGTGTGTTGAGTGTTTGTTGGAGTTGCTGGAGCTGGGTGTAGCAATTGCCGAGGGTGGTGTGGAGTGATGAGCGAGCTGGAGAATGGTCGGTGGCGGGGAAATCGGAGAATATGAAGAGCAAGTCTTGGAGGCGTTCAGCTGTGCATCTCAGCTCTGTGAATGTTATGATCTGCAATTGTTGGAGGTGGGTTCAGTTTCATATATGGAGACAGAAGGGGTGATATATAGAATTTTGCTAGAAACCGACCTCTTCATTTTTCTTGGCAAGAGCTAATACTGCCTTCTGTGGCACATGAAGAGCCTGAATTATGGTCGTTGGCACCTTGTCCATTTTATTAAATAAATTTTAGTGAGCCATTATTTTGCCTCCCCACCTCTCCTTTCAAGTAAGAACGAACGAGGAGCACGCTCAGCCCCTCACCATACATGTAACTAGTTCACCCACATTGCTACTTGAATCACAATTATAGCATATATAAACAAATTCTAAATTCATCTCGATTACATTAATGCAGAGGTTTATCGCACAATGCGCTGCTACTGGGCGTATGCATCCCAAATGGCGTGCAAGCTCCCACTTTGGCAGATGTTTCAGCCCATTCCAAGCGTCATATAAACTCATTGCATGCTACCATGTATGGGTTTCAAATCAATATACCACTAAACCATCAAACTCTGCTAATTCCGCCATGCCTTCCGATGCCTCCTCCTCCGACACACAGCATCCCTCCTCCCCTTCAGCACATCCCGCCTGGACATCTACCTGGCAATCCTTCCTCCAACTCCTCCACACCCAAGGCCACTTCGTCTCAGACCCCAATATCACCATAGACACAGTCACACAAGACTCTGGAGCACTCAAAAGAGCAGTCTTGTCCTTTGGTCGTTCACAACCCACCCTTCTCCACCTCCTCCCTCCGTCCAAGCTCCACCGTCTCATCAACGCCGGCTTGCCAGAACAAGCCTCTAGAAAGATGAGAAATGCTCACAAGAGACTAACAGCGACTATAATTGATGGTAATGACTTGTTGCCTTCAGATGGAGGGTCTGCTGATACTTCGGATGCTTTGAGGTTGCTGTTGGCGGTCGACATATCAGAGGCAGGAGATCCTTACAACAATAAAGGAGTAGGAGAGAATCCTCCTATTGATTTGATACCAGCTGCTATAGATATACTACCAGACGTTACTAGGATTGCCCAACAGCATCCCCCCGAGCTTGACGATTACGGGAGAATAGTGAGCAGTGTGAAACCAGGTCAAATGAGACCTGGATGCAAGAACCCTGATGGTACTAGTAATAATAATAATAATAGTAATGGTGGTGTTAGGAGGAAGAAGGAGGATAGGTTGAGAGAGGAGGAAGAAGGAGGAGGAGGACAACAGTGGAGGAGGAGAGACGATGAATATAGTGGTGGTGGTAGGGGGAGGTTTGATAGAGGTGCACCAAGAGCAGGAGGGCTTAGCAGTAATAACAGTAATAGTTCATATGGAGGAGGAGGAAGATGGTCAGAGGGAGGAGGTGAACAACAAAGAGGAGGAGGAGGAGGAAGATGGTCAGAGGGAGCAAGAGGAAGAGGAGGAGGTGGTTTCAGAGGTGGCGGTGGACGAGGCGGTGGTGGTGGTGGTGGTAGAGGAAGAGAAAGATCATCTTTTAGGAGACCAGACAATGATACTAATAATGGTGGTGGTAACAGTGGTAACAGTGATCAATCGCCTGCTTCTGTTGACTCTTGGTGGTAATAGGTGAGGGTATTTACACCTGTATATGACTTTTTTCTTTTTTAAACTATATCTCAGACATATTTAGACTTTTGACTTATTTCACACATACATACACATATTGATAAATCTATACAAAGGGCATTGAATATATTCTCCCCCTCTTTCTTTCTTTTTTGTAAGTTATAAAATCTCTCTGTCTCTCTCTCCCTCTCTCTCTTTCCCCTACCTTGTACGCCTTCAGCACCAAGAAGACAATGCAGCGCTAGTACTACCACTCTGCAGCATCATCTTCACTTCACCTCTCAGTACATCAAGTGGCAAAGTAGTCAGTGAATGCAGGTCTATTGACAGGACGTAGTACCCTTGGGCAAAGAGACAAGCCTCTCTTCCTAGTGCCTCTCCACTCAGCATCCTCATACGACTCACAGTGTTACCACCACCACCACCACTACTACTACTACTACTAGTACTAGTACTAGTACTACTACTACTGGTACTGATACTGGTATTGATACTAATCCTACTATACTTAGTACCAGCCCCAGTACCAGTACCAGTAGTACCAGTACCAGTAGTACCATATCTGGTCAATCCAATAGTATCCACCAATAAATATTCTTCGTCACCGTGGATACACACAGCGAGCTTCTCTCTACCAAGACTACTAGAGAGAGGAGTAGTAGTAGATTTAGATTTATGATTGATGTACTTGAGTGAAGAGCCGTGTTCACAAGTAACTGAAGACAGTGAGTGACGAGGGAGGATGTCTGTGATCAACAGGTGCATCTTTCTCTTGGCCATATTCATCAATGGTGATTGAATGCTGTTGCTGTTGTTAGTAGTAGGTGGGGGAGGAGGAGAGGGGGAGGATGATCGACCACCACCATTACTATTATTATTATTATTATTATTATTATTATAACTATTGCTAGATAATGATGACTGAGCACCAAGAAGGTTCCTACTGGCAGCAATTAAATCTGAAGATGGCTTGGTACGTACACAGTTATGATGAATGAAGCTAGCTACTACAATAGTCTTCTCTATCGTTGCTGCTAATGATAGAGATGATGAGAATGGTATGTCGTTTATATACATCATAAATCCAGTACCACCACTAATTTCACTGATAGTGGTAGTAGTGGTAGTAGTAGTAGTAGTACCATGATCGTATCGGATAGTGGAGGCAAAGTCGAGAAACTGCTCTAATATGCTTTGATACAAACCAACATGACGACCAGTCATCTTACTATTGTTTATATTATTATTAGGAATGTTGAGTTGACTCGTGAGAAGAGCACAGCTATGGATGATACTGCAATATGAAGCCACATCATTCTTCAGTCTAGCCAGGAGATTGGGAACTGGAGGAGGAGGAGGAAGAGGGGTGGTGGTGGTGGTGGTGGTGGTGGTACCATCATCGTCGTCCTCATCTAATACGAATGAAGCCATTGCTGCAAACTTCTCCTCCAAATCATCATCGCTATCGCTGTCATCCATGATGAGTACATTACGAGCTACAAGGTCTATGAAAGCACCTGCAATGTGAGCATCTTCTATGCATCTCAGTTGAACTAGTGCCTCCATGATGTTGACAAATTCCCTTATGTTGGACGAGTTGGTACTCCAATGAGAAGAAGAAGAGGAAAGGGAAAATGGGGGGAGAGGAGGGGGGAAAGTGACGGAAAGTGTGGGAGTAGGAGTACGAGTAGGAGTACGAGTGAAGTTATTGACTCTATTACTACTATCATTGGTAGCATCACATGTAGGAGTTTTAGTGCCATTAGCATTAGCAGTACCATGCTTGTAATTAGTCTGTTGCTTTGCTAGGAGTTGTAAAACAGACATAGCTATATCCTCTGCTTCAAAAGGACGCCATTTCAATGCATTGAACAAAGAAAGTGCTTCTCCAATGGTCTTCAAAGACATATCAGGAATGAATTGCTTCAGGAAGAAGGACAGTGAGCGGAGGAAGTGATGTTTGATGGGGATTCCGTTGTCTAGGCAAACATGGGTGGCAAAACGGCATGATGCTCTCAGTAGAGTGTGGAACACTTGTTTATTGGCAGTGTTGTAATTAGAGGATGATGATGGTAATGAGATAGGAGGGGAGGGTACTTCCCCTCCTCCTTCTCCACATAAAGACAAAGCAGCCAAGTAGGCTACTTTAGCTAATCTAGAGCCACTAATGGACATAATATTATCAGCTATATCCTCCATCTGTTGCCTCTTGTACCCGTTGGAGAGAGCGTGACAAAGGATGGGTCTCAAAGTGAAGGAAAGTTCGAGCAGCTGATCAGGATTGCAGCTGGCAATATTAGTCTTGGCAGCAGTGAGAGCTTCATAGAATACATCAAGAGGGCTGTTTTTATATAGTTTGCCTCTTGTAGCAGCATGGGGGGCCCACAGCTTTGCTGTGGCAATGAGGTCTTTGATGCAGCCGGTGCTGAACTTGGCTGAGGGGGAGCCGGTGGTGGTGGTGGTGGCGGTGAAGAAAGCGGAGTGTTTGGAGGAGGAGGATGCTTTGGCTTTAGATGTTGGGGTCGTTAAGAATGCCTTGATTTTAGGGGAGAGAGGTGCGGTGGTGATGGTGGTTGAGTTTTTCTTGTTGTTGATGATGGTGCGGATAGAGAGAGGCACATTTTTATCATTATTATTATTGTTGGAAGAGGAGGAGGAGGTCGGTTGATGATGATGAGGGGGGGAGGTGTCGGAGAGCTGGTGTTCCTCGGCCTCTAAACAGAAGAGCTCCTCTGGGGTGATCTGGAGTGCGTCATACGGATTTAGATCTGGAGATGGTGGTGAATCGAGCATCCACATCGTCGGTTTGGCTTAGGATGTTGTTTCTTCAATGAGAGCCACGCAAATGGATAATGAATCCTAACATTCAAAAATGTGAGAGTGATTTCCAGCACTGCACCCTGCTGATTGGCTAAGAACCTACCAGCAGAGTTCGCATGAATTGGTCGTTCAAGTAGAATGAAATTGTGTCAGAAGTTTAAATTATAGGGTTAATATAGCGAAGTTTAGTCTCTTTTATCCCCCTCTCCATACCTCAGCGTGACTCTCTCAGAGGTCTGCTCTCCCCTCTCTTTCTTTCCTACTTTCTTTTTCCTCCCATCCTCCTTCATTACACCCCCAAAGTCTCAAAAACCCTGGTCTTCAATTTATCACACATATCCTTCGCATCCCCCAACAACATCTGCGTATTACTCTTATAAAACACAGGATTATCAGCCCCTGCATATCCACTCCCCATTGTCCTCTTCATCACGATCACCTGCTTGGCCCTCCAAACCTCAATAACAGGCATACCAGCAATCACAGACTTGGGGTCCTCCACTGCAGCAGAGTTGATGGTGTCATTAGCTCCAATTACCAGAGCTAAATCAAAGCTATCTATCTCTGGATTGATCTCCTCCATCTCTTCCACAATGTCATAAGGAACTCCAGCTTCTGCTAGCAGTACATTCAATTGACCAGGCATTCTTCCAGCTACTGGGTGGATACCGAATTTAACTTTGATGTTCTTAGCAATCAGGGCTTTGACCAGGTCGGCAATAGCATATTGTCCTTGACTGACAGCTAGGCCATACCCGGGGACAATTAAAACTGATTTAGATTGGGTTATGGCGTCTGCAGCTCCGACAACGTCGACTTCTGTATGTGTTCCTTGCTCAACAGCTGCTGCTGAAGCATCAGATGCAGATGGTGCTGGAGTGCCGTATCCACCTAATATAACATTAGTCAGTGATCTATTCATAGCCTTGCACATGATATATGACAGAATTGCACCAGAAGAACCAATCAATGCTCCTACCGTGGTCAATAGATCATTATTCAACATGAAACCCTCTGCTGCAAGTGCATAGCCAGAATAAGAATTGAGCAGCGTAATTACCACTGGCATATCAGCCCCTCCAATAGAAGCAGTCATGTGTGCACCAAGCACACCAGCAAGAGCGGTGGTTGATGTCAAGGCTGCTACTCCTACTACAGGGTTGCCAGTGGCGAAAAAGGCAGCTCCTGACAGCAAACTACCGCCCAGTAGTGCCAAATTGAGCTGGTTTTTGTACGCCAAGTTCATTGGTTTGGAAGGCAGGAGTCCGTGAAGCTTCCCAAATGCAACTCCAGAGCCAGTCAGTGTCACTGCTCCAATGAAAGTGGCCAGGTAAGTCGAACTGAGATGCACAGCGTCCAAGACATGACCGCCATCCACACCAGCAGCACCAGCGCTCAGTGCGTAACTAGCAACAGCACTCGTCACTGCTGCCAGGCCTACGAGTGAATGGAAAGCAGCTACCATCTGTGGCAGGTCTGTGATAGCCATCCTCTTTGCAATCAGTGTTCCTACAGCTCCACCAATGCCTAGAGACCCCAAGATTTGCATGCTGGTTGCTGGGTCGGAGGGCAGAGCGCCCAGCGTGGCTGCCAGTCCTGTTCCTACACCTATCAGTCCTAAAGAATTACCCAGTCTCGCAGTGCTCTGTTGAGCCAGGCATGCAATAGAGCCAATACAAAGACCAGATGCAGCAAGATATGCAGTAGATTGCATTTCAGGGAAGCCCACAGCATGACCTAGCGCGAATGTTCCTACTGCTGCCGCAGCAGGCAAAGAGTACAGCTTCAAAAACTGGGGTGGATCAGCTGGTCTTTTAAACATGTCAAGCATTCGTTGGGTGATGGTAAACCCTCCACCAATATTTACCGCAGAAGCTGCAACTGCAGTAGCTGCAAGAACCTGTGCTGAAGAACTGGGAATCAATCCACCACCTGCCAGTACTATTCCCCCCACTGCAGTCAGCCCTGAGATTGCATTCGTAACACTCATCAGAGGAGAGTGGAGAGCTGGACTCACTCCCCAGACTGTTTGGTACCCACAAATAGAAGCCAGACCAAACTTGGTCAACATTGATGAGAACGCTGGACCTGGAGAGATAGCGCCCATACCGACAACTGCACCCAATGAAGCAGCTGTGATACCAGCATTCTTCATCGTCTCTTGATATATCTGCTCAGGCGTCAATGCCTCCTTTTTCTTCATCCTTCCACCATCGTCGTCCTTTTTCTTAGGAGCAGCAGCAGCAGGGGCAGGGAGAGGAGGAGCAGGCCACCTCATTTCTCCAATTTCCAACACCAGTGCTCCCCTGACGGCGTCGTCTTTGTGATCAATCATAAACTGCTCCTTGTGTCCAGTGAACGGACCCATGGACAGGAGAAATTTTGATATATTATTGGAATAAAGAGTAGATGACTGTGTAGGTAGACGACTGGGGAGATCTGCATATCCTATGCATGTAACATCTCTGTGTTTAACCACCTGCCCAGGAACTGTTGTTTCGATATTACCGCCCTGCTCTGCAGCCAAATCCACCGTAACAGACCCTGGTTTCATGCTTTCCACCATTTCTTTTTTAATCAGAATAGGTGCCCTCTTACCTGGAATCAGAGCGGTGGTGATGATGATGTCGACGTCTCTAGCTTGCTCAGCAAACAATTTCATTTCAGCTTCGATGAATTCCTTGCTCATCTCTTTAGCATACCCTCCCCCTCCCTCTCCACTCTCTTCAATATCAACGGTGAGGAACTCTGCACCTAGAGACTTGGCCTGCTCTGCTACTGCAGCTCTGGTGTCAAACACTCGGACAATGGCTCCCATGTTGCGTGCTGTTCCTATTGCAGACAGTCCTGCTACTCCTCCTCCGATGACGAGCACTTTGGCGGGAGGTACACGACCAGCAGCAGTGATTTGGCCGGTAAAGAATCTTCCAAAGTGGTTGGCTGCTTCTATTACTGCTCTGTAGCCTGCAATGTTGGCCATTGAAGATAATGCATCGAATGTTTGTGCTCTGGATAGTACTCTTGGAATACAATCCATTGCTATGACAGTCATGTTTTTAGCTTTGAGAGCTGCAACAAGGGCTTCATTCTGAGCTGGGTGGATGAAACTGATCAAATTGCTGCCTTGTTTGAAGAGCTGAATTTCATTGTCGAGGTTGGGGGGGCGAACTTTTAAGATGATGTCCTGCTTGTAAGCGTCAGAAGTAGAGGCAGCCATGGTGGCTCCTGCCTTGATGTATTCTTCATCTGAGAAGTTTGCCAGAGAACCAGCTCCCTTTTCTACCACAACAGAGTTGAATCCAGCCTTCAAGAGAGAGGCGACTCCAGCGGGAGTGAGAGCGACGTGGCGTTCATTAGGAAATGATTCTTTGGGGATACCGACTGCGAGTTTGGAGTAAGAGGTGGCTTCAGAGCTTGCAAAGGTGCGTCTTAGAAAGCCAGGAGAGGACTGTAATAGGTCTCGAAGCTTGGATCGGCTTAAGGTTGAAGGGTAGAGATGGGAAGACTTGACCAAAGGAGTGGCAATAGGAGCTGCACGGGATATAAATGTTACGAGAAAAGATTGCATAGTTACGATCCCCTGTTTTTCCGACTGTTTAGAGGACCTATACGGCGACTGGAATACCAGTAAGTCAAAACTGATCCAAGGCCAAAGTCAGCACTGACCCGAGCTTTGAGCTGGTCTAATGTCTTGTATTGCGTCCTCCACCTCTTTAAATAAGCGATGAGAAGGCTGATGGCAAGGGTTACACTGGTGATGATGATCCGGATCTCCCCGGCAGCTCTTCCCCGGGGTGACAGAAGGGTGAAATTCATTCATCTTCGACTCAACAACGCGGCAACATTTCATTCTATGCATTACTTTGGTGTATAAATGCAACATATAGGTTGCTCATAACGACCTATTCCAGGGTAAAAAGTTGACAGGTCGCAATTTCTGGTCCTCCCAACTGTATTATTCAATCCTCAAAAGAAGTTTATTGTTGTCGTTTCCTAAGCGTTCAAGCATAATGTCAAAACGCCAAGATTACGACCACTTGATCAAGCTTCTATTGATCGGCGATAGTGGTATGTATCATACTTTGTTCAACCCGTCAACTTACATCTCCCTCTCCCGCCCTCAACTCTCACACTCCAAACACTCACCTACCTGCAGGCGTTGGAAAGAGCTGCCTGCTCTTAAGATTTGCAGAGGATTCATTCACATCTAGCTTCATCACAACAATAGGGTATGGCATTACGTGAACTTAAAAATTAAAAGAAAAGGGGGGGGTTGTATAAACATATCAACAACCATAAAGCCACAACCCATCTCATCTCATCACCCTGTTTCTAACCACCTCCCTCCCCCCCTCCCCTTTCACTTCTCTTCTCACAGTATTGATTTCAAGATCAAGAAAATGATCATAGATGGTAAAGTAGTCAAGCTCCAAATATGGGATACTGCTGGACAAGAAAGATTCCGCACCATAACAAGTGGTACGTTTGTTACTCTAGTATATATATACGATACGTTTTTTTTTTTTTTTTTTTTTAAGAGTGAAAAA
>Ga0209986_10001364_pt1 | contig 23414 bp, 24 predicted proteins | sample BlataG_FD_183168 | JGI IMG/M metagenome (GOLD analysis project Ga0209986, IMG submission 183168) | Deep subsurface microbial communities from Black Sea to uncover new lineages of life (NeLLi) - Black_00105 metaG (SPAdes) (version 2) | ecosystem: Environmental > Aquatic > Marine > Oceanic >... | reverse complement strand
CTTAAGTATTCTTGGTATAAATAACTGGAGTACATCAACGACTATGAGTGCGCCCAATCCAGTGATGAGGTACCATTTGTACTTAATAAAGTCTTCTTTTATGGTAAGAAAATTTCGCATACTCTCTTGATAAATAACCGATTATAACACAAGACAACAAAAAAGTCAAGAAATTATCCATTTGGTATGCTTTATTAAGTTAGCCTCCGCTATTGTGATAGCGGAGGCTAACGAGGCAGGGGAGATTTCACTAAAGTGGATATTTAGAAAGGGATTCCCCTAATTTCTATTCTAAAATCAATTATGGGAATATGTAAATAATTGAGTTACCCTATTGTTATGATTTCTTATTTCATCAGTATTATCTTTCTCGTAGTTGTAAAATTACCTATGCTTGCCTTACAGAAATATACACCAGAAGACATATCCCGAGCATCCAAATCTGCAGTGTGGCTACCCGAGTTAAGGTGTTCGTCAAAGAATGTTTTGACACGGCTTCCTGTTATGTCATATACAGAAAGAACAACATTACCTGAAGTAGTGGTATAAAAATCAATACTTGTTGAGTTGCTGAATGGATTAGGATAATTCTGGAGGATAGTCACAGGACTATAGTATGCAGGCATAAGTTCTATCTCTTCCTCTACTCCTGTCGGACTGATTGTGGCTCTAATGAAATATGTTTCGCTCCATACACTCCAGCCGTCATCATAATCCCATGCCCTTCCGTTGTTGACTTCGTCATAACCAAAGCAAGGAGTATTAATGCCATCGTAGAAGATACCAATATAGAAATCTTCAGATACAGATATACCATACGACGAAATGTCAACCTCGAACCAGCCTGTAGAGGAGGGCGTAACCATAAAAGGGGTCAGGAGAGCATCCCCGGGCTGTCCGTTATTATCAGCATAGACATGTACATAAAATGAGCCGTCTCCACTGCCATCACCCTGAAGATTGGTGATATAATATTTTGCCTTCCTTAAAGCAATATTTTCCTCCGTTGGTGTGAATCTGACTGCAGAACCGCAACCTGCTCTGCCCCAGAAGTAACAACTCGTTGGCTCTCCGTCATCGTATACCAATTCAGTTTCTCCCCCAGCGGTCCAGCCAAGCGCAGTAGTAGGATTTATCATACCCCATCCATAAACCTCGTTGTAGCCAGGATCGCCGAAGTCGGCAGCGGTCTGGTATATAGCGTTTTTGATATTGTCCACACCGGTTATACCATGTGATATAAGGAGAGCACAGAGTCCTGCTACATGGGGACATGCCATAGATGTGCCATGGAAAAAGAGAAGGCCAAAGGCCCCCACATTATGAATAGTGTCCTCGCCGGCATCTGCAAATGTCATCTGGAGTACGCCGTCTCCATAACCATCTCCATTTAAATCCACACTCAGATCTCCACCCGGAGCTGATATATCAAGACCGGGTCCATACTGGGAATATGGTGCAAGGCTGTTATTCCAGTCAGTAGCAGCAACTGCTATACACTCAGGAAAACCTGCAGGATAGGAAAGCAATCCCACTCCCTCATTTCCTGCAGCACATACAACGACTGTACCACTATCTGTTGCATTGATGATAGCACGATGCGTAACACTCATCCCTATTGAATCCCCGGGCTCACCGCCAAGGCTCATATTTATAACATCAGCACCATTTTGCCATGCATAAGATACTCCATCTGCTATCTGCTGGGAAGTGCCACCTTCTGGGCCAAGGACCCTAACCGGCATTATGGTGCAATTGAATGCCATACCCGCAACACCAAAATTGTTGTTCGTGGTCTGTGCGATAGTACCAGTCACATGTGTACCGTGTCCACCTTCGTCATTCGGATGGCTATCGTCGTTTATGAAATCGTATCCCTGAGTAAAATTGGTACCCGCAAGATCAGGAGCTTGATGGTAATAACCATCATCTGAGTAAACCTCATCCTGCTCGTGTGCCGGGATAAGGTAATCTTCGTACGCCACACCTTCATCCAGTACTGCTACTATGACTGACGGATTTCCTCCCTGTTCTATATCCCACGCAGAGGGCATATTAATATGCAGTGTATCAAAGTGCCACTGATAGGAATAATATGTATCATTGGGCGTCCAGAATGCACGGTGTATTGCATTGGGTTCAGCAAAGTCCATTAATGGACTTGCGTTATATATCTCTACCATTTCTTCAATCGTTTTATCCTCGGGTATAACTATCTTATAAAATCCCATATAAGGGCTCGTATAGGCAATCTTACAGGCGGTTTGCAGGATAAAGTTGGATTTTTCTGTCTCTTTAAGGCCCTTTTTAAACATAACCGTAATCTCACCAGGTACATATTTATTCTTAAAGGAGCCTATTTTTTCTCCAGTGTTGTGAGTTCCTATAGAATGTTTGTTTTCTATTGCTTGCCCGGAAATGGATATTGCTAAGACAGAGAATAAAACCGACAATGCTATCCTCTTCATTTTTCCTCCTTTTTTTCTTCTGTCTCCAAAACCTCGCCTTTCCTCTCTATGGGTGATATCTTAACAATTCGGTTAGGTTCGGCAAATTCAACATATGCGTTCTTCTTGTAAACTTCGACCATCTCCTCTACCAATTTACCCTCTGGTATCTTAATACGATATGTTTCTGTATATTCGCTCTTTGAAAGAATCGATGTACCGAAACTGGTGTTGATCGCATCAATGATACTGTCAGTGGCGTCAGGTTTGAATTTCACAAGAATTTCTCCCTCAACCCATTTCTTTTCTTCTTCTGCCTTTGGTTTACTTCCTTCGGTGGTTTCAACCTTTTGGACACAGCCTGCAAGCACAAGAAACAGAAATAGCGGGATAGAATATTTAAACATGCTTCACCTCCCTCAACAAATATTGGTAAGGAAAATTTACCTCATGTTTACCACATTTCAATTTAATGAGCATTATAACATAAGAAAAAAAATTTGTCAAGTTTTTTTACTTCTTATCCGTTTTATCACTTGTAAAGACAGCAAAAAGTAGAATTCCCAGGAGTTCAGCCCCAGCGGCGAAGTAGAAAGTGAATTTCACTCCGATGGAGTCGGAGACCAGTCCACCTATTAGTGGACCGCCTGCCATACCGAGGCTCATTGCCATATTGAATATTCCCATTGAGGAACCCATGCCGTATTTCTTTCCCTCACCGGCTATCATAGCCGTCGCAGATGGGAGACAGAGGGCACGAGCCGTGCTTGAGACAATACATACGGTAAGCAACTGACCGAGACTATTCGTCAGCGGGATAAGAGAAAGACAGAGAATATCCACGATAACGCCAAGCACAACCAGTCCTCTTCTTGAAAATCTATCTGCAAGCCTTCCGCCGGGTGCTTGAAAAAGTCCACTCAGAAGGAAACCTATTGATATCAATATTCCTATCTCCGAGCCCGATAGACCCAGTTTAATGCCTGCAAAGATAGGAAGAAAGCAGGAAAACAAACCTCTGGCAAGTGCAATGGCAAATCTAAAGCTAAATAATCCCTTTATTAGTTTGCTCTCTCTTATCATTGTTATATACGAAATAGTTGCATTATCTCTTTGTCGATTGACTTCTACTCCGGGAAGAAGAGAGAAAGCGAGAACGAACGCTATGAAATTGAATCCACCCATTGTGTAGAATGCGGTTTTCATTCCAAAATAATCGCTCACAAAACCCCCTATGAGGGGACCAATTCCAAAGCCGAGGAAAAAGGCAACATAAAAATATCCCATATAGGTTCCTTCCTTGCCCTTTGGTGCCATGTCTCCTATATACGCGGTGGCTATGGGCATAATCATGCCGGCGGCGAACCCCTGCAGGAATCTTACAGTGCCGAGCTGAAAAGCCGTCTTTGATAACGCATAGCCAATAGACATAAGGGTGTAGATGAAAAGCCCCGTACATATAAATATCTTTCTCCCATACCTGTCAGAGGCTTTTCCGATTACCGGCATCGATATTGCACGGGCAATTGAAAAAACGGCGAAGATGATACCCAGTTGAATTCCCGTAGCCCCAAGGGTCTTTACATATACCGGGAGAAGGGGAGATATAATCCCAACCCCCAGCATTGAGGAGAACATCGAAAGCGAGAGTATGAAGAATATAGTCTTTTTAGAATGCATTATGTAAAGCAGTGTTTTATTATTTTTAGACGCAGATTAACGCAGATTTAGATGTTCAATGATTATTTGAACTTGCACGATTTCAAATCGTGCCTACAATTTCTTCCCGATTATCTCCATCAAATGCGTGTCAATCTCAATGGGTGTTTCTTCTAACGAGCCATAGCCTTTTATTTCTTTGAAACCGGCGGATTCAAAGATTGTTCGTATTTCGTGATAAGAATAAAAACGAAAGTTGGTGGTTTTTTCTATTCTTCTATTTCCTTGTATATAGGTGATTTTCCCCTTTACCCTGCTCTCCTCAGGAACAAATTCTCTTTCCTCAAGAATAAATGTAGGCACGCCCGTCCCGTCAACAGCGGGGATTTCAAATCGTGCAAATTCACAAGCATCACCCAGTTTCCACCAATTCTTTGAAGTAAAATGCCTTACAATCCAATCTCGATTTATTATCTCAAGGAGAAAACATCCTCCTCTCTTTAAGGCTTTGTATATATTCTTTATCAGGTTCTCATTCTCATCATCTGAGAAATAGCCAAAACTGTTCCAGAGCAGGATTATTGCATCAAACTCCTCTACAAAACTTATCTTTCGCATATCCTTCTCTACAAAATCTATTGCCACTCCTGCGGAACTTGCCCTTTTCTTTGCTTCTTTAATATATGAAGGATTTATCTCCAGACCCGTTACTTTGTAACCCCTTTTGGCTAGTTCTATAGAGTGCCTTCCCCATCCGCAACCGAGGTCGAGAATCTTCGCACCTTTCTTTAGATTACAAACTTTCTGGACAAAATCCACTTGAGCCTCAGTTCTACCTTTTGGGATTTTCTCAAACATCTCCCTCATCCTTATATCATCATATAATTCTTTCCACCATTCCATATTAATTCACCCAGCTCCTCATCTTTTGATTTTGGATTTATAACGATTTAATTATTCTTTTTGCATATGCCTTTCTATCTTTAATGGGACAAGTATAATTTCGGTTCTTTGCGAGTTTCTCTGTGTATTTATCGCCTTCATACCTCGGAATAATATGTATATGCAAGTAGTGAACATGTTGAACTGCTCCATTTAACACATATAATATACTACCGTCTGCATTAAATGCTTTTCTTACTGCATTTTCAATTGCCCGAGAGGCACTGGAACTAATACGATCATATTTTCTTTTGTCCACTTCCTTCTTTCTCCATTTCTCCTTTCACCTGAATTTTTGGCTGATGATTATCATCCTCATTGAGTCAAGTGTGAGTTCTTCTTTCTCAAAACTCCCATAGGATGCAATTACTTTAAGACCAGCTAATTCAAGCATTGATTTTAGTTCATGGAATGAATACATCCTGAGGGGAACATCTTTCTCAATTCTCTCCCCTCCCCGAATTATTATCTGCTTGCCGTAGTTTATACTTCTTGCAAGGTCAAATTTTCTTACCTCAAGAACTAAACCTTCGCCACTTTCTCTCCAGTCTCTTTCACGATAATTCCTGATAATCCAATCCCGATTTATAACATCAATTAAAAATTTACCCTCGGGTTTCAGAGTATTTGAAACATTTTTAAGCACTTTAAGATTATCTTTTTCCTCTTCAAAGAAACCAAACGAAGTAAACATATTGATTGCCGCATTGAATTCCTCATAGAAGGATATATTTCGCATCTCGCCTTCAATAAAATCTATCTTTACTCCCTTTTCCTTTGCCTTGGCTCGGGCGGTCTCCAAATATTGAGATGTAACATCAACTCCTGTTACCTGATATCCCCTCTTTGCAAGTTCAATTGAATGTCTACCCAATCCACAGCAGAGATCAAGGATTTTTACATTCCTGGAAAGTGAAAGCGCATCCTCAATAAAGTCCACTTCTTGCGATGCTCTCTCTTCAAAAGACTCCAAGATAGCCTTAGCGTAAGGCTCATCAAAAAAACTCTTCCACCATTCCATCTCATCTCCCGATTTAAGAAAGATTAAAAACTAACCACGAAGGCACAAAGTCTACATAAGTAATATTATTTAATCAGCGACTAACCGTAATAGAATCAACCATCTTTCTTATTGCCTTGATATGTTCTGGCGTTGTTCCACAGCAGCCCCCAATTATTGATACCCCTATAGTGATAAGTTCTTTAGCCTTTTCTGCAATAAATTCTGGTGTCTCCTGATAAACAGGTATGCCATCTTCCAATTTTGGGGGACCTGTATTGGGTTGAATTATCAGGGGAAGGTTGCTATATTTCTTAAACTCCCGGGCTATTTTTATCATATTTTCTATGCCGTTGCCGCAGTTTGAACCTATAATATCTGCTCCTGCCTTCTCAAGTCCTATTGCAGCCTTTTCTATGTTTACTCCCATAATCGTGTAAAAGCCCCTTGGTGTAGAATCAAATGTCATAGTTGCTATGACAGGAGTTGATAGAGAGACAGCTTTTACAGCCTTAATCGCCAGTGTTGCCTCTTTTAGGTCAGTCATAGTCTCTATGCATATTATATCAACTCCAGCACTGATGAGTGCCTTTATTTGTCTTTCAAAACTATTATATACAACTTCAGGGTCAGTGTCTCCATATGGTTTTAAGAGTTTAGCGCTTGGACCACAAGAGGCCAAAATGTATGCACGATTCCCTACAACCTTTTTGACAGCGAGGACAGCGTTACTGTTTATTTCCTCTGTTTTGTCCTCAAGAGAGTAAAGCGAAAGCTTTAGAGGGGACGCACCAAAGGTGTTTGTCTGGATTATGTCTGCACCTGCGTTAAGATAAAGACTGGCAATTTCTTCTAATATCTCGGGGTGTGTAAGATTAATGGATTCAGGACATTCACCTAGTTTAAGGTGTGTCATTAACATTGTTCCCATAGCACCATCTGCAACCAGTATTTCCCCTTCTTTTAAACGTTCAAACAATTTCTTCATATCAACTTCTTTTTATTAGGCTTAACACTGCAAAAAATGAACCACAAAGAACACAGAGTTTTTTTATTCTTTTTTCTTTAAGTGTTCTCCACAGTCTCTGTAAGCGCAATTTTGTGCTCTTTGCGGTTTTTGGTTTCAATTTTTTAAAATGAGTTTTTTTACACACTCTACTGCGCTGGTGGCATCATAACCATACGCATCTACCCCTATTTCGCGTGCAAACTCTTCGGACACAGGAGCACCACCAATTATAGTCTTTATTTCGCCAGATAAACCCTGCTTGTTTAAAAGGTCTATGACTTTTTTCATACCCAGCATAGTTGTTGTGAGGAGGGCGGACATACCTATGACCCTGGCGTTCTCCTTTTTTGCAACCTCTATGAATTTCTCGGGCGGGACATCATTGCCAAGGTCAATAACTTCAAAACCTGCGCCTTTTAGCATAATACCAACAAGGGTCTTGCCAATGTCATGCAGATCACCCTGAACCGTGCCGATGACCACCTTTCCTATAGTAGGAACTCCCTCTTTGATTAGTATTGGCTTCAATTCATCCATTCCCGCATACATTGCCCTTGCAGCAAGCAATACATCGGGAAGAAATATCTCATGCGCCTTGAATTTTTCACCTATTACATTCATTCCAGCAATTAGGCCATTATCGAAAATCTCTTTTGATGGTATTTTCTGTTTTATTGCTTGCTTTGTAAGTTCTAATACCTTTTTATCGTTACCCTGCTGTAAGTTTTCTGCAATCTCCTTTAATATATCCATTTTGTCCTACCTTTCTTGTATATTGGTAGTGTCAAAGAGTTGAAAACAGGGATTGGAAGAGAATATAAGAGATAAAAATAAAAGTGCAAAGAAATAAAAAATCTTTTCTTTTCTCCGAAGGATTCTGCGAACAATCTCTTACAATCACTGTTAAAATTTCTTAAATTATTACAATGATTTAATTCTTTCGCGACAGGTGCGTCTGGTACATCCACGACAGAACGGGAAATTGTCTTTAAAACAGTGAATCTCTTTTTGTCCAGCAATCAACACACCTGATATGGATTTCAATGGTTGCATCAAGAAGCTATTCCTCAATGAGATACCAATATCTTCTGGATGCAGAAACTCAAAAAGTTTTTTCTGTCCACTTATATGCCATCCGCAATAACCGGGACTGTATCTTAATATTCTCGTTGAAGCAGTTGCTTCCCCATTTTTAATAAGGTACTCAAAAAAGTGGTTTTCAGTAATGTCACCCGCCTTCTCGGTTCCTTCAGAGGCAACAGAATCTAAGATGCTTCCCAGGGCAAATTCATTTAATTTAAAAAGTTCGTTTATCTTTCGACTCACTTCTTCACCAAGTGTGATAGCGAAAAGAGCTAAATTATCTGCTCGTCGGACAATTTTATCAATAGGTGTAGTTTTTTCATTTTGCCCTTCTCCACGGTAAATAAGCTCAAACTCTGATATAGATACCTCTGAAATGATGCCTACAGGAACAGCAAGTTCGTAGAAGAGGTTGATTGCTGTATTAAAAAGTGCATTGATCCTTTCTGGAGGTTCCGTACGAGTAGATAGACCCTGTTTTTTTAAAACGGCACCCACATCCGGCTTTATATCTTTTATTGAAAAATGAATAATTTCTCTCATAAGCCATTGCACCAGCAAGCTGGTGCACTCCATCTTTTAACTTCTTACGCCTTACACTTCACTATTTACGATTCATTTTGGAGTGCGGTGGCTCGCCACCGCACTACTTGAGGCAGGCTATCCATACCACAACGACGAGCCTCGTTTTCCATAAGTTTTGTTAGTTCTCTTTTTACCTCATTTGACAGTCTTGATGGTTCGTATTCTTTTATTAATCTTTCCACTTCTCTATGCGCACGTTCATAAAGGGTTAGACTCCCCTCTTCCAGCCATCTGGCCCTATTTGCGCGGTCAACTATCGTTCCTGGAAAGTAATGTTCTTCTCTGAGATAACGAAGTGTATGTTCTGATATCAGCAGATGCTTCTCCTTTAGAAGTTCCTTGAATCTTGGAAGTGAGGGAAAATCCTCTCTGGGCTCAATGCCTTTTATCAAGCGCAAGGTCATTCCGCAGATTTCATTGTCCAAAACCAGTTTTTCAAGGCTCTGACAGCTTTCAAAATCAAGCATACCCGGTCCAGATATATTGTTTATGCCAGCAAGGACTGCAAGAGTTGCCCCCATAGATGATTCGAGTCCAGCCTGTGCATCAAGTTGCTTTGAATCACTGAGTGATATGTAAGCCTGGGTTGGCAGGCCTAGATATTTCCCGATTTCATTGTAGGCACAGTCTATCATCTGTGTTTCTACCGCGCCCATCGGGGTTGTTTCATAGCGAACATCAAATATGGCAGGCGAACCCCCATACAGAACGGGAGTGCCTGGATTGGTAAGCTGGCTTATCACCAAGCCACTTAAGGTTTCTGCAGTGTGTTGTACTATTGTTCCAACCAGAGTGACGGGTGCTATAAATCCCGATAAAGGCATAGATATATATTCAACTGGAATGGAATAGTGGGCACAATCAACCACATTTTGCGATGTAACATCGCTCCATTTCAGAGGTGAACTTGGACAGCAGGAAAATATTGTAAGGGGTTTTTTCGTTAACTTCTCTTTTGTCCCTCGCACTGCAAGTTGAAGGTCTCTCATAATATTGAATGCCTGAATAGTAAAAGCTCCAGTGACAACAGGCTTTTCACAATAGAGAAGACTTAAATAAAGGCGATAACTGTCTGAAATTTTTTCAGTTACATCAGCTGGTATAAATGCTGTACTCTGGGAGGCAATATTTTCAAGTCTGCTTATAACTTTTGTATAATTTATATAATCTATTGTTGTGGGTTTGCGTATCTTTTTTGTTTTATAGTCCAGGATGTTTAGCGCAGTGGAACCAGGTGTAAAATAGACATTATATCCTGAAAAATTATGGGTTTCATTGCCAAGCACATCGTAGAGATTGAATGAGCCAGGAGCAGTTTTTAATGCTCTGTCTATAATATCTTCTGTAAGAAGAGTATGATACTTATTCATATCTACTTTTGCACCATAGTCTCCCAGCATAGGAAGAATGCCTTTATTATGTATCTCCACGCCCAGTTTGCAGAGGATGTCCCTTGCTTCTAAAATTATCCTTTCTATAAGCTCGTCTTCTAAAAATTTAACAACAGGTCTCATTGCAAAGTCCCTTCTATTTGGGTGATTAAGTTATCAAGCTATTAGTAATTGAATTAAAATATGACAGGATTTTCCTTGATTATCATGGTTATGGCGATCTGAGGTGAAACATAAGAAGGATATACGAATGAAAAAATTATAACACAAAAAAGAGAAAAAGTCAAGGAAAACAACGGAGTTGTTACAAAGTTAAGTTTTGATAATCTCACCAATGGTAGGAAGGCTCTTTGAGAAGTTTATAAGAAACTATGTCTCAAAAAGCTATTTTGTAGAAGAATATTGTTGGTGGAGAAAAAAAGGAGATAAAGTAGGTGTAAGAATAGAAACCAGAGAGAAATGTACAACATCTCTCTATTCATATCTCAATGCTTCTACGGGATCAAGTTTTGATGCCTTGTTGGCTGGATACATACCAAAGAAAATACCTACACCCACAGCAAAAAAGAATGCAAGCAGTATTGAACTCAAAGTAATAACTGACTGACCACCGCCACTAAGGAAGCGAGGTCCAAACGAACCTGCCCCTATCATCATATTCCCTAATGTATTGGCAAAAATGACACCCAAAATTATGCCAATTACTCCACCAGTAAGGGCAAGCACTACCGACTCTATGAGAAATTGCACCAATATGTCTTGGCGTTTTGCACCCACTGCCTTTCTTATGCCAATTTCCCTTGTCCTTTCGGTTACCGAAACCAACATTATGTTCATTATTCCAATACCACCAACAATCAGTGATATTGCAGCAATACCTGCAAGCATAAGCTTGAATGTACTTGCAGTTTGCTCTATGGTTTGACGAAATTCCTCTTGGCTTCTTACTCTGAAATCTACTACTTTATTATGTCTCGCAGTAAGCAATGTTTCCACTTGCCTGGTAGCAGTATCTGTAGCTTCAGAACTTTTGGCTTGCACAAAAATTGTTTGCACCTTGTCATCTCCTGTAAACCTCTTTTGAGCTGTAGTGAACGGTATAAGTATCTGGTCATCGAAATCTTCCCAACCTACCCGTCCTTTCTCTTTCAGAACACCAATGACTGTAAATCTTTCGTTCCTTACTTTGATATCTTCGCCAACAGGATGCTCATTCCCAAATAGCTCTATCTTAACTGTCTTTCCAATTACACAAACCTTTGCCCATGAATCAAGCTCTTCCTGGACAAAAAATCTTCCTTCATCAATCTCAAGATTCCTTATGGTCTGATATGACGGAGAGGTTCCCAAAAGCCGTGTATCCCAGTACTTATCAAGATACCTGACTCTCTCTTGTGTTCTAATTTGAGGTGCCACCTCATTTACTGCTGAAATCTTCTCCTTAATGGCAATTGCATCCTCATGAGTAAGTCCTTTAGATCTTCCTCTCCACTCTAATGCCTCCTCTTTGTTTTCTGGGCGTCTTGGAAAGACCGTTAAAACATTTGACCCCAATTTCTCAATTTGTGATGTAATTTGACTCTTTGCACCCTCACCTACTCCTAACATACCAATAACAGCGGCTACACCTATAACAATACCTAATATTGTAAGGAAGGAGCGTAGCTTATTGGATAAAACTCCCTTGTATCCAGAAGTAAACCCAGATATAAGACTTCCTATAAGGGATGTTCGTGCTCGTGATTCGTGTTCGTGATTCGTACTTACTTCCTGCCCTTCGGGTTTTCTTATAACTTTTTCTTGCTCTATCTGTCCATCTTTTACTTGTAATATTCTATTTGCATATTTTGCAACTTCTGGGTCATGGGTTACTACAATAATGGTCTTACCTTGTTCATGCAACCTTTTAAATACTGACATAACCTCCTCACCTGATTGTGAATCCAAATTACCAGTTGGTTCATCAGCAAGTATTATGGCGGGTTGATTTACGAGTGCTCTGGCAATAGCTACCCGTTGCTGCTCACCACCAGATAGCTCATTAGGGTAATGATATGCACGCTCCTTAAGACCAACAGCATCCAATGCCTCCATAGCTCTTCTTTTTCGCTCCCTATCACCTATGCCAGCGTAAAGCAATGGAAGTTCCACATTATCAAGTGCTGTTGTTCTGGATAGTAAGTTAAATGTTTGAAACACAAATCCAATTTGCTCATTACGAATTTCAGATAAGTAGTTATCATCAAGATTATCGGTGGGCTGTTCATTCAAGTAATAGCTTCCAGAGGTGGGTTTTGACAGGCAGCCAAGTATATCCATTAAGGTAGTTTTACCTGATCCAGAAGGTCCCATAATTGATACGAATTCACCTCTATTAATTTCTAATGAGAGACCTCTCAATGCCTTGACTTCAACCTTACCCGTGCTATAAGTTTTAGTTAAGTTATTTGCTTTTATCAATTTAACCATAGTTTTTAACCCTTCACTTACCTCTACATTGGTGGGTGTCCACCGCGTCTAAGTCTCTCTAACTCTTCAGGCAGTCTACCTTCGAATTGGGTAATAAGTACCTTATCGCCTTCTTTTAATCCCTCTTTTATTTCAACTTTTACATCATCTTCAAGTCCTGTTATTACAGGTTGAGGGACTGGCTTTCCATCCTTTATTAACATCACGATTGTACGGCCATCTCTCTCTGTGGTTGCCTCCTTGGGCACACAAAGCACATCTTCTGCCCTTCCGATAATAATATCCAAGTCTGCAGTCATACCAGGTTTGATCAATTCTATCCCAGTTCGTTGCTCCTCGGTTGGTCGGCTAAGTGTGGATGGAAGCTGTGGACAGCTTTCTGGCAACATCACTTCGTACTCCTTTAGTCTTTTCTGGATAGCATTACGGACAGAGCCCAGAATTTCCACCTCTACCGGATACACAACAATATTTCCTTCAATAGTTCCTGCTGGTGCTATCTTTTGTACTACTCCCCGGTACACTTTACCCCTTATGGCATCAAATCCAATATTTACTGACTGCCCTGCCCTTACCTTGCCAACATCTATCTCGTTTATGCCGGTCTTTACAATCATCTTACTTAAGTCAGCTATCGTCATAAGGGCAGTACCACCGCCACCAAATGCTTGAGTTCCCGAAGTAATCATCTCGCCTTCTTCAACATTTAGATTGATAACTACCCCTGATATGGGCGACTTAACAATTATGTTGTCGAAGTCCTTCGATGCAAGACTTTGTGGTTTTATTGGTTCAGTTCCTCCCAAAACTATCCACAGCTGCTTTTCTGCCAACTCGTACTGTATCTTACTATTCTTATATGATATCTCTGCATCCTCAACATCCTTTTTTGCAATGAATCCTTTCTGATACAGTTCCTGTTTGCGCTCCAAATCTCTTTCTGCATATTCCAAATCAAGTTTTGCACGCTCCAGGGATGCTCTTGCCTGGGCTACCTGCTTGGCTTGTGAAGATTCCTGCTGTACTAATGCTAACTTGTCGCCAACTTTGACACTATCTCCTTCCTCTACAAAAAGTTTCTTTACTTCACCTGCTAATTCTGACTTTATATTAACAGTGGTTACTGGTTCTACTTTGCCACTCTCAGTTACTTTAACAAGTATATCGCATTTTTCAACCAGTACAGTTCTAAATGGCTGTTTCTTTGTATTTTTATTTCTTGAAATTGACCTAAAAATAACCAACCCTACTATTATGATTACCACAATTCCACCAATAACAAATAGCTTCTTCTTCATTAACGCCTCCCGTCACGCAGATTGAAGCCTGCGGTTACAAGGTTTATACATTGTCATTCAACAATGTCTTTAATTTCCAATTTTACATTTTCAATTAATAAGGCAATTGACCCATAGCCTTCTTTAAGATAGCTTCGGCTAAAAGATAATCATATATTGCTTTTGTATGGTTTACTTTGCTGTTTGAAAGTGCTACGCCAGCATCGATAACTTCAGTTATCGGAGCAACACCAGTTTTATATCTTCCCAATGTTGTATTGTAACTCTCTTCCACGCTTTCTACCTGTTTTTCTGTCAAGTCTATCTTCTTGAATGTGGTAACCAAGTTAAGGTATGCTAATTTCGCTTCTAAGTTTATTTCCTTCTCCAAATTTACATAATTGAGATTAGCTTCATTCAAATCTATCTTTGCTGCCTGAATAGCCCTTCTTTTTACTCCACCATCGAATATTGGAAAGCTTAGTCCTATTCCTACACGCCAATTAGTATTCTCATTCCAATTTGTTTGATTAATTGGAAGTCCAGCAAACGCAAACTTATCTGCATAAGCATTATAACTACCTGTAATTGTAAAAGCGGGTAATGCATTTATCTGTGTCAGCCTCAAGTTATATTTTCTAATTGAAAGACTTGCCTTTTGCTGTACAAGTTCAGGGCGATTTTTGAGAGCCTCATTTAGGCAATCGTCAAAATTGGGAGGTTCTTCTCTAATAAATTTGACTGGTTTTATTTTTGTGGGATAATCTAAACTAATACCCATTACATGGTTTAGCTCCGCATGCGCAAGCTTCATATCACCTTCAGTCTGCAGTGAATCAACTTCAGCATTCGTAACATCTACTTCAGCCTTCAAAATATCAGCTCTTGGTACAAGTCCCAGATCAAACTGAGCTTTAGCAAATTCTAAATGCGTTCTCTTCTGATATAAACTCTCCTTTTTGAGTTCCAAAATTTCTGATGCCTCAAGCAAATTATAGTATTTCCTGATAACATCAAGAATTAGTATAATCTCAGTAAGACGATAATCCTGTTTTGCTGAAGACAGTGACTCTCGAGACTTTGCGGCATTTATCAGAGTTCTTCCACTATTGAATGGAATCATCGATGCATTTAGCGATAAACTATAGTGATTTTCGTTCCACTCAAACCTGTCATATATATCGTTAAGATTGTATCCCCCAGTGAGGTCGAGCGCTGGCAAGAATCCCGATCGTGCATCTTTTAAGTTTATTTCAGCGTTACTAACATTTCCTTCAGCTATAGCAATCTTATGCGAATTTTTTAATGCAATCTCTATGGATTGCTCAAGAGTTAATGAATCTTCAGACAAAGTTACCAATGTATGGTTATTAGGTACTGTTGAGTATCCGAATGTTGGGAATGTTAATTCTATTATTGAATAAACTATAAAGATACTGGTTATCCTAATATATTTAATATATTTGCCAGTTCGCCTCTTCTCTGATTCAGGTTGTAATAAATTCATGATCCGATTCTCCTTTCAGCGAGCATTTCGCATAACTACTTATATCTGAACCTGTCTCGTATATGGTGGGTTAACGAGGCTAATGTAGATTTTGGGCAAGATGAACTTTCATCCAGATTTCCTGTTTTTCAGGCATTTGCCTCTCCTCATGCATCCTGCCGCCGCGTTCACCACCCGTTTCCTCAGTCATGCGCTGACGGTCCCTTCTGCTGACGCCGCCCCACTCCAATCCGATACCAAGGGTTTGTCCCGGTGGTTGTGGCTTGATGAAGTAATAATCCCCGTGCTTGTCCTGCAGCGGAATACGGAATTCATATGTGTAGATACCCTGGGGAACAGCAGAACTAATAGCTGGACCCCTGGAACCATCCGCAGGTATGAATATTTCCTGCTTCCCTTCTTCGTAGAGAACGGTGATTTGGTCAGCTATGGCTTCCTGTTTCTGTATGAGATGCTGTTTCTGTTCCGGGGTCAGGTTGTCTCTGAAACTGCCCTCGCCAGGCATTCCCGTTTTTTGCATTTCGGAAAGGGAGGGTCCGCCGATGTAACGAATGCCGAAATCCTTTTTCTTTCCTCCTGTCTCATCCAGCCACATGGTCACACCGCTCATCCGAATCAGTCGCTCCCAGGTCTGGCTCTTGGTGCGGAAGAGGATATAGAGACTTTCGTCATCGTTCTGCAGTCCCAGGCTTACCTGTTCGTCTTCAAAATATGTCAGGGGTATAGCTGACCAGTCCTCCACCTGACCATCGACCTTGATCGGCTCAACTGACCATTGACTTTGCGTTTCCAGAGCTTTACCACCACAACCGCTGTTTAGAATCAACCCGATTAAAGTTACTGGGGTCGCGATTTTTGTGAACAGCCCTATAGTATTTACTTGAAACATTTTTATTTCCTTATCCTTGATTTGAAGAGGGAGCTGGCTGAAAAACCAGCCCCCTCCTTCACTGAAATGACCTATATCCTTATCACCTGAGCAAGGTCATTCGTTTGCTTACTGTCTGGGTTTCCGCCTCTATACGATACCAGTAGACTCCACTCGTGGTCTCAGTACCATTTTCATAAGTGCCGTCCCAGTGCACGCTGTAAGTACCGGGTTCCTGAACTCCCATCTCGAAACTCCGAATTAATCGTCCTGTAACATCATAAATCTGGATTCGCACATCACTTCGAGCACTCAATGCATAAGAGATATTCACTTCTGACCCGAAGGGATTAGGATAGCTATAGGCTATAAGCCCAGCAGATGCCGTTTCGGAAGACATAATTCCAGAGCTTCCAGATTGCTCAGGCATATTAATACCGTACCCTTTTAGCAACTCATCCACCACAGAGCGAATTTCCTTGCGGGTAGCACCCTGGCTGCGCATCTCCTCGCGCTTCTCACGAATAGCCGCTCTCTGCTCCTTGGTTAGATCCACCCGTAAGCCTCTGCGGACGTGTCCCTGACCACAGCGAACGGGCAACTCAATACCAAAGCCTTGAAGCATCTCGGCTCTTGCCGCCCTGATCTCCTCCTGGCTGGCACCCTGTTCCTTCAGCTCTGCTATATTCTGCTTAATGGCCTCTCTCTGCTCATTAGTCAGGTTCGCCCAGAAGCCTTTCCGGCTGCGTCCTTGGCCTCTGTTCTTAGGCAACTCGATACCGTACCCTTCAAGCATCTCTCGCCTTGCAGCATGAATTTCCTCACGGGTAGCATCCTGACTCCGCATCTTCTCCACTTTCTCATGTATAGCCGCTCTCTGCTCTTCGGTAAGATCGGCCCGTAAGCCTCCACCGCGCTGAGCTAAAACATCGCCCACGGGGCTAACAATGAGAAGGGCGAAAAGCACCAAAATCCCAATAGGTATCCGATACGCTTTCATTCTGACCTCCTATTTTGCTGAAATGAAATCATCTTCTTCAGATTTCTCAGTTCATTGTAGAACTGAATGAAGTCACTGTTGATAAATTCTACCTTCAGCTGATTGATATCCACATCAACCTCGAAGGTAAAGTAAGTCTTTGATTTTTTCCGATCTGATTTGATGAAACGATGGCCTTTCATCTTCAGATAGGCTGAAAACGCCAGGTCATCGGTGGTGATGTGATTGCTCTTGACTTGATGCGATTTCATCGGTCTTCACGATCTCCTCTTTCCGGTCTCCTACGGTCTTGTATCCTTCGCTCAGGACGCTCTTCCAGAGGAGACAGGCGCATTCCCCCTGGATGCGATTTTCGTTCATAAAGCTGGAGAAATTGTTTCTGTTGTTCTGGGGTAAGCATATCTTTCATTCGACATAAATGCTCGAAGACCTGTGCCTCCAGTTCTGTCTGCAAAGAGGCAATCTCTTTGATTAAACTATCTGCTCTCGCCTTATTTGGCTCAGTTTCTCTTAATAGCGCTATTAACTTTTCTCTTTTTGTAAACAATTTTTCCCTCAGAGAGACCATTTTTGGTCTCATCTCTTCCTGCATCGCATTTATTGCATCCACCTGTTCTTCCGTGAGATTGAGCCTCTGTCTCAGAAGACTTCCCCGTAAATCACGTCCTTTATCTATCCGCCTCAAAGTAATGTCTCTTTTGTAACTTCGCCCCTCCCGCCAATGGTAGCCGAAAGTTAATATCGCCGCCAGATTTATTGCAACCGAGATGACAAGGATTATAATAAGAGATCTTTTACTCATTCTCCCTCCCCGGTTAATAAGTCATTATATACATTACTTAAAGAACCTTCTGAAAAGTCATCGAGTGAGTTGATACAGAGGAGATCGGCGAATTCCATATTCAACCTTGACTCGCTTTCTGCTCTTACCTGATAGATCGCCTTTCCCAGATAACTTCCGAGAAAGAGGGAAAAGATGACGAGCGCCGTGGTGCCCACAGGGACAGCAACACGCCTTGTCCACTCCACAAATGGAAAGCGAATAAAGCTTCTCGCTTCTCGTTCGGCGATCCTCTGTTTCAAGTGAATCATAAAATAGGGCGAAGGCTCTATCTCCTCAAAAGAATCAAGAGAATCTGATACCTGATGCAGAGCTTCTAATTCCTTTTGACAATCGGGACAGGTTTTCAGATGCTCTAATATATGCTGTTTCTCTTCTTCGGTCACTTCACCATCTAAAAAGGCAGAAAGTCTTCTTATGCGTGAACATTTCATTTTTCCTCCCTTACTTATTTAGACAAGGATTTTTCCAAAAACTTGCGTTTAAATTTCACCTTTTTTTCTGAGGGGGAGTAATTTCTTTTTGAGGGTTCCTCTGGCTCTGAAAATTAAGGACTCAACAGATGATAGAGATACTCCCATAATTTGGGCTATCTCCCTGTAAGATTTCCCTTCAAACTTGGATAATATGAATGCAATTCTTTGCCTCTTCGGTAACTTATTAATTGCTCTTCTTATGATTTTTGACTTCCTTTGTCGCTCAAATTCAATCTCAACTTTAAGTGATTCAGGAGTTTTTCCCTGTTCCATTATCTCATCCAAAGATGCAAGCCTTTCCTTGTGTTTGCTCCTATAGTTTAAGCATTGATTAACAACGATCCTATAGAGCCAGGTTGAAAACTTGGATTTTCCCTTGAAGCTTTTGGCATGGTGCCATACCTTTATAAAAACTTCCTGGGCGATGTCTTCTGCTTCGTCAGACTTACCAATATAACGATAAATTGTATTCAAAACACGGCGCTCGTATTTCTTCACCATCTGTTCAAAAGCGGTCTCATCGCCTTCTACTACCTTTTTAATCAATTCTTCGTTTTGATTTTCCTTATCGTCAGTACTTTTCATATCCTTCTCTTTCTTGTGCCGAGACCACTGATAACCAGATTTTATCTTTTCTAGTCTATTCTTCCCACTCATTCCATCGCCGCTTTTATGTCATCTTCTTATTTATAATACAAACGAATAAAACCAACAAATTATTCTTTAAAATTATAGAAATTTTATAAGATTATACCAATTTTAATCAAAGAGACCTTATATCTCCCAGAACTTCTGATTTTAACACAAAGCCCACTACGAGATTATTTGAGGGGCTTTGTGCAGACCAGTTCTACGTACTACTCTTTCCCTTTTTCTACAAACCAGCCTTCTTTTCTCATTACCTCCCTTGAAACCCTGCTGCTCGGACCGTCTCCTCTGGCTACAGCAACAGCAACGTTCTTCCCAACCGCTTCTGCTATCTCTGCAATGTCTTTATGTGTAAATCCCGGGCAGAGAAGAATTGAGTGAATACCTTCTTCTTTGACAAGTTTTTTACACACTTCAACTGCTTGATTTTGGTCCTTGACCAGTACTGTGAAGAGTTTGTATTTGGATGTTTCAATCACACAGTTGTGCTTCTCTGGCTCTGCATCAGGGGTATGGGCAAGAAAAACCACTTTAAATGCCATATTACCTCCTGGTATAATATTCATTATACCTAGCAACTCTTATTGCCAATCCGTTGGCTAACGGATAACTAACAAACTATCCAACTAACCAACTAACAAACTATCCAACTAATCCTTGACTATTTTTACTCCACACTGAGCTCATAATCAAGGCTTTCTATTGCTTTTTTAAGTGGAATACTTGACGGGAAAACACTTTCGGGCATATATATCTTCATTTTATCTACGATCTCTTGGGCTTTGTTACGATTTCCTGATTCAAGATAGTAATTCGCTAAGGTCAGCAGAACACCACGGTAGCAGTTTAATAGATGTGAAATCCGAGGCATATTATGTTCTTTTACATCGGCAAAATAACGGTAGTGCTCGGATTGTAAGAGGACAGCTTCTATTTCCTTTGGATTAAGAGACAAATTATATTTCTCGGCTTCCACGGGAAGGAGTCTTTGGACCAGTCCACACAATTGCATAAACTTATCGAGATTCGCCAATCTTGTTTTGGAACATCCAAGAGAAAAATAGATGGGTCTTTTCCACCTGTTAGTTCTTATAATATCAGCCAGAACGGCACGCTCCGTGCCCAAAAATTCACGCGAACTTGTTTGTAAGTTCGGCTCTAACTCCCATTTCATCAAACTATCTTGTGGTAAAATATTATACCTTTCAAACGCCTCTTCGGGGATAGGTATCTCTATTGTGTATGTTTTCCATTTGTAAGGATGCATATCAAAAATCTGTTCTTCTCTCCAGCTAATTGGTGCACTAACCAGAATATTTTCAATACCATTTTTTAATGTTAGTACAAACCAGGACCTGTTTAAAAGACCCATTGGAATAACCGTAACATCTGTTCTATAATTTTCACAAAATTGAAGATACCATGTGGGCCATGAGTCAGCATCTCCACCAGTAAATAAAATCGCATTAGGCTGACATGTTCTTAGCATATTTCTGGCATATTCAATTAGCCAGTCGGGGTAGCCTCCTTTATTACGCCCATTTAGGAGCTCCATGCGCATTTTTCTAACATCGCCTTCTTGCATAGCCCTTAAGAAACGGCCACCATGCTCAGCTCCGATAAAATAGTAAGCATTCCCATACATTGGATCAAGGGTTATAGCTTTATCCAAATATTGCAATATTTCATCGGATTTTTTCTCATCACACTCGGTTAAAGGTATCCAGTCGGCGCAAAGATAATGTGTGAAATAGCCCAGGTAATACCAGATTTCTGCATCGTTTGGGTTCTCAGAAGATGCTCTCTTCATAAGCGAAATCGCTTCAGGATAGCGTTTATTTTTAAATTCATCAATCGCTTTCTGCTTCAAATTAACTTCTTGAGCCCACAAAGCCACCACAAAAAACAAGACAAACGCCAATGGTATAATCCTATCGGCCTTAATTTTTGCCTTTGATTCTCTCATTTTATTCCCCTGATTGTTGTGACCTAACCTTCGTTGCTGATTATTGCTGATTGCTGTTCTGCAAACAGAGTGAGGGCGAGGCATGAAGTGTCAAAGCCTTCCATTAGAAAAAGTTATTTTTTTGAGGCTCTGTATTTGCATAATTTTACTATAAAGATTGTATTCTCACATATTTTTCTACATCAAATACAATATGGGGCGTACCTTCGAGCTCAAAAGATAAATCAATCCAGAAGCGGACCTTATCTCTGGTTTCTTTTTCTCTCTTCGCTCTTCTGCCTGTAGTCGTCCGTCTTTATCCTTATTTATCCCTCTTTGTGTTTTTCTCTTCTTAACTTCCTTTTTTCTTTTATGGATAATTGTGGTTTTCTTTTAACGGCTTTTTTTGCTTTATCTTTTTTTCCTTTTGCGCCCATTTTCATCTCCTCCTTTTTTATTACCTTATTGAAACCCTACTGCTCGGACCGTCTCCTGACAATTCATTTTCCATTGAGTTAATCTCGTTCCTTCAAGTATAATCTTAGGACATAGTTTTGGTGGTAATTCTCTTTGCATATAAATTATCCAAGAATATGCATTAACCACACCCCGCCTTTGGCGGGGCAGGGATAACCACGGATTTTTATGGATCATAAATCTAGACTCTTGTCTTTTTACTTTATCCTTTTCCCTTTATCCTTTTTCCTATAGTATGGCACTAATAGTTCTTTTCGTTTATTCAGTAATGTGGGTTATTTTAATCTTTTTGCTTTCCTCATCAAGTTTTTTCAAAATTTCTTCATCTAATTTCCAGCCCATTGCACCTACATTCTCTTCAGCCTGTTTTTTATTCTTTGCTCCAGGAATTGCAACTATTCCCTTTTTCTCTATTAGCCATCTAAGAGCTACCTGCGTGGGTTTTTTGCCAATTTTTTCTGCTAAATCCGTAAGGAATTCAACAAATTTAATTATCTGAGAATAATTTGGTTCCCTAAAAAGGGGTGCGTCTTTTCTTAAAGAATCGTCAGGTTTTTTATTATGCGTGTACTTGCCCGTTAATAAACCTTGTGCAATAGGGCTGTAAGCTATAATCGATATATTGCTGGATAAACAGAAGGGAAGAATTTCTTTGTCGATTTCTCTCGTGATAAGGTTATACCTGACTTGATTTGAAACAATGAAAGAATCTTTCAATGCTTTTTGAGCTTCCTTTACGAGTGGAACAGGGAAATTTGATACTCCAATATATCTAATCTTTCCCCGGTTTACCAGTTCTTCCATGGCTCTCATAGTTTCTTCAATAGGTACCTCAAGATTGGGCCAGTGAAATTGATATAAATCAATATAATTGGTTCTTAATCTTTTTAAACTTCCTTCACATGCGGCGATGACATCTTGATATTTTGCATGGGAACCAGATACCTTTGTGGCAATTATTACATCCTTTCTTTTCTTCCCCAGAATCTTACCTATCAATTCTTCTGAAAAACCATCCCCATAAACTTCCGCAGTATCTATCCAGTTAATGCCTTTTTCTAAGCTAATCCTTATAGTCTCTACAGCATCCTGTTCTCCAAAATCCTTTCCCCATCCCCACAATTCTGAACCAAACTGCCATGTTCCCAAACCAATCTTTGTAACCCTCAAATCACTCTTTCCAAGAAATTCGTATTCCATATCTGCTCCTTGATTTATTTATAGTTATAACAATTTTTATATCTGAACTGGGGTTCTACTTTTTCCTTTTAACTTTTAACTTTAACCTTTTTCCTTTTCCCTTTATCTTTTGGTCTTTTCCCTTTTCCCCTGTCTTAAAAACGGTAAGAGCGGAAGTGGTTTTCCCTCTTTTATGCGTGTTTTTACCTCTTCTCGCCCAAGAAGTAGAGCAAGCCAGTATTTAAAGAAACCAATGCAGAGTCCTATGAGATACCAGCTGATTTGCTCTTTATCGCCTATCCGGTCCAGCACGAGTGTGCCTAATAATACACCTACGATAATACTTAAATCCCCGATACCCGCCTTCTGGTCACGCCTTACGAGGTAATGGGTTAAAAAACCAAGCACTACACCAAATGCCAACGCTCCCCAATCACCAACAGTCATAAATCACCCCCTATTAGTAGGGGTTCAATATATTGAACCCCTACAAGTTTGTGGCCATAAATCTTAATTACACCGTCGTTATAAAGTAAAATATGGCTCCCATACATCCAAGCTGATACCCCAAGAATTTCAACTATGCTTTCGGCTTCTATTTCATCTTGTTC
>Ga0209986_10001362_pt1 | contig 23423 bp, 21 predicted proteins | sample BlataG_FD_183168 | JGI IMG/M metagenome (GOLD analysis project Ga0209986, IMG submission 183168) | Deep subsurface microbial communities from Black Sea to uncover new lineages of life (NeLLi) - Black_00105 metaG (SPAdes) (version 2) | ecosystem: Environmental > Aquatic > Marine > Oceanic >... | reverse complement strand
ATGAACTAAATGATAATTATTGATTAAGAATAATGTTAATAAAAATTGAATCGATAAGGTGTCCGGATGTTCCGGTTTAATGTCCGGATGCCTTCGGAATTGCCGTCCGGATACTCCGGAATACGCATATAATTGACAAGAATGAAACAACAGTGATTACTGAACAGTCTAAATATAATAATGAGGATGTAATAGAAATTGAAAAAGATTGTAAAATATTAACATTTGATATGGTTTTACCGTTTGAGTTAGTTGGATTCCTGGCAAAAGTTTCTAAAATACTTGCAGATGAAAAAATACCAATATTTGCTATTTCCGCTTATTCTACCGATCACATTTTGGTGAAAGAAAAAGATTTAGCAAGAGCTGAAGAGAAGCTTAAAGAGCTTGGATGTGTTGTTGAAGAGAAATAATACCCGGATTCCTGCTTCTGCAAGCAATCCATGTTTTTTTGTGTTGTTATACCCATTGTTCTCACCTATAAGCACCATAATTTGTTGTGGCTTTACCTGGCGCATTTACTGAGGTAAAATAAAAGTCATCAAGATTGACTTTATAGTTAAAATATACTACAGTTGCATTAGTGAAAGAATAATAAAATATTGTGATATTTTAAATTTATATTTTAATTTTAAGAGAAAAAAATACAGGGAAAATAAAAATAAAGTCTATTTATTTTCAAAAATTGATAGTCAAAGAGGTGTAAAAATGAGTAAACACACTTTTACCGCAGTTCTTCATAAAGAAGAAGAATTTTATGTTGCAGAATGTCCCGAAGTAGGGACTGTTAGCCAAGGACATACATTTGAAGAAGCAATTTCTAACTTAAAAGAATCGACTGAACTATATCTTGAAGAATTTCCTTTACCTAATATTAGTCGTTCAATTTTAACTACTTTTGAGGTTGCTAATGTCTAAACTAAAAAGGTTTACTTTTTGCCCTCTGAAATCCTTTATTTATAAGGCTTTCAGACCCTCTTCAGGAATGCCCTTTTAACGCACGTAGAGTGCCTTTAGATGCGCCTCAATTTTCGAAAAATTGGTAATTTACTACCCTGTTTTTGGGGTATTTTCACCTCCCCGAAATCCTGAAACCCTTATAAATAGCCACTTTCAGTTTTTAAAAGAGTGAAATTTTAATCAAAAAAACGCCGTTTTTGAGGGGTAAAGTACCTATTTTTTAAAATTGTGCGTTTAAAGGCACTTAGAGTGATATTTTATTTGAAACCCCTATTTTATAAGGCTTTTAGGATCCTTATTTTCCTATTTTTTTACCTTTCCTTTAAAATTTGAACAAATCAGAATATCCAGTTGACAAATAATTAAAAATAAGATATCTTTTTGTTAGGAGCAATGAAGGAAAAACTACATATAACCTGCAACAAGTAAAAATATTAACCTATAAAGAGCTAATATTGAAATAAAAACTACAAAAAGTAAAGGTGAATTAAAATTATAAAAAAATTAATTAAAGAAAAAAAACCAATAATGAGTAAAAGGCAGCTTAAACTTGCTAAGTACATTTTGGAAAATACCGAAGAAACTGCTTTTCTGACTTCTGCAAAATTAGGAGAAAAAGCAGGAGTGAGTGAAGCTACAGTAATTAGATTTGCTCAATTTTTAGGGTTTTCAGGATTTAAGGATATTAAAGAGAGTTTACAGCAGGCAATTAAAGAAAAAATGACTCCTCAAATTAAAATGAAGGAAACGATAGAAAGAATTAAAAATAAAGAAAATGTATTTTTCAATCTTTTAAGCATAGATAAGGCTATTTTAGATGAAGTAAACCGTAACTGTTCTGAAAAGAATATTAAAAGAGCGGTTGAATATTTAGGGAAGGCACGGATTATCTATATCATCGGCCTGGGCATTTCTAAAGCAATAGTGGATTTCTTAGAATTCAGATTAAACAGATTGGGATATAATGTTACGACAATAACCAGTGGGGGAGAAGAAGTTGTTGATAAATTAATGGGCATTTCCCGGGAAGACATCATTGTTGGTATAGGATTCTTTAGGCCACATAAAGAATTAATAGCAGCTCTGGATATAGTCAAACAAAAAAAAGTACCCATAATTGCCATTACAGATTCCGAGCTTTCTCCCATTGCTGCCAATGCAGATGTAGTGCTAAACGCTAAAAGAGGTCCTGCAGAATTAATGACTTCCTTAGTGGCTCCTATGTCAGTGGCCAACATTTTAATATTAACATTGGTAATGAAAGATAAGAAGAGATCAATTGATTCATTTGCAAAATTAGATAAGTTGAAAGAAAGATATAATTTGTAATAATTAAACATAACGGGAAGTAAATACTCATGAAAATAAGTCTTTCCACCAAAATACTTTGGCAGGTAAATTTGATAGATTCACTAAAACTAATTAAAGAAAAAGGATATAATGGTGCCGAGATTTGGGAAAATCAAATCCATAGGGATATTGAAGATTTGTCCTGGTTTAAAAAATATTTACAACAATTAGGATTAGAGATAACCCTTCATTCCCCAAATAATGACATAAATCTCAGTTCTACAAATAATGAAATCAGAAAGGTATCTGTTAAACAGATTGTAGAATCTATTAAATTAGCTTCTAAGTTGGGCTTAAAAATCATCACTGTACATCCGGGAAGAAAAACTTCGAACAAGGATAATCTTGACCGAATTTGGGAATTACAGATAGACAGTTTTAGCCAATTAGTTAAAGTCGCTGAAGAGCATGATGTTTTCCTGGGAATAGAAAATATGGAGTCAAGGGCAAAGGAAATGATTATCTTTCCCAAAGATATTAATAGATTAATTTCCGATATTCGTAGTAAGTGTGTAAGCATTACTTTAGATTTAGCTCATATTGCAACAATTGGAAGTCTTACCGTTAAAGAATATATTTCAGAACTTCAGGAAAAAATTATCCACGTTCACTTAAGTGATTCAAACAATACTACTACCCATCTGCCTTTAGGCTGGGGTAATTTGAATATACCTGAGATGTTATTTGCCTTACAAAAAGAATATGATAAAAATGTGGTTATTGAAGGATATGTTCCGGGTAGGGAAATCGAGGTCCTGGAAAATAATTTTAATATCTGGCAAAAAATATGGAAGGATAAAAAGGAAATTATAAATTGAAGATTAAATATTTTCAATATGGTAAGGGCTTAAAAAAAATATGTTTTGTGGCCGGTATTCATGGTATAGAAAATACCGGCATTCAAATAGCTCTTGAGTTAATGAAATTTTTAGAGAATAGCAATTTAAATTATAAAGCAGGTATTCTTCCCCTGGTCAATATTAAGGGAGCCCTCAAAGAAAAGAGAGAAAATCCTGTAGATGGAAAAGACATTAATGATTCATTTTTAAACAGAAAACCGATATCATTTTCAGATTCTGAAAAAATTGCCCAATATGTCTGGGATATAGCAGGAGAATATGAATGGATAATAGATTTACATTCAGCAGGTTGTGCCCGCTACCTACCTCATGTGATTATTTATGAGGACAGGGTGATAGAAGATGTTAAGCATTTTGGTTTTCCTTTTATTATAAAACGTAAGACCGGTAAATCAGGAAAGAGAAATACATTTCTTGCTATGGCCGCCCAAGAGGGTAAAAAGGCTTGTGCCCTGGAATTGGGTGGAGGACAAACAGTTTTTATAGAGGATATAAACTATGGCATGGGAAAGATTATTAATTTCTTACATCATCTAAATTTACTAAGTGGGCCTAAAAAAGAAAAGTTAATTAAAACTGACCCTGACCAGATCTATCTGTGCGATTGCCGAAAAATAATTAAGGTACCTCATCAGGGGTTATTATTTTTTAGAAAAAGATTAGGCGGTGAAGTGAAAAAAAGCGATACAGTAGCTGAATTATTAGACATAGCTGACTTTAAATTAACTAAACTAAATGCTCCAATTTCCGGAAAGATTATATATGTTAGAACGAAAAATAATATAAATTCCGGAGAAACAGCTTTTATGGTTTTAGCAAAAAGGGGAGGTGATAATAAAGGCCGATAGAATAGAAAAAGATTAGGAAAATATATATTTGATTAACTTGTTTTTTTAAGTAAACATTTTATTAGGAGGGAGAAAAATGAAAAAGTTTTGCACTTTGTTATTAATAATAATTTTGATTTTAGGGCTTAGCTCTTCAGTTTTAGCCAAAGAAAAAATTACTCTTTACACTTCTGTTCCTCAGAGTATCATTGATAACATTAAAAAAGATTTTGAGCAAAAGAACCCCGATATCGATCTGGAAATTTACCGTTCTGGAACCAGCAAAGTTTTAGCGAAGCTATATGCTGAAAAAGAGAGTAACAATATCGTAGTTGATGTTATCTGGGTAGCTGATTTTTCCATTTATGAAAATTTAAAGGCGGAAAATCTATTATATCCTTATCTATCACCAGAAGCAGTAAATGTTCCTAAGGTCTACTATGAACCCGAAGGATATTACTACGGCGCACGTTTAATAAATATGGTATTAGGGTACAACACTAACTTTATCAAAGGAAATGATATTCCAGACAGTTGGAAAGACCTTTTAGATCCCAGATTTAAAGGTAAAGTAGGTAGTTCTACTCCCGAACGTTCAGGTGCATTCTTTGTTACCGCCGGGGCTTTCGCCAGCAACCCGGATTTAGGCTGGGATTATTTTGTGGATTTTGCTAAACAAAATCCGGTTCTGGATAGTAATACCGGCATTGCCAACAAAATCGCTTCCGGGGAATTACTTATGGGGTTTGTTTTAGATTTTAGTATTCGTTCTATGAAAGATGAAGGTTCGCCTATTGATTTTGTATGGCCGGTAGAAGGAGCTGTAAGTGTTCCTAGCCCCATAGGGATAATTGCCGTGACCAAAAATTTAGAAAATGCTAAGCGGTTTGTAGATTATAGCATCTCTAAGGATGGGCAACAAGAGTTTGCCCGAAATGGGTTTATTCCTATCAGAAAAGATGTAGCACCTCCTGCTGGGACTCCTGATTTAGAAGAAATAAAACTTATGAAAACCGATTGGGAGTGGTTGAGGGATCATTACAGTGAGATTATTCAGAAGTTTAATGAAATTTTGATAGAATAAAATATTTTTAAGTTGGGGAAGAACAAAATAAAATTTTTTTATTTTTTCTTCCCCTTATAAATAATAATTGGGAATTACCAGATGAGTATAGGTATAAGTAAGAAGAACATATCAGTTATATTGGCTTTCGGAGTATTAGCTACACTGGTTATTTTAGTAATTTATCCTTTGTACAGCTTACTGCTCCGAGCTTTTATTAGCCAAGGTAAATTATCATTACAAAATTTTCATAAGGTTTTTATTACTAAAGATATATATGTAGCTTTGAGTCATAGTATTTTTGTTTCCACAATATCTACCGTTTTTGCTACTATTATTGGCGTAATTTTAGCCTGGATTGTTTCACGAACCGATATACCTTTTCGTAAACAGATTAAGACCGGTTTAGTAATGCCGTTTCTGATCCCTCCTTTTATAGCTGCTATTGCCTGGTTGCAATTGATTGGACCAGCTGGATATATCAACAGTATTTATATGGCCATTAAGCAAACCTGGAATCCTCTGTTTGTAATTTATGGAAAGTGGGCTATTATTCTGGTGATGAGCCTATCAGGTTATCCTTTTGTTTATCTTACTACTTTAGCAGGGCTGGAAAGGATGAATCCTTCTCTGGAAGAGGCCGGGCAAATATCTGGAGCGGGTATCTTTACGGTAATGAAGGATATTACTATTCCTATAATGGCCCCTACTATAGGAGCAGGGGCTATTTTAGTCTTTATTTCTCGTATTGCTAATTTTGGAGTCCCTGCAGTTATGGGTATGCCAGCAAATTACTATGTCTTAACAACTAAAATATATAGATTAATCGACCAAAGCTTCATAGTCAAAGATGCTCAAGCTATTGCCACTGCCATGTCAATGTTTTTAATATTGTTTGCCGTTTCCGGACTTTTATTAGTAAAAGTTTATTTACGAGGTAAAGAGTATATCGTCATTTCTGGTAAAGATGTTCAACCAAAATTAGTTCAGCTTGGAAAGTGGCGTTATATCTTGTTTGCAATTGTTTTATCAATGATTATTATTATAGTGGTATTACCTATAATAGCTATACTACTAACTGCGCTTACCAGGGCTTGGGGTTTATTGCCGGTTATCAGTAATTGGACTTTAAAAAATTTTAAATATGTTCTATTTGACTTAGATATGTCTAAAAGGGCTATTAGAAATAGTTTTTTCCTAGCTATATCGGCTTCGATAATTACTACCTTTATTGGAGCAATCATTGCTTATATGGTAGTTAAGATTAAGGTGAAGGGAAGTCAGATTTTAGATTTTGTGTCTTCAATTCCTTATTCAATACCAGGAACTGTATTTGCATTGGGAATGATTATTGCCTGGAATAAGTCTTTCTTTGGAAAATTTAATATTTACAATACCATATGGATTATTTTAATTAGCTATATAGCACGTTATTTAGCTTATTCGGTACGTACTATCAGTTCTTCACTGATGCAGATTGATAATTCTTTGGAGGAAGCTGCCAGGATTTCAGGTTCTAATCGAATACAATCTTTTAAAGATATTGTTATACCCCTTGTAAAACCTTCTTTATTTACCAGCTGGTTCTTGATATTTATACCAGCTTTCCGAGAATTGACTATTTCGGTCTTATTATGGAGTACCGGCAATGAAACTATAGGGGTTGCCGTTTATAATTTACAAGAAGGCGGAAATGTCACAGCTTCTTCAGCTTTAGCCATAATAATGGTTTTGGTAATATTTTTTGGAAATATGATTATTAAAAAAGCGACTAAAGGTGAATTTGGTTATTAAATGGAGGACTTAAAAAATGGCTCAAGTAATTTTAAAGAATTTAACTAAAGTATTTGATAATGTTACGGCAGTAAAAGATTTTAGTGCGAAGGTTGAAGATGGTAAATTTGTTACCTTATTAGGACCTTCTGGTTGTGGCAAGACTACTACTTTACGGATGATCGCTGGTTTTATAGAGCCTACAATTGGTGAGGTAATTATCGGAAAGGAAATTGTCTATAGACCTAAAAAATTTTTTGTTCCCCCTGAAAATAGGAATATCGGTATGGTATTTCAAAGTTATGCTGTATGGCCACATATGAATCTGTTGGATAATGTTTCTTATCCTTTAAAGATTAGAAAAATGCCCAAAAAAGAGCGATATGCAAAGGCTGTCCAAGTGCTGGAAATGGTGGAATTAGTAGGGATGGGTCAACGTTATCCTCATCAATTATCAGGCGGAGAACAGCAAAGAGTTGCGTTAGCTCGAGCTCTGATTGTTGATCCTTATGTAATGCTATTGGATGAACCCCTCTCTAATTTGGATGCTAAATTGCGTGAGCAAATGCGTTTCGAAATAAAAGAACTGCAAAAAAAGACCAAAGTTACCATTATCTATGTAACTCATGACCAGGCAGAAGCTATGGCTATGTCAGATGAAATAATTGTTATGAATAAAGGAGAAATACAACAAATAGGAAAACCTGAAGAAATCTACGAGGAACCAGTAAATAAATTTGTTGCTAATTTTATTGGCTTAACTAATTTTATTCCTTGTCAAATAAGCCAGGATAGAAAATATTTAATATTGAAAGATGGGAAGGGCAGTAAGATTGAATATGTAATCTCGGAAAAATATAAAGAAGAAGTAATGTTGTGTATTCGTCTTGAAGACATAACATTAAAGCCTTACGATACAGCTGAGCTGAATGGGCAAGTTATTAGAGCAACTTATTTAGGAAATTTAGTAGATTATCTCTTGCAAGTAGGAGATATTACAGTGCGGGTTCAATCAAAAGATAGAGGATTCTCAAAAGGGGATAAAGTTTCATTAATTATTAACAAAGAAAAAATCATCCTTTATTAGAGAATAGTTACATTTATAAGTCTAAATATTCTAAAATATTAGGGACACCCATTTTTATTAACATAATTTTTGCGAAGACATAGAAAAATTGGCGGGGTCGGACTTTACATATGGGAGATTTTTAAGTTCATTATGGATTTAGAAAATTATTTTAAAAATAGCAAAATATATATCTGGAAAGAAACTTTTGCAATAATTAAAGCAAAAAAAGTTTATCCCAATGCATTTACAAATATAATTGACAAGAACGAAATAACTGTGATTGTAGAGCAATCTAAATATGATGAAGAAAATGTAATAGAAATTGAAAAAGATTGGAAAATATTAACATTTGACATGGTTTTACCATTTGGGTTGGTTGGATTCCTGGCAAAAGTTTCTAAAGTACTTGCTGATGAAAAAATACCAATATTTGCTATTTCTGCTTATTCTACAGATCACATTTTAGTTAAAGAAAAAGATTTAGCAAGAACCAAGAAAAAACTTCAAAATATCGGATTTATTATCAAAGAGAAATAATACCCCTGTTGAAAAAAATATCTAACAAAACAAGGAGTAAAACCTAATTAAATATCGAATGCATTTAACAAGGTAGGTATAGATGGAGCAAAAGTAACAGATAAAGGATCAGAAATTACTATAACACCTTGTTTGCTAGTGTTTTAGCATTTTTTAAGGAATACGAATTTACTACCCTCTGAAACCCTTTATTTACAAGGGTTTCAGATCCCCTTCAGGAATGCCCTTTTAACGCACGTAGAGTGTCTTTAAATGCACTTCAATTTTCGAAAAAACGACAATTACGACCCCCATTTTTAGCCTATTTTTACCTCCCCCAAATTACGAAGCCCTTATAAATAGCCATTTTTAGTTTTTAAAAGAGTGAAATTTTAGTCAAAAAAGTGCCGTTTTTGAGGGGTAAAGTACCTATTTTTTAAAATTATGCGTTTAAAGGCACTTAGAGTGCTATTTTATTTGAAACCCTTATTTTATAAGGCTTTCAGGAAGGCCTTTTTTTTACAGTTTTCCACATACAAACCTAAATATAGACCTAATTTGTAAAAAATAAGGATAAAAAAAGGCGGACTTTACTTTTTATGGTATTGCTTTGTCGCTGTACCTCTCCAATGACATTTTATGGACACAGCACGATGTTTTTTGGGGAAAAGAAGCAAGATTAATGTTATAATAAAAAAAATTAAATAAAAGAAAGGAAAATATTATGGAAAAGAAGATTATTATTAGCAGTGAAAAAATTCCTGCAGCTATCGGACCTTATTCTCCGGCAGTGAAAGTAGGAAAATTAATGTTTATATCGGGTCAGCTTCCCGTTGAACCTGAGAGTGGAAATTTAGTAAAGGGAGACATACAAAAACAGACCAAGCAGATTTTAGAAAATCTAACCGCACTTTTAGATTTGTATTCTCTTGCTCTAAAAAATGTTGTAAAAACTACCGTGTTTTTAAAAAACATGAATAATTTTTCCGAATTTAATAAAGCTTATGCCCAATATTTTACCGAAGAATTTCCTGCAAGAAGCTGTATAGAAGTTGCGCGCCTGCCGAAAGATGCAGAGATAGAGATAGAAGCCATAGCAATTTGCGATTAAGAAGAAATGGGTGGCAACCCAATAAATAGAATTGAATGGAGGAAATGGTATTGGATAAAAGGCAAAAAGAATTACTCGAACTGTTAAGAAGTGGAATTAAGCCGGCTACAGGCTGTACGGAGCCCATTGCGGTGGCTTATGCAGTTGCTACTGCGAAAGAACAGGTTAACGGCGAATTAGAATCTTTAGAGATTCAAGTTGACCCGAATATATATAAAAATGGTTTAATGGTTACCATACCTGGCACCAAAGAAAAGGGACTGATGGCAGGAGGAGCTTTGGGATTCGTAGCAGGAGATCCCAAAAAAGAGCTAAGAGTAATAGACAATATAAAAAAAGAAGATTTAAATAAGGCGAAACTGTTAATTGAGCAGAAAAAAGTGAATTTGAGTTTGAAAGAAGATTGCCATGGATTATATATTGAAGTCATTCTAATTACCAATGAGTCAAAGGTAGGAGTTATAATTAAAGATAGCCATCTTAATATTGTAAGTATAGAAAAAATTAGTAAGGGTGAAAAATTTAAGCCATTTTTAGCCGAGAATAAGAAAATAAACTCCTCTGAAAATATTATTCAGAAATATGAGCTTAAAGATTTTATAAAATTTTCCAACGAGATATCCATTAATGAAATGGATTTTCTAAAAGAAGGAATAGAGATGAATTTAGCCATAGCCGAAGAAGGTCTTAAGATTGAAAATGGTGTAGGTGTTAAATTTAGAGAAATGGTGGAAGAGGGATTAATGGCTGATAATATAATGAATCGCGCCCAAATGCTTTGTGCGGCTGCTTCTGAGGCAAGAATGTCCGGCAGTAAGTTACCGGTAATGAGCACTGCGGGAAGTGGCAATCATGGAATTACTGCCTTTTTAACTACTTTTGCGGTTTCTGAAAAAAATAATATATCTGAGGAACGATTAATAAGAGCTCTTGTCCTAACTAACCTTATTACTATTTTTATAAAGTCATACACCGGAGCTCTATCAGCAATGTGTGGTTGCGGGGTAGCCGCCGGAATAGGTGCAAGTGCCGGAGTAGTATATTTATTGGGTGGAAATAAAGAACAGATATTGGGAGCTATGTATAATATGGTTGGGTCGATTGCCGGGATAATTTGTGATGGAGCCAAGGAAGGGTGTGCTTTTAAATTAGCCCTTGCCTCAGGATGGGCGGTTCAAGCGGCTATCCTTTCCATGAAGGGTGCAATAATTAATAAAAATGACGGGATATTGGCTGGTGATTTTAAAAAATTATTTAAAAATTTGGGTTATACCTGTAATCCTGGGATGGTTCCTACCGATGAAGCCATCCTGGAAGTAATGTTAGAGAAAGAAAAAGCATGATAGGGGACAAATAAAAAGGAATAAATTTGTATACGTAAAATTATAGTGTCTTCACATTTAACATAAAATTATATTAAGTAGAATAATGTAAAACATAGGAGTTATTTTAAAGAGCTTGGATGTGTTGTTGAAGAGAAGTAATATTTATTTTAATGTTATTTTATTTTCTCAAAAAGTTTTTCAAGGTATATTGATTTCATTTGTTTGCTGGCCATTATTTGTTTTATAGCGGGTAGTTTCAGAATAACCGAAAGAATGGCTGCCATAGCCCTGTGGCTGTCAAAGGCTTGATTGTCAAATATAAGTTCCTGCAGTTTCCCCTTCTCTATCGCCATCAAGACAATTCGGTGGACTGAATTGACCGGTGTTATAACCTGCTCCTTACGCCTTTCAAGTGTAATGTTTTTATTGGAGCATGCCCTAACACAGACCCCGCATCCCAGACATATTTCTTCATTTATTTTGACTTTTTTAGGCTTGCTGTTTATTCTATCATCATTCGAAACCCACTCTATAGCAGAAATAGGACATGCTTTGACACATTTTCCACACCTGGAGCAGTTATCTTCATCAATTTTTGGAATGAAGGAAGTGGTCTGGACCGGATGAGGCATCCCGAATTTTTTTGCTGCTACCAGGAATTCGCAGCAACAACTACAGCAGTTGCATATAAAACTGACATTATTTTTGACATTTTCCCCGCACTGGACAAGATTATATTCATAGGCTTTATGTAACAGCTCCATACATTCCGAGGCTTCTACTATCCGGGCATAATTGTGTCTTGTTAGGGATTTGGCGACATTGTTGAAAGTCATACAGATATCCATGGGAGCATCGCACGCCATTTCCAAATGCTTCATTTTATGACGGCAATAGCACATGCTGATTCCTATATATGTTGCGGTTTTTATAATATGGCTTGCCTTCTCATAGTCCAGGATGGAAACAAGGTTGTCATTGGAAAGGACTTCCTCTCGCACAAAAGTTCTTCCCATTTTTGTCTCACTATCTAAAAATAAATCCTTAATAAAATCCTCTTCAATGTTTAAGTACTGATGAAAGAGTTCCGAAAGAAGCTTTTGATCCAGATCCTGTCTTGTTCTCATAAGGGAGAATTCAAAGAATCCTGCCATTGGTGGTGGAAGGACATATTTTTTAATTCCGTTATGTTCGGAATCCAGGAGGATTGCTCTGCCGGCTAATTCATCCAATACTTTTTTGGTATTTACTTTATTTAATTTCCATATTCGACTTGCTGTGTTAATAGTGAAAGGTTTTATTGGAAGTTGAGAAACCAGTTCCGCTTCCTTTTCATTGAAAAGGATACTCAATATTTTGTATAAAGTCTCAGAAGGGGGAGCGCCCTGGGGATATCTGTTTAATCTTTCCTCCAGTTTTTTATAAGCCGATTTTCCAACCATATGTGACATTATTTACACCTGCCCAAAGATTGTTTTTTATATTCTATTATTTTATCATAAACCTTTTATTCTAAGAAGGGGGTATAAATTTAGATGATATGAAACCCATTATTTACAAGGCTTTCTCGCTTGCTATTTTTTCACATTTTCCCTACATGTAGGTCGTTTAGCAAATTACAATTTGATAGTTTTCCACTTTCTTCGCGGGAATGAAAGAGAAACAGGTGTAAACGGCAAGTAAAAATGCACCTTGCACGGAAAACAATTTTGCACCTTTTAGAGATAATCGGGCTTGATGAATCAAGCCCCTACTTAATTAATAAATTGAAAGATGAAAAGATAGAAAAAGAGGAATTAAAAAAATACAGCAGCAACAGCAGCAGGGTAAAAATTACACCCTAATGTTGTTGCTGTTCTATTTGTTACTGTTATTAATTGTTGTTGTTAGTGTGGAAAAATTCCACTAGGGGCAGGGAAATTTTGGAAGGAATATTTGACATTGTTTTTTATATTAGTATAATAAAAGTATAACAAAAGTATAATAAATGTTATACAAAGGAGATAAATATGTCAAAATTAAGATTGACAGTTACTATTCCACAGGAAGAGTATGAAAGAATAGAACAAGAAAAAAAGAAGAAGGGTGTTAGTAGAAGTGCATTAGTACAAGAAATAATTAAATTCTTTTTCGTAAAAGAGGATGAACAATTTAAAATAAAAAAATATGTTGATGGTTACAAGAGAATTCCAGAGAAAACAAATTATATAGCTCAACTTGAACAAGTTCAGTTTGAAACCTTGGATGAGGAGTTTTAATATGCATAAAGGCGAAGTTTGGTGGGCAAATTTACCGAGTCCTATAGGTAAAAGACCAGTAGTTTTACTCTCCAGGGATGAGGCTTATTCTGTACGCAATGCTGTTACTGTTGCTGAGGTTACTTCTACGATACGCAATATACCTGTAGAGGTTAATCTCGGAACAGAAGATGGTTTACCTAAAAAGTGTGTAATAAATCTTGATACGATAATTACTATAAGAAAAGAGTTGCTTACAGAAAAGATAACGGATCTTACTCCAGAAAAAACTGATAAGGTCAATAAAGCTATAAAGTTTGCTCTCGATCTGAAATAATTAATCTATCCTTCCTCGGGAACAAAGGGGGCAGGTTGAATAGTTTCCTTGTATTCATGAATAACTTGCCTCTTCCATCCTCCTTTAAAGTAGAAGAACAGAGCTACAATAGCTGCAATGATATTACTTAAAGCCATTCCCCACCATATACCAGTAGAGCCGAATTGATTACCAAGAAAGTAAGCAAGAGGGATTCTCAACCCCCAGAGTCTTACCATATCCACAATCATAGGTTGAACATTATGCCCGGACCCTCTAAATAGAGCCATAATAGCTCCGATCAAACCGAAGAAGGGGATACCCAAAGTGAAGATGGTAAGAAAGTGAATCCCTTCAGCAATAATATCAGGTCGGCCAGGGATAAAGAGTTTAAATAGAGTAATTCTTAAAGCAAAGACCAGAGCGGCTTCTAATAAAGCAATAATAAATACAACCTGAAGACTTTTCCGGGCGATTTCTTCTACTCGATCAATAAGGTTTGCTCCCAGATTCTGACCAATTAAGGTCATAAGTCCTGTTCCCAGGCCATCTACCACAATAAAAATAATATTAATCAGTTTATCCCCCACACCATAAGCGGCAAGAACTGTTTCCGGGTTGTTTACTCTGCCGATGATAGCCATAACCAGCACGAACCCAAAGGCAGTAGTAGAATGACCTATTGCTGCCGGCAGCCCAATTTTGAAGATTTTTTTCAGCCATTTCCAAATCGGGATTAAACCGTATAAAGTTATCTTTATCCCTTTTGTCCCTCTAAAAAGGAGATAGAGAGATATAGAGGCAGCTATGCCCTGACATATGACGGTAGCCAGCGCTGCTCCCAGTACACCCAAATGAGGAAAAAGCCACCAACCAAAGATTAAAAAGGGATCGAGTATAACATTTAAAGTAACGGTGAAGAGATTTATATACATTGGGGTTATGGTATCACCTTTTGCAGAGAGAATGCTCTGAAAAGTGAAGGCGATAAAAATGAAAGGCATTCCCCAGAAAATAAGCTGCATATAAGTTATGGCTGTCCTGGTGACCGTAGCTGATTTAGTAATAAGGGGGACCAGATAAGGGGTTAATATAAATCCTGATACAGCAACTATCAATCCAAATATAATGGAAAGAGAAAGCATTTGACTGGCTACCATATTGGCATTTTTCTTTTCTCCTGCTCCGGTATATTGAGAAACCAGAGCCACGCCAGCTATTCCAAATCCGAAGGAGAGAGCAATGAGGAACCAGATTATCGGCCAGGAAATTTGTAAACCGGCGACTGCTTCACCACTTTCTGCGGGAGGTAGATGACCCAACCAGAAAGTATCGGCAAGATGATATAAAGTATGTAATAACTGAGAAATCATCACCGGAAAGCTTAATAAAAACATAACTTTTAAAGGATTGCCGGTTAAGATCTCTTCACGGGTAACTTTTCTCATTCTCTCTCCTTCTTGAATATTCGCACTTTATAATATAACAATTTTCCTTCTATTATACAATTTCTATCTCGATATGTTCTCCTTTTTCCTCATCCACCACATCTACAATTTTACCGATAAATTCCGGGTCATTCATTGCTTTGTTGAGTTCATCCATATCGATTGGTATTTCTTCTCCGCCAATATCTACTGTGTTCTTACCCATTTTACTGGCGATATTTAATCCCCAATTGATTAATCCAAAGGGAAGAGTAACATTTACCCGAGGTTTATCTCCTTTGGTGACGTGGATTTTTAGAAATCTTTTTCTTTTGGCGGGAGGAATATCTTCTTCCGCTTTTTTTGATTCTCTTAAAGCCTCCAAAAGCTCTGCTGCTTCCTCGCTGGTTATTTTCTTTTCTTCCAGCATTTCCAAAACTTTTTTAATTTCTTCTTTCATTTTTTTAAACTCCTTTTTTAATTTAATTAAACTTAGAAATCTACCGTCTGTAACGGTGGTATAGATTCCGCATCAAGTGCGGAATGACAAAGGTAAAATTTTTATTTATTGTTTTGCCTCCTTCATTAATTTTATCGCCTCGGCAGCGGTAATTTCTCCTCTCTCCAGGGTATCTAAAATTTCTTTTTCCTTCAATCTCTCGCTTTCTTTAAATAATCCTAGGGTAATTAGCAATTTATCCAAACGATTTTTTACAGTAGGATAAGAGATACCCAGCCTTTCTTGAACCTCTTTAATATTTCCCCTGGAGCGAAGAAAAGCAATTAAAAAATTGCTGTCTTCATCAGAGAGAGATAGAAGTTTGTTTATGGGGAATTCTCCCTGAATTGTGGTGCTGCATTTGGGGCATCTTAACTCTGTAATCTCCAGCATAGAGCTACAGGCGGGACAAAGAGTCGGAATTTTCTTCATTATTCACCTCCATATTAATATAATTAATGTTATCATTAATAATATTAAAGTATATGTTTAATAATGTCAAGTAGATATTAGAATAAATTACAAAATAATTCATAATTTTAAAATTTATTATAAAATATTCTTTTTATAATGTTTTTATTTCTTGTTTGACATTTAATTAATTTTCTTGAAATTATAAATTTTTTAACATAAAATAAACAATACTGAAAGCGAAAAATAAAAAAGCTAAAACAGAAGAGGAGTAAAGGATTTGAAGATATCAACTTCCCAGGAGAATTTAAGCACGATTTTGGGTATATTAGCTATATTATTTTGGGGGACTACTATCGCCTTTTCGCGAAGCCTGACAGAACAGTTAGGACCTTTAACCGCTGCTTCCTGGATATATTTACTGAGTGGTATCTGGAGTTGTATTTACCTGATTAGCAAATCGGGGGGAATTAAAAAAACCTTCCAGCTCCCAATTTTATACTTAATCGGTTGTGGAGCTTTATTTGTTTTTTATATGGTTTGTCTTTATTTGGCGGTGGGATTAGCTTTTAGCCGTGAACAGGTTATTGAGGTAAGCATTATTAATTATCTCTGGCCCGGATTGACACTGGTCTTTTCCCTTCCTATTTTACACAAGAAGGCGAAAATAACTTTAATTCCCGGGGTAGTTCTGGCTTTTGGCGGTTTTTATCTGGCCACTGTAAACAGTGGAATGTTTTCCTGGGAGGTATTCAAAGGAAATTTTCAAGTAAATTATTTTCCTTATTTATTAGCTTTTATGGCTGCTATTTCCTGGGGGCTCTATTCTATTTTAGTTCGCCGCTGGGCTGGTCATACTGAAGGTGGAGCAGTCCCCCTCTTTCTTTTGGGTACCGGATTAGTCTTAATCGCAATAAGGTTTATGTTTCCAGAAGAATCTTATTGGACGCCACGTGTAGTAATGGAACTTTTATATATGTCTATCTTTCCCACTTTTTTAGCTTATCTCTTCTGGGATAGGGCTATGCGGAAGGGTAAAATTATTTTGGTTGTTTCTCTTTCTTATTTTACTCCTCTACTTTCCATAATTATCACTTCTTTGTATCTACGGGTGGCGATTAAAGCTAATCTCTGGATAGCCTGTGGCTTGGTTATCGTAGGAGCTGTTATTTGTAAATTTTCTATTGTTGATAAAACTGAAAAAGAATCTGCCTAAAGCCTTGCTTTACTGGGGTAATTTCGTTGTAGGGGTTCGATTTATCGAACCCGTAAAGAATCGGGTCGGATGAATCCGACCCCTACCTCGACAGGCGGGCCAGTCCTTGTGAAAACGGGGAACGCCTGTCCTATTACCCCTTTTTAGTTTAGTTAAATTAATTTTCCTATCCATAGCGCTACCTGTTAGATTATTTTTTTGAAAAAAGAAAGAATTTAAGATATTATATAGTATAAATATAATAAGAAAAATGAAAATTTGAGGACAAAAATGTGGAATTAAAAATATCTAAAGATTTCAAAAAATTGATAGTCGATACGGGACGAGAATTATATAAGCAGAATTTAACCATCGGGACCTGGGGGAATATTAGTGTTTTGGATTCTAAAACAGGCCTGGTTTATATTAAGCCAAGCGGAATGGATTATAATGAAATTAACCTTGAAGATATCATTGTGGTTGATAAGAAAGGCAAAATAATTGAGGGATTTAGAAAACCATCTATTGAGATGCCTATGCATCTTTCTATATATAATGCCAGGAAGGATGTGGGAGCCATAGTCCACTATCATCCCATTTATTCGAGCGTGTTAGCAGTAACCGGCTTTAGTCTTCCTGGAATTTGTGAGGATTTTGTCCAGATAGTGGGTGAAAAAGTTTTATGCGCAAAATATGCCTTGCCCGGTTCAGATGAATTAGCTAAAAACGCAGTTGCCAGCTTAGGGAATAGAAATGCAGTTTTTCTTCTAAATCACGGAACTCTTTGTGTAGGCAGAGATATGAAAGAGGCGATGAAAGTCTGCTATGTAGTAGAAAAGACTGCCCATATTTATATTTTAAGTAAAAATGTAGGAAAGTGTAGAATAATTTCTGAAGAAGATATTAAGATAATGCAAGATTTTGCCAAAAATTCTTATGGAAAACAGCAAAACAAGTTAAGGCAATAATTTTAAAGGAAGAGTAAATTATTTTTTGATTTTTAGAGGATGGATAATATGAAAGATAGTGAAAAGGCTAAAAAACAACTTATAAATAAATTGTTTGGTTTGCGTAAAGAAATTGCTGAGTTAGAAAATGTAAAAGCTAACCATAACCAAACAAAGAAAAAATTAGCAAAATCTGAAGAACTATACCGTTTAATAGCTGAAAGTACCAATGATGTGATTACTTTACAAGACTTTAATTTAAAGGCAACCTTTACATATGTCAGCCCTTCGATAAAAAATGTTGCCGGATATGAGCCAGAAGAATTACTCGGGAAATCTCCTTTTGATTTTATACATCCCGATGATAGAAAAAAATTATTTTCGCTACTAAAGAAATATATTAATGCTAAAGTAAAAAAGTTCCTTACTTGTAAGGAATCTACTATTACTGAGAGAATCGAATTTCGTTTTAAACATAAAGATGGAAATTGGCGATACCTTCAAAGTACTATAAATATTGTAGGAAATAAACTGCTTTTTATCACCAGAGATATCACTGACTATAAGAAAGCCGAAGAAAAAACAAAACAATCTGAGAAGAAATACCGTACTCTCTTCGAGAATATGCTTGGAGTCTACTATCGTGCAGATAGAAAAGGAAATGTCATAATGGTAAATCCTCCCGGAGTTAAATTACTGGGATATAATTCCCCCAAAGAGATTATAGGAAAAAATCTCGCTAAAGATTTATATTATATCCCTGAAGACAGAAAAAATTTTTTAGAAGAACTAAAAAAGAGAAAGGGAAGTGTTAAGGACTATGAAGTAACTTTAAAAAAAAGAGATGGTAGCCCAGTTATTGTCTCTACTTCCAGCAATTACTATTATGACAAAGAAGGGAATATTGCTGGAGTAGAAGGTATTTTTGTGGATATCACTGAACGCAAACAAAACGAAAAACTACAAGAGGTTTTATACAATATCTCCAAGGCTGCCAATTCCCCTATCTCTCTTGGCCAGCTCTATAAGACTATCCATCAAGAATTAGGCAACATCATCGATACCACTAATTTTCATATTGCCTTGCTCAACAACGAAGAAAACAGAATACATTATGATTATTTTTTTGACGAGAAAGATGATATTTCTATTACTTTAGAATATGATAATATTGGTTCACTTTCTGCTCATGTAATTAAGACTGGCCAGCCCCTTTTAGTCAATCGCAAACAGATTAATAAAATGATTGAGAGAGGAGAATTAATTCTGCCTCATTTGGGCACCTTAACCGAAAATATTCATTGGTTGGGAATTCCTCTAAAAATAGAAGGTAAAGTAATTGGAACAATGGCGGTCTTAAGTTATACTAACTCTAAGCACTACACCCAGAAAGACATCAAAATTATGGAATTCGTTTCGTCCCAGGTAGCTACTGCTATAAAGCGAAAACAGGACGAAGAAGCTCTCTATAAAAGCCAGCAGGAATTTGCCAGCCTTTTTAAGAACATACCGGAAGCCTTAGTTTATACTGACAAAAAGAGTGATATTTTATATGTTAATTCTCAATTTACAAAATTGTTCGGTTATACTTTAGATGAAATTAAAGGAAAAAACATTGATGAAGGCATTATTCATACTAAAGAAAAAATTAATGAAGGAAAATATTATAGCAAAAAATCCCTAAAACATTTTGTAAATCATGAAACATACAGAAAAAGAAAAGATGGAAGCATATTCCCGGTATCTGTATCTGCTTCCTCAATTAAGATTAAAAATAAGGTAAAGGGTATTATCACTTTATATCAGGATATTACAGAAAGAAAAAAGAACGACAATTTGCAAAAAGTACTCTACAATATCTCCAAAGCTGCCAATTCCCCTATCTCTCTTGGCCAGCTCTATCCTATAATCCATAAAGAATTAGGTAATATTATTGATACCGCTAATTTCTTTATTGCTTTAACAGATTACCAAAAAGATGAGGTTTACTTTCCTTATTTTGTAGATGAAAAAGATAAGGATTTCCCCATTATCAATTTCAGCGAGACCAATTCTCTTACTGTCTATGTTATAAAGACTGATCAGCCCTTACTGGTTGATTATAAGAAACTACAGAAGATGATTGCTCAAAGAGAGGTAAACGTTGTTGGCAGTGTCACTGACAAATCTATCTGGTTAGGCGTTCCCTTAAAAGTAGAAGACAAAGTCATCGGGGCAATGGCTGTCCAAAGTTACACCAATTCTAAACTCTATTCTGAGAAAGATATCAAAATTATGGAATTTGTCTCTAATCAGATAGCTACTGCTATAGAAAGAAAAAGGATGGAAGAGGAACTGAAAAGATTAGCTCATTATGACACCCTTACCGGAGCATATAACAGAGGATATGGTTTAGAGCTTCTTCAAAGACAATTTAAATTATCTAAAAGAGACAAATCCCCTTTATTGTTAGCGTATAGTGATTTAGATAATCTAAAAGATATCAATGATGAATTTGGTCATGATGAGGGGGATAGAGCTATGGTCCAAGTAGCAAAACTCTTTAAATCTATCTTAAGGGAGGTAGATATTATCACTCGGATGGGAGGAGATGAATTTTTATTAATCTTCTTAGATAGTTCTTTAAACGAAATACCTATAATTAGAAAGAGACTAAGCAAGGAATTAGCCCGGTTAAATCATATTTCCAAAAAACCTTATAAAATAGGATTTAGTACAGGATTTTCTAATTATGATCCTGCTAATCCTCAGCCGATGAATGAATTAATCCGAATAGCTGATGAGAATATGTATAAAGAGAAGAAGAGCAATAATAAGGGAAGACTGTAGATTAGTTAACTGGTTTTCTGGTTAACTGGTTAGCCAGTTTAATACTAATAATTTATTAACCAATTAACTAAAATCCCCTTTCCTTATTCTCTTATAATCTATTTCTAACTAATTAACTAAATAACCAAATAAGTAACTAACCAATCTATGGGACGATCAATTTTAAACTTTTTGGCAGAAGAGTTATGATATAATTCTTCTGACCTTCGATTACTTCACCGCTTACCTGCGCCAGAACAGGTTCTGAAGATTGAATTACTACTTCTTTAGCTCTATAAAAGTTTACTCCCTTAATACTTGCGTGTGTACCTTTAAAGACTTTAGGGATGATGCTAAGGTATTTAAATCTTCCCATCTCTTCTACCAGGCAGATTTCTAATAATCCATCATCTAATATTGCTTCAGGGGTAATTTTAAATCTGCCTCCGTAAATTTTTCCATTACTAATGGCAATAAATAGAATTTTAGAATGGATTTCTTGTCCATCAAATTTTATCTTTACATCATGGTAGCTAAAAGGAGAAAGAAGTTTTTTTACGGTAGCGAAGACATAAACAAATGCACTAAGAATGCGCAAATTGGGGTGTTTACTTTTCATTTGATTGGCAAGCTGGGCCACTTCTGCATCAAATCCTACACCACATATGTTAGCAAAATATATTTGGCCATTAATTAACCCTATATCTATTTTTTTGGTCTTACCTTTAATTAAAATTTTACAAGCTTCAATTATATCAGAGGGAATGTCTGTGCTTTTAATAAAATCATTAGCCCATCCTAAAGGGATTATTCCTAAAGAGGGATCATTTTTTGATTTCATAATTCCGTTTACAATTTCGTTTACTGTTCCATCTCCACCAATTGACACGATAAGATCTATACCTTTATCAGCAGCTTTTTGGGCAAGTTCTATCGCCTCACCATGATGTGAAGTATAGCTAACTTTAAAATCAAATCCATTTTCTTTTAAATATTTAAAAATTGTTTTTAGATGGGGGCGGGGCTTTCCCCCTCCGGCTGTCAAATTAATTATGAGCTCTGTTTTCAAAATTTACCTCCCTGAATCGATTTAAATTAATAAAATAAATTTCATTTATTTATTATTTATTGTGTTAAAATTTTATAGGTTTCTGGTTTTCTATTCAAGATAGTATTAGTATGGGGGACAATGTCTTTATTTCGAGAAAGTTGGAGACAGAGCACAGATAGGCTGGCTTGCTCGGTTTTTCCCAGACAAGAGGTTAATATTTGCCCTGAAGGAGAAGTTATTAGACTGTGACCAGTGCCTTGGTGGCAAATGGAATTAGAACAAGCTATAAATATTTTATTTTCTGCCCCTCTGCTGCGGCAGATATTTATTTGCCTATCATTGGTAAATTTACTGGGCCAGATAATTATATCAGCCCCTTTAAGGGTTAGGGTACGGGCTATTTCAGGGAAAATTCCTTCATAACCTATCATTACTCCTATGTAACCATAAGATGTTTTAAATACCGGAAGGCCTAAATCTCCAGGAGCAAAAAGGTTCTTTTCTTCTCTTTCTAAATGAGTCTTTCTGTATTTTCCCTGGAGTTTACCTGATTCTATAAGAAAGGTGGTCTTATAATAAAACTCACCCCCTTTTTCAACTAAGGTAATAGCGCAGACCACTTTCCTGTTTTTAGTTATTTGTTTGACTTTATGGATGATCTCCTCTCCATTTTCGAGGAAGATAAAATCACTTTCGGGAAAGATAATAATGTTAGTTTCCTGTTCCAATAAATTATTTATGAAGAATTCTATCTTTTGGAGATATTTTTTAAAATTATCTTCAAATTCTATTTGTACTACTGCGGTTAGTGGATTTGAGTTTTCAGGATTAGTCTTTTTTTTCATAATAGAATAGATGGGTAAAGTATTAGTGGGTTGAACCAATTCGGAATAGAGTTCTGGTCTGCGGTCATCGATTGTATTTATTTGATGGTCAATTGATTTATCTATAGCTTCCTCAAGGGAAATTTCATAAAAGAGAATTTCTTCCTGGGAAGAAGAGGCAATTTTGGCTATCTTGCCATCAGGTGCAAAGACGGCGCTTTTTCCACAGTAGAGGATAGTCTTTGCTTCCATTCCCACTTTATTAGCGGCAATTATCCACACTCGGTTTTCCAGGGCGCGTGTTGGAATCATATATTCTACCTGAGGGTTGGTAAGGGTTTCTTTCTCAAATCCTGAGGTGACCCAATTGGTAAGGTCAAGTAAAATGTCCGCTCCTTGCAAACTCAAACAACGGACTATTTCGGGGAGTCGTCCATCAGCACAGATAAACATCCCTATTTTCCCGAATTCGGTCTCAATTACCGGATATTGCTCACCGGCGCAGAACCAATGAGAATCGAAATGCCAGAGGTAAGATTTTCGGAAGCGGCTTATCTCATGGCCTTCCGGATTAATAAGTAAAGCAGAGTTGTAAAAAATATTTTCGATTAGGTCAGTTTCAACTATCCCTAAAGCTATGTAGCATTTATATAGTTTAGCCTTTTCTTTAACTTCATCAATTAGTTCCAGGGTCGATTTCTGGAATTCTAAGGAATTTTTCACAATTAGCGGAGAAATATAATAAGCCGGATAAACACATTCCGGTAAGACCATTAATTGAGGGTGTACATCTGCTGCCTTATCAATCATTCTTAGGATATTTTCTTTATTTTCGTATCTATCCTCATACTCTC
>Ga0209986_10001361_pt1 | contig 23423 bp, 24 predicted proteins | sample BlataG_FD_183168 | JGI IMG/M metagenome (GOLD analysis project Ga0209986, IMG submission 183168) | Deep subsurface microbial communities from Black Sea to uncover new lineages of life (NeLLi) - Black_00105 metaG (SPAdes) (version 2) | ecosystem: Environmental > Aquatic > Marine > Oceanic >... | reverse complement strand
CGCGTCAAGCTATGAAAGAATAAATGTAGAAACAGTCAGGGAAAGATGCGGTCGCTATCTTGCAAAAAACGATAAGGATATTGAGGTTGACCTGGTCTCAGGCGTTCCCGACTCCGGATGTGCCCACGGATTAGGATACGCGATGGAATCAGGCAAGCCGTTCAGACGCCCACTTGTCAAATATACGCCCGGATATGGCAGAAGCTATACGCCGCCTTCACAGCAGAGACGCGATCTCATCGCAAAGATGAAGCTTATCCCCATTAAAGAGGTAATCGAAGGTAACAGCATTGTTGTGTGCGAGGATTTTATCGTCAGGGGAACCCAGCTTAAGAACTTCGCCATAAAAAAGCTCTGGGACTGCGGTGCCAAACAGATACACATAAGACCGGCCTGTCCGCCTCTGATGTTTCCGTGCAGGTTCAACCTTTCCACACGCTCCATCAATGAGCTTGCCGCACGAAGAGCCATTCGCAGTCTGGAAGGCCACGACCCTGAAGATGTGTCGGAATATATCGACGCAAATTGCGAAAAATACAAGAAAATGGTGGAATGGATTGCCAGGGATTTGGGAGTCTCAACGCTTAGATACCAGACCGTGGACGATATGGTAAAGGCCATTGGCCGGCCCAAAGAAAAGCTCTGCCTCTACTGCTGGACCGGCGAATGTCCAAAACTGACGCCTCCAAAACCAGCAATAGATATTGTGGAGGTTGAGAAACCATCTGCAAAGAAAGCAGAGGCAAAGGTCGCACTCTAACTGGACAGAATTACAACAGGGACTGGAAAGGTTGTCCTTAAAAGCTGAAAACTTGAAGCTGAAAACTAAAAACCACAGCCTAAAATTCAAAGCTCATTTGTCTTTCGCTTTCAGCTTTAAATTTTAGTTTTGAACTTTTAGCTTTACATTGTTAGCTATATTCTCAATGAGTAAGAACATCAATGCGTTACTCAAATTTGCTGCTGCAGCGATAATTTACGTCGGATTTGCTGCATATCTCTATCAGCCGTACTCTAAAGGCTTCGGTGCACTCCGGCTGCAAGACCTGTTCGTCGTAAACGTCTGCTTGGCCTCACTGGGATGCTTTGTGCTAAGTCGCCGATGGGTCTCTTCGTTCTGCGGCTCGCTATTTGCAGGAGCACTCTATGGCTTTGGGCCCTTCATGCTCGGCTTGGCTAAATTCCACGAAACGGTCGGCCTTTTAGCAGCGAGCGTGCCCTGGCTGTTTTGCCCGGCTGCCTTTGGCCCTAAAGCCAAACGGCGATGGCTAAGCTGGCCCCTTTCGGCTCTGCCGTTTCTGGTGATACTGGCGTTCTTCCAGGTATCAATTCAGTACTGCTTATTCGCAATTCCAACGCAGACCAAATTACATTTAGACGATTTAGCCAGCTTGCTGGCTCCGCTTGTTACGGCAAAGCGAGGTCTAACTCCTCTCGGCTTTTACCATATCCCAATAGCGCCACTGATTATGGGTTTTTCAATGCTTCTGATGGCTCGACGGTTCGGCATTCTAATAATTTTTGCCATTGGCATCGTATTGGCCTTTTGCGATTCCTTCTTTAACGTAAGCCCTATTATCTGGCTTGCCGTTCCTCTTATTTACTGCTCGGTACTTATAGGTGCAGGCATGCAGGGACTTACGTCAGCCGGCTTAGCTGACCGCAGATGGGTACTGTTATCCGCCGTGATTATGGCAGCACTTGCGATAGTTACATTGCTGCTGGCGACCAAATATTTTCAGATATTTGCGGGGCTTGGGACAAAATACGCAAGGCTTCTCGTCGAAGCCGCTAAAATGTACATACTCGGTGCAATTGCAGTCGCCATCATATTTTTTATGGCACGTGCAAAACTGCGCCTACACTGGCTGCGGTGGGTTATCCTGTGTTCAGCAACTGCAATAGATCTGTTCTGGGGTGCAAGATTTATCGTTGATAGGATTTTTTGAACCGACTATCCAACTACGAGTTAAATGTTTCCCGCTCAACTTCTCCGAGATAGAATCGGCCATCCTTTTGCATAAAACTTATGATGGCATCAAACTGCTGGTCTATCAGGCTGGTTTCATTCGAGACCGTCGTCATCGCAATAACCGCAGAGTTTTTACTGTCCAGATGGCCAACCTCAGCGAGTGAAGCATTGAACCTGCTTTTTAATCGCCCGATTACACTTTTGACAATACTTCGCTTTTCCTTTAGCGAGCGAATCCCCTGCAGATGCAGTACAGTTTTCATCACGCCGACTATCATATCTCAATACTCGACACTTCACCATCGATTCCTGATGCTTCACCGGACATCGAGTATAACTTTTTATGCCAAAATTGCAACCAGCATCGGACACGGAAGATCGGCTCTGCATTCGCTCTTGAATCTTGGCTAAAACCTTCGGCAGAATCTCGCCTAATCGAACTGGCTTGGACATATTTCGAACCTTACTCTGACATTTCGTGACTCATCACCCGCAACCCAGACTGCGAACCGCAGGTTATGTCTTCATTTGTGCGACGATTTGGCGGGTCTGCGGTGACTGACTATTATGAGCCTCTTTGAACGCTGATGTATATTCCCGGTTCTGCTTTTTGAAAAGCTCATTGCCGGCAATAACTTCCTGCAGGGCCTTCGACTTTACCCTCGCTTCTCGCAGGAATCTAACCGCCCTTGTCCCGTACACACCGCCCAGCAAAGCCGATATGCCGATGGCCAGCTCGAACACCGAATCCGCTAACTGCCACGCATCATGCCGATCCGCCGATTCAGCCAAAGCCGTCTGTGCAAGCTCGAAACTTGACTGGTGGAGTATATCCTCGGCACTCTCGCCTTCTGGAAATTCCTTCGGCAGGCCGCAATAAGACACAAACGCTCTGCTTTGTAATTCCGATAGTCCTGCCAACGCTTGCAATTTCTCTGAAGCCTCTTCAGCCCTTGTGCACTCGGCTGTTATCGCGGCCGTGCGATTATGTAGCCAGGCATTTTGCTTTTGCACCTCGGTTGGTGCAAAACGCAGACTATCACAGCCGAGCAGTAACAAACAAAAAACTACTATCACTGACACCTTTCTCATTTCTTCTCTCCTTCAATACGCCGTTTAAAAAGTCTCTCAGCTACATCCGATTCGCAAATCTGCTTCTCAAGTGCACACAGGCGGTATTCGTAGGAAATGCTCTTAGCCGAAAGCGATTCAAGCTTTTGTTGAGAATCCCGCTGGTATTGCAGCAGCATAGTCACGTCCCTCTGCAGCAGGTCAAGCTGCCGCTGCAGATTGACCCAACTGCCCACAATTAAAGAGGCCAGAAATAACAACTGAACCAGCACAGAAAGATTTACCTGACGATTTAACCGCCAACTTCGCGAATTTTCCTCCGCCACATCGAAACTCCTCACAGCGTTCTTTTAAACGCTATCCGCTGTACGCTTTCTTTACACCGGTGCATAAAAAACGTTTTTGTCGCCCACTCTGGACATTACCGCATAGGTCCCGGCCGACACTTGGCCTTGCTGCATAAACGATTCAGCTAAGTTAACTGCCTGCATCTGTGCGCCTATTTCAACCGGCAGCGTCCCTGCGTCACCTATTACTACCGCACGAACATTATAGACATTATAGGACAACAGACTCTTGACTTTAACAGCCCAGGCAGCAGCTCTGGCACCGGGTGAAGTGACAACTGACGTCTCGCCAGTCCCTTCAGAACCCTGACGAGAAAGACGCTCCAATATCTCTTGGCTATTTGCAATATTCGCCCCGTTGCTCATAAGCTTCACTTTCTTTTTCGAACGATTTTCAAATTTGTACACTGATTTCTAAAATCCATCTGCACCCGCTCTATCCAACTGACACTTCGGTTATCGCTTTGACAGCCCAGCAGGTCTCTGCTCTCAGGACTTGTACTCACTCTGTCGCCGACTTTGTAATCAAGGGCCAGGTAAGGTGTCTGCACATCGACAGTCTCGATAGTCTCAGACGTTGTCCCGGCCCTTTTGCGCACAAATTCGTACAGCACCGTGCTGTCGTCAGTCTCATCCGGTGTCCCGAGTGCCTCATCTGAGGCACCAGCAAAGATGCTCTGGCTGGAAACCTTGCGGTACTTGAATTGACGGGGTTGTGTAATAATATGCTCAACCACAGGGGCGGTAGAATTTACCGGCCCATCAGTAACTACACAACTTAATCTCTCATCGCTCACTACCGATGCCGTTATCCTAAACTTTAACACTCCTTTCAGAGCTGCCACCCATGTATCAACATCAAGCTGATCACTGCTAAGCCACATCCCACACTCATCGAGCAGGTTATTAAAGGCGTAAAGATACTGCCACCAGTGCAGCCCGTTGTCGAACGATACCTGCAAAAAATAACCCAGCGACTTTCCCTGCTTGTCAGTGGTTAAAGCCGGCCAAAAACGCCGCCGACGGCGAACAAAATTACCGCTCTGAAAAACTTTTGAAAAATCAAAAGCATCCCCCCGATTGTATGGAGCGTCACTGTAGTCACCTGCCTCATTAAGACACCACTTGCGATATACATCTTTTACCTGATAAAAATTCGGATTGGTTGAGGGCGAAAATTTATCATAATCGGTATCTTCACCAGCCGGCTCCCACGCTTTCACCAGCTCGAAGGTTGCTTCATAAACCTTGAAATCACCCTGACCAATATATTTGTGCGTTACCGGCCAGAAATTCTTCCTGCTATGCAGGCGCGCGATATTTGTCTTTGAAATGCTGAGCTGTTCTCCAACCTGCTGGCAAGTTAACTCAACCGCCCTGCCTCTGCCGGGCTTGTAGAATACAATCGCTTGGCTAGGACCAGTAGGCACAGGCCGGGGGATAAATTTGAACTCCAGGCCGATCCGCCCGCAGCACCGGTGCAACGCATCTATCAGATTCAACCCTGTTACATCAAGGTCACGAACCGCCTGATTATCCGTCAACGCCTGCAACTGCTCGATGCTCGGAGTCTGCAATTGACCGTCCAGTAAATATTCACAAAGCAGATAATCAATTACCTCCACATAGCTCCAGGGCCTGCCCGCGGAGGACTCGGCAACAAAAACCGTATAACTCTTGCCGTTGTTGTCTATCGGCTCAATCGTAGCGTTGGCCTCTCCATCCGGATTGAAAACAGTATCAGCACTGGACAAGTGCAAAGTCGAACCGTCAGAGTTACCCACCCGCTGACCATAGACCATGACGCGCCTTAGATTTGCGGAAAAATCCTTAGCTACGACCTCTACCCTTACACCATCCGGACCAAGCCTTGTTTCAATACCCTCTACTTGACCCTCGAAGACAGGGAAGCTAAGAACTGCTACACCGGGCGCGCACGCGTTGAAATATCGCCGGATGCTAATAAGCTTTCCAATTGCAAGTTTGGTCTCAATCTCTTCGGCTGCGGTTAAGCTGGCACCGGGATACGCAGCCTGATTTACAGCTAATCTGGCCCAGCTAAATTCGGGCCAGCCGCAGTGCACAATTTCTACTACCTCAAGAAAAGGACACAACGACCCATCGAACAAAATTGAGGTTACTGCTGCGGGAAGTGCAAGCCCTGTTTGAACTGATTGAAAAAAATCGATTCTGTTGGACATAAAGAACCTCTAAACAACTTGTCATTCTGAGCGAAGCGAAGAATCTCTTTTATAGCTCAGACCCTTCGCTGCGACCAAGCTGACAGTGGGGTTATTCTGTTAGGCACTTTCGACATTTAGAATATTGATTGCGGCTGGACTATCGGTATCAAACTGGATTTTTATCAGCGAAGAACCACTTTCTGCACCGCTGGTGCCTTCAGCCCTTATACAAAACAGATATTTGCCTGCACCAAGTGAATTACTTTGGTAACTGTAGAACCTTCGCCCCGCATAGCAAATCGTGGCAACAAAGTTCTCATAGTCAATTTGTCCCGTCCCGCCATCTCCATAAACCTTAAAACACACCGGCTTTTGCTTCTGCTCCAGGGGGCAATAATACCAAACAAGCTCTATCTTATCACCGTGCCTTTGTTCAGCCCTTACCTCAAAAATCTTATTAGACTGTGGTTCCGCCAAATCGCCGTCAGCGTCTATCGAAACCTTGACTGCGGCAGATAAGGTATGCTCCTGATTACCGCAATTATTGGCCCTGCGAATAACATAAAAATATGTGGAGTCGCTATTGTGCCGAACATAATTTGGTGGTGAGATTTCCGAGGCATCCGCATCCCCTACCGCCAGTATATTCGTGAAATCAATAGTGTCCATACTGTCACCGCGATAGAGCACAGAGCAACCGCCAATTCGAGGCCAGAACCAGCCGCAGGTTAGCACCGTCCCAAGCTTAAATGCATTGCTGGTCATACCAGCAAACAGCGCTTCTTTTAACCACTCGGTCTGCATCAGCTTGGCGTCCTCGTAATGCTCGATTCGGCATCATCTGGGGTATGAGTTAGGATAACTGTCTGGCCGTCATCATCGTAATACTCGATTGCACCGGTACTCTTGGTCTGGACGGCCTTATTGGCAAGTATCTTATCAGAAGTCAATTCACCTGCTCCGGTCCATACAACCTCGCCGCTGCCGATAACGTCATCGCTGTCGCTTGGGTTAGCGCCAGCCTGCAGGAATACCTGAACCGTGTAACGACCGGCATTGATATTGCTGTCAAAATTGCCGATATATCTATCGCCGCTCTTATCGGTTAAGCCAATATCGTAGTCGTCTGCATTATGCCCGCCTGTTCCCCAGGTCTCAAATATTTGCTCTGCTACACACCACACACTGCCTTCATTATTACGAACAACCGCATAGAGTGTATTACCCGATTTGTAGTCTATATGTATCTCATTTGCCATTGGACGCGTCCTTTTTTGAGTCAACTATGATTAACTGTAGTTTTAACTGATCAGCTCTTTGGTCAAGAACCTGAAGTTCTCTAACCAATTTCTCCCTATCAAGCGCAAGCTGGCCTAATTGTGCGAGAATCTCTTTGCGGTCATCTTCCATTTTTAATCTCATTACGGTAATTGACTATAAAGATTCTGCAGCTCTGACTTTTCATTGAGGTATTTATCCTTTAGCTGCTGCTTTTGATCAGCAGTTAAGGTTATTCCTTCTACAATACCATCCGAGGCTTGCTGCACAATTCTTTTTAGGGCATCAGCCTTGTCAGTCATCTGGCTTAATAATTGCTCGGCTTGTTCTAATTCTTCTTGTGTGATTGCCATATAGTTCTCCTTACGATAACCGCTCAATTGCCAAAAACGTTAATTTGTTGGTGTAATCTATATTCACATCAGCACCTGAATTGTGATAAACCCAGAGCTCAAGATAATCATTAGCGGATAGATACGTCACTATACTATTACCACCACCTATATAATCATTAACGGATGAATGCAGCATTGTCATGGCCATGGGACTGGTATTATTCAGTTTAAGTTGGACAATGACTTTTTTGCCGACACCGATTCCTGGCCTAAGTCCCGCACTAAAACAAACAACGTAATATCCAGCTTCTGAAGCTGTAAATCTGTAATTTACAGAGCTATCAAACTCGCTAAGCTGGTCAAATTTCTCAGTGTTGAGTTGAACTTTAGTCCACTCGCCTGAAGGAATTGCTTGAGTAGAGCCCTCTCGGACAACACAGCATCGAGACTGATTTGATATTGCAAGTTTGCCAACAAGCTCAAGCAGTCCTCCTGATGGTGAAACTTTGAGATTACAATCACCGAGGGTTGTTATCTCCGGAGTGCTGCCAATAGTCTTGAACTGAATATAATCATCGGTGTCCCCATGCATCGAAAAGTTTATGGCACTTGATGACCTTAATGCAATGATGCCCAAATCCGACTCTAAAAAAATGGTGTCATCTCCATAGATGTGTAAATCATTTGCTGCAGCATCTGAGCACCTAATGTAACTTGACCTGTTTCCACCTGACCACCAGCCAATATAATCTTGACCAGCAAGCTTAATTTCGTGACCGTTTACGTCCAAATCACCACCAAGCTGAGGCGATGTATCCTCAACGATATTATGAAGCGCAAATGGGTCTATTAATGGTGATATAAACATTAAACATTACCTCCATCTTTTTTGCGATTTCATTTATGCTTCCTCGGTCCACGTTCCATTCTTTGCTATTGTTACCCAGTCACCGTTTGAATCAGCAATTAAGCTGATACACTCACCGATAGCATCGGCCGATTTGTATTTATCCGCCGTCTGGCCACTGTCGTCCCTGATCGTCGCACTACCCGGCTCAATCCGAAGCTCCTGTGCCGCTTGGACTGCAAAGGTAAACACCGTCCCTGCAGGGGCGGACGCAGGCAGCGTAAGAGTGACCGTCCCCGTAGCACCAAGATTGCTGTGAACACTGCCGGACTCCGCGGCCGTTAGTGTGTCATCACTGGTATGTGCCTCAATTGTCTTCCTCACACCACCTGCTTCATACGGCATCACAAAATTATGGCCTGCACGGGAATCAGTTATTGACTCAATGTCTCCCCCTGAGGTAGTTACTACGGCCAGGCGAATATGAGGTGTACTTGCCATATCAGGAAAGCTGTTGTACTCGTTGGTAACAAGATTCCCGGCCGAATCCAGATAGACATAAATATTCTCTTTATCATCCGCCAGAGTATTGCCTGATGAGCCGCCGTAACTGACAGGCTCCGTGCCCAGCCAGAACTTACCGCTTTTAACGCCGATATCCAGCCCGCCCTCATCATAAACTCTTAAATCATTTGCCCGCTTCACAGCCAGAAGAAGACGATACAGCAGCTTCCTGAATTGCAGATAATAAGGCGATGTGCCGGTTTCTATATACTCAACACCGCTATCACTGTCAGACTGTATATTCAGCAACTCATTATCAGATGGATATACCTCAGCCATTGTTCAAACTCCTGTTCTTTATCGGGTTCCTGCGAAAGCCTGTCATTCCTGCAAAAGCAGGAATCCATTTTCCTTTCCTTTCCGTTATCCGTCATCCGCTATTTCAAGTACCAATTGATTTGTCTGTTTGTCGAACGAAGAAATGCTCACTCCTTCAGCAGGCCTTGCCGCCGGTATAACCGTGACTTGGCCGGTCTCACTGTTGCTCTCATTACCTGCTTTGTCGGTAATCTTGACAGCGAATTTATAAACACCTGCCCGCAAAGGCCGACTTACCCATTCGATCGTATCAGCATCAAGGCCGAATTGCCCTCTTCCAAAACTGCCCTTTCCAAACCCGACCGCGGCTGCCGAATCGTAACCGAAGTCGCTTGCGCCGAACCTGCTCATCCCGAATCCTGTCTTATCCTGCCAAGCCAGCCAGATTTGTATTGGCGAATCAGTCAGCGGGTTATCATAATCGATTTCACCCGTGCCATTGTCGAAGTAAATTTGAGCGGCCGAATCGATTGGCAAATTCTGACTACGCAACAAAGTTATCCTAACACTCCCAGTCTGACCATCTGATAAATCAACCTCATCGCTAAAATTAGTATTTGCTTGGTCGGCCTCGACAGCGAAAACTTCAATCCGAACCGGCGTCTCCAAAGAGGTAGGCATCTGAACAATCATTTGTCTTTGCTGACTGTCGGTCGTTGCCCCCGCGTATCGGCCGTTGACATAAACCTGGTAAAACTTATTACTCCAGCAGGAATGCCATCTCACCAAAGCTGTCCTCGGTGCCTCGACACTTCTGCCATTCGCCCAAACGCCGCTTGGTAATTCAACCGCTCTTACCTTATCTATTCCGCTGCTTATAAGTGGCATAATTATTTCTTTTTCTAAACGCTATCCGCTACCAACTGCGTATAAACAATTTCATAATCGATAGCTATGCCGCCGCCGCTTGTCCTTTCACTCATCACCTTAAAAACATCCATCCGAAGATTATCAAACACATCTCCGCTGTTGGTAACCAATTTGTGCGTGTCGCCGTCCATATAGGCCGATATTGCACTGATTCTCTCGTTCATCTGCGGCCTGCTCGTTGTCCTCAGGATACCCTTTTGTTTTATCATCCTGCCACGTTTGCCCAAATCAACACTTAGCACACCATCCAGTCCGGGTACCGTTCTCTCTATCGAATCCCGGCTGACACTGCTCGCCTCAATCTCCAACTGCTGCTCATCGAACAGAATTTCTCCGTCTAAAGTGGTACTCATTCGTCTTCCCCTCGCAAACTAATCCCGCACCAACCTTACAGACGCACCTGTCTTGGTAACATCAGCCACTCCGTCACAGCCGACGTCGATACTGAGCCGACACCGCTCTCTCGCCTTTTCAAAAAGTCTCTGATAATACAGACTCTTCTTCCAGAAATTCTCATCTTTAGCTTTGCTGGCTAACATTGCATAGACGCTGGCAATTACTGCAAAGACCGAGGCTCTCTTTAAAACACTCGTATCCAGAACATCCTCAGCATCCACATCGCTTGCAGGATTTCCCGGCCCAATGCCGAAATACTCAGTTAATTGAAAACCAATTTCGCCAGCCTGTGGCCCGAATGTGTTGACCCGGTAGGATATATCGTTAGCCGCCGGCGGGGCTATCGGCTCATCATCCGAATCTGCCCTGACCACGGAGATGGTAAGTTGCGTTGCAGAATCCACCGAGACTATCTCATACCCGCCGTCTAGCAACACATCGGCAGATTGCAGATATATAACTCCACCGCCCAAGACCTGTGCACTTACAAAATCTGCGCCGCTTGCGGTAAATGTCGTCCCGCTAAGTGTCCCGCCTGTTCCAGCTGCCAATACCTGGCTTGGTAGATGCAATTCCCCGAACAGTATCGGCTCGTACTTCAAAATATCTGCATCGTTTGAAAACTGAACCATCACTAAAAGCCCCCTTAATCAAAGCATCGGCAATGGCGGATAGCGAATAGATGAAAATACTAAACGCTATCCGCCGCCCCCTAAACGCTGTTTTTAGCTGGTGCCCAAATCGCGAATAAGCCCATGGGCTGCCTCATTCTTGAGCTCCACCGTATACTCGCCAATCAGCTCACCGCACTCATAGTCACCACTGCTTGCCAACGGCTTAAAATGGAAGCTCCGCCCCGCCAAAGGCAGCACACTAATACGAGATGAATCTAAGAGCAGAGCTGCATCTTGTGGCATCCAACGTGTGGTAGCGATCCTGCAAATACCGAAATCACTTTCGTAAATATTGACCATATCGGTGAAAGTGGTATCGCCGGCCGCATAGCTCCGGCTGTCTGCCGTGAATGCATTTATCTTTCGCTTCTGGAACCCGCCGACAACAATCAAATCCACATTGCCGCTGCTGCTCTCCCAAATCTGCCTCAGCACATAATTAATCTTGGCCTCGTCAAGGTCGTTACCCGTTGGAAATCCACTGTCGCCGGTATGAAAAACATTAGTTGACACATGCTGAATAATACCCTTCATCGACCTTCTTACCGTGCCGCTGCCTTCCGGACCGCTGCTCGGCTGCCCACCGTTTATCACGGTGTTTTCGAGGTCGCGAAGCAGCTCCCGCAGCCTCTCCTGCTTTTGATAGTCCATCTCATCGGCCAGACCCAATTGGCTCGCAGCCATATCGGTGCCGCTCACTTCCACCGCAGCGGTAAATATCTGCGTGTAGTTGCCGCACCTGCTGCGATTGGTAAATCTGGCGCCGGGCTTGTCCGCTCCTTCAAGAGCCGCGTTTCCAAGAATGTTAATCACCTGATTATCAGCCAGATTCTCCGCAGTAGTACCGGCATAACCTCGAACTACCGTCAGTGTATTGCCGTCGATGCCGGTCACGAGCATCAGTTCCTCCGAGCCTTCCACCTGAATCTGGTCGCCCACACGGAACCTGCTGCCGTGGTCGACCACAAAGTCGGTGTCGGCACTCGGGTCCGTATAGGTATCGTCATTGATAGCATCCTTGTTCGGCAGAAGTTCATCTTCAAGCCATTCATGATGCGTACTGGTCGCCTCTCTCATCGGGTCACCCAGAGCATCCAGTAAAGGCGTCTCATAAGGCGAAATTATCCCGATTAAATCTGATACGTCCTCAGCCAGTTCCGGCAAAGTCGTACCCGCTGAATATGTCGCTTTTCCTGTAAAAGCCATTTGTTAATTCTCCTTTTTTGTTTCTTTTTTATGTCATCCCCACTTCCCCATGCCATTCTGAGCGAAGCGAAGAATCTACTTTCTTTTTCTATCCGCTAAACGCTATATAAAATTTCTTCGCAGTTTCAGATACTCTTGCAAATCTGTCCGATTACCTGTCGTTGCTGCCTTCTTCGCTGCTCTTTCGAGAATCGTCTGGCTGTTTTGCATTCTATCTTTCACCCCTGCAGTCTTTCCTGCCGTCGTAGCAACGCCAGTGTTAGCAAACAGATATTGCTTTTCTTTTTTCAACTGCTCAACCACACCATCCAAATCCGCTTCCGTCTCATCTTCAACCCTGGCCTTGGCAATTAACACAGCGGTTTCCAAATCAATAGCCCCCGCTGCAGCTAATTTACGCGTCAACCTTTGTTCGACTTGGATACCGTTCAATTGCTTAGCCATTTCGGAAGCTTGCACCTTCGCCTGCGCTAATTGCTCAGCCAAAGCCTCGACTTTCTTCTCGGCACTCTGTGCCCTCTTTCGATAGCGGATTGATTCGACCACCGGAACAAGCTTCAGGCTCTCGCCGTCGCTATGTCCCGCTTCCGTCTCCGACAAAATACTTTCTTGTGTCTCAATTGGACCCATACAACCTCCTCGCATGTCATTCCCGTGCAAGCGGGAATCCATCATTCTAAATCTTAATTCTCTCTCGTGGTCTCATAACCTAATTCTCTGAGCACCTGCTCAGTCGGCACACCTAATTCCTTCTTAATCTGGGCTTCTTTTAGCTTCTCCATCGTGTTTTCAGGCAGCGGGCTGGGGAAAATAATATCAACCTCTCTATCAGCCCCGCCGGTTTTGTAGATGTTAGCCTCATCAAGCATATCCAAAACCATCCTGCAGATTTTTTTCAGCCCTTCACCGTATGTAAATTTCTTTCGTTCCGTCTTCGAGAGCATCCCCATAAGCGTTAGTCTAAGGGCAACTGCACTTGTAAGGTTACCGAGCCTATTTTTCAAAACCCCGGCCACAAGAGGCGTTACCCCGCTTGTTTTGTCCATCGCTTCTCTAATCTCAGCGATGTGCATATCCTCGCTGGGCATCGCAGCATCTCCACCGAACTCTTCGATAGTCGCCTCTGTGTTATCGGTATACCACATTCTGCCAGGTGACACAGGCCTGTCCTCAAAACCCTCTATTCCCTTGCCCAGATACATCTTAAACGACTGGAACGTAATCCTGCTCGCCCTGTCACTCAATCGGGTATTAAGCTCATCCTGTAAAGGTATCAACGGCTCGACATCACTTAGCCCCTCGTAGTAGTATGGCTGAGCAATGTTCTGTATGTGCACCACCGGCAGAAATCCCCACCGCAATTCGCCCTCCGCCACAAGTTCTTTGTCTTCATACCTCTGCCAGCCCATCACTGAAATAATCTCTGTCACCGCAACTGATTCTCGCAAGTCGCGAATCGTATTTCGTGAACCGTGGCCAAAAATCCGAGACAACAACCACGAACCACCAGACACCTTCTTCACAGCATTTCTCTTCTGGTAGAAGTGCTGCACATAATACCTGATTTTTTTGTAGTCGTCCTCTTCCAAGACAGGCAGCGCTCTCGGTGCTTCAATCAGTTCCAGGCCAATTGTTTGTGCCAATTGCAGCACATCGTGGAAATTGTGAAGTGATAATTGACCCGCCACAGGCGAACCCATTGACGAATCGCAAATCTCTTTGCCAGGCCTGACCAGACAATCGACAAAACCGTAAACACTTCCGAGCACTGCCATATCCTGGAAAAAGCTGATACCGCCGTTAGCCACAAACACCGCCTTTAATATGGATTCGATTTCTGCACGTTTTTGGCTATCCGGCGATTTGGAAACGAAACTTACCGGCTTTCCAAACAAAAAATCCACCGCTGCGTTCACTCGCCACGCTATATCGTTCTCGATTACTACTTCTTTTCGCTGCACATCCCGCACCTCCCGCGCACCAAATACCCCAGAATTTGCCAAATGCACAAGCCCCGTTATCCTCGCAGGCAGCCCATACTCCTGTGCCTGCACATAGCACCTACCAGACTCGTTCACTTTTCTGTCAGAAAGACCAGAACTGCTGACTTCTAATATCCGGTTGGTATAATATTCCCACAGCTTCGTGAAGTGCCTCTGAATATCTATCGAGCGCTCATCGACGAGCCACTCGATATAATCCGCCTCAAGCTGCGGATCTTTAAAGATATGAAGGTCAAATCCCATATTTTCTCCTTGGCATTTAGCCGAAAGTCACGCCTCTCGGAAGCATCTCCCTTTGGCGCATCAGGTTTCGAGCATCGAGTATCAAGCATCTGAATGCTGCTTACCCTTCCACTATTGGACGAACTTGCGCGTTTGTGCTGAAAAAAAGATTGATATTGGTGACACCCATTGAGCTAACTTGTTACGTTAAAAGCAGTAAAAAATTTTTTGGAAATTCCGATTTTCCTTTTTGACTACCTGCACTTTTGATTGAAACCCTTAAAGGCAGACGCTTCTTACAGACGTGTTGGAATCAAGAGGGGTGTTCTCGCATCGAGCATCAAGTATCTAAATGCTGCTCCTATTTCTTTGCAGCAATGATTCTGGTTTTGCACTTGGGTATCGCTGTCAGGAATTTTGGACCGTAAGATTTGTTGATTATCCTGCTGTCCAGAATAACCACGATGCCCGTATCGTTCTTGCTGCGAATCAGTCGGCCAAAACCCTGCTTGAACTTGATAATCGCAGAAGGCAACTGATAGTCATAAAAAGGATTGCCGCCTTGCGCCCTTATCTGCTCAAGCCGACCGGCAAGCAGCGGCTGGTCGGGAACCGCAAATGGTAGTCGAACAATAATCACATTCGAAAGTCTCTCCCCCGGCACATCAACTCCTTGCCAGAAACTGTCCGTCCCAAATAAAACACAGTTGGCCTCAGTCTTAAACCGAGCCAAAAGCGAAGTTCTGTCGAATCCCCTCCCTTGCTGAAGCAGCTCAATATCATTCTCGCCGAGCCAGTCGGAAAGCTCTTCCGCAACCTTCTCAAGCATAGCATAGCTGGTAAAAAGCACAAAAGCCCTGCCCTCCGTTTGCTGTACGTATTTTCTCACTACTTTGGCAGCAGCTTGAATAAAAGCCGGTTCGTTCGGGTTTGGCAGGTCCTTCTCGATGTAAATCGTAACCTGCCTTTCATAATCGAACGGTGAGCCGAGCTTAAGCGAAGCAAAATCATCCAGGCCAATTCGGCCGGCGAAAAAACCAAAACCACTTTCATCATCAATCGACCCGTTGCTCAAAGTTGCGCTCGTCAATGTCACCGACTCATATTCATCGAACAGATACCTCTTCACATCAGCCCCGATGTTGACCGCTGCACTTCTCAAACGCACTGCTGCCTTTCTATCGCCTCCTGCTTCAACCCAATAGACATAATCCGGCTGTTCCTGTAAAAGAAAGTGCTCCAAATCCAGCGCCAGCACTCCACAGCGGTTGACGAACCGCATAATCTCAAATTTTTCATCAATATCCCCGGCCTTTTTTGCCAGCTTACCCAATTCCAGCCGCAGTTGTTTCAAATGTCCGCTGATTCTGTCCTCGACGAAATTCCTATAGCACCTGCCGTTGGTCTCATCCTTTGTTCCTTCGTACCAGTCCCGAACCTGCTTAAAGAATATTTTTGCTTCGGCACGGAGTCGTGAGGCAATATCAGTTGCCCCCTTTGCATCCATATAAGCCAAAAGCCCTCGACGTGTCCCCGGATTGTAAAGACCGTCAAGCAGAAATTTGATTGTATAATTGCTGATATTTATCCCGAATTGCTCTTCGGCCACGTGCTCGATATTCTGGGCCTCATCGATAATGACGTACTGGTAATCCGGCAGAACCGATGCCCCTTGTTCTTTGAGCACAAGGTCGCTGAACATAAGCGCATGGTTGGCCACGATAATATTGGTGCTGTCTAAACGCCGCCTGGCCCGCCGATAAAAGCAGTCGCGGAAATGCGGACACTTCCTGCCCCGGCAGTTACCGTGCTCACACTTGACCGCATCCCAGATATGGTTCTTCGGCAAAAATCCAATGTCACTGAGCGAGCCGTCTTTTGTTTGTTTGGCCCAGTCAGCTATCATCGCAAGCTCAGAGCCGGACTCATAAAACAGCCCTTTTTGCTTTCGCAATGCAAATTCAAGTCGGCGCTTACAAAGATAATTGCCCCGGCCCTTTGCCAGAAACGCCGTGATTTCATAAGGCAGACAATCCGCCAGAAACGGGATATCCTTATTTGTTAACTGCTCCTGCAGGGTGATGGTAAAAGTGCTTATCAGTACCTTGCCTCTTCCCTGGCCGACCAGTTCCATTGCAGGGATAAGATATGCAAAACTCTTGCCGACGCCTGTGCCCGCTTCGACAGCCAAGTGCCGCCCGCCCGCAAGCGCCTGCTGAACCGCACACGCCATCTGTACCTGTTGAGGCCGTTCCTCAAAGCCGGGAAAGGACTGTGCAACAAGCCCCCCTGGAGCCAGTATCTCTCGGACATTCATTTCTATTCCGCCTCTGGCGGATTAATCCTGATGAGGTTGTTTTTTGCTCCTAACCCCGTTGGAAGCTGACGTCATGCTTTTAGCGCGGTCAACTGTCTTTTTAAGCAAGATCACCGCTGGCTCTTCCGGCATCTTTTCGTATGCGCCATCAATAGCTTCCCAAGCTGCGTCAAGCTTGCCCATTTGATAATAAATATAGCTTAGCAAAAACTGCAATTCAGCCGAGCCGCTCCTTTGCTGCCACCCCTCAAGGTCTACCACTCTATCTTCCAGCTTGTCCCTGTCAATAAAAACTAAATGCTTGGCGATTAAAGCCAAAAACTGCCGAACTTCACAGTCTTTCGTTTTAGACCTTTTGCTACCCGCTATTATCGCTCTGGAAAGAAACAGCGCGCTGCTCACATATTCACCGGCAGCAAATAACGCATGACTCTTACCCGCGTAGGCAAGTGGCTCCTCCGGCTTATAAATTAACGCCAGAGTATATGCATCTGCCGACCAGTAGTACTTACCCTCTTTAAGATACCTCTCGCCGACTATAAGGTGCTGATTGAACTTGTCGTTTGAAAAAGATGCAAAACTCTGATGTGTTCCTAAAATGGCTTTAGCCCTGGCAGATAAATTCATCCCCCAGAGATCCGACTCCGCAGTGCGACTTTCTGCAGGGACCCAAAATACATCTTTCTGCCCCTGGGAGACACCCGATTTGCGACCTATCTGGAACCCGGAAAGTTCGTCCACCAGAAAACCTTTCACCTGAGAACTTCCCTTGCTTTCAACTTCGTGACCTCTTGTAGAAGCCGGACCAACAAAACCAGAACCTTCCTCGCCTGCCCACTCTTCAGTATCTGCAGCTTCTTTAGTTCGCCAAACATCTTTTATTACATTTGGCATTCCTTTAGCCCGTTCCGCAGCCGTCAACTGCTCATAACTTCTCTGAAGTTCATCAATCTGCTGCTCTATCTGCTCATAAACATCAAGCTCGGTTCCTTGCTCCCTATCACGTTCGCGGCTCCATTGCTTGTCCTTGGTGGGCTGCTTTCGCAACCTTTGCAATTCAAATGGTTGAAGCACATCCTTTTCCACAATCTTACTGCTCCAAAGCCGCAAAGACTCATCCTGGTTGGACAAGCTTTTCTCAAGCTCAGCGACCCTTCTTTCTGCCTGCTCCAGCTCCCCACGAAATTGTTCAATCCAGGTCTCTTCTCGTGCAGCTTTTTCCCGATGCGCTAGGATTCTGTCTTTGTCCCGATAAATTTGAGCGTCGACCTCGGCCAGAATCGCTCTCTCCATTTCCAACGGTCCCGTTGACATCGGCCTGCCGGTTCTTATTCCGCGACCTTCAGCAAGACCCCAAAACGCATTTCCTTGTATTTGGGAGCCTGCAAAACGCAGGCCATTGAATCTGCTCCCCAATATCCCGGTGTCGTGGTAGGACAAAGCCTGTTTCTTCGACAGAGATGGCAGAGTCCTGACAGAATCGAAATCAGCAGTATGACCCCAAATCTTTGCAGTGGGCGGCGTAACAACCCCAACCTGGCCAGGCCTTGTAGTAGTTACCGTCCGCGAAGGTGAATAAAACGGTTTGTATGCCCCTGTATAACGACCAAAATCTTCTGAACCCACCGAGCCCCTCAAAAATGAATCAAGAGACGATGAACCAGTCACTGCTCCAAAATAAGAACTCGCCCTGTACGGCACTATACCACGAAAGTGCCTGCCACCGCGGATGTTGCCGGTAATCACTAGGTTACCACTGGTGTCCATCGGGTTAGGGCTGCGAATCAAACCGCTGCGGATATTACTTGGCGTAAGGGTCCCAAAGCCGACCGGATTCCTAATCGCCGGATTCTCAATCGCCCAACCAGAGCCCGAAACACCGGTAAAAAATACCACCGCCGCGATAATAAAAAATCTACCCTTCATAATATTCTCTACCCCCCATTAGCAGGTATGTTCATAATTAGACAATCAACCATCTTGGATAATCTTATATTTCGGCTTTCCAGCCCAACTCAGCTTTCTTGCAAGCGTCTCCCACTGGGTCCTGGCCGGATTATTCACGATATGAAAATCGCTCTTTTCCCTTTCGACTTTTACCACATCATCAATCGACAGCTTACACGAAATCTGCCCGTCGATCGAAACCGTCGTGCCCTCATTAACTCGTACACCGAAGATTTCCACTTTACTATCGGCGTTAATAACTATCGGCCTGAAACTCAGCGAATGAGGACAAACTGGTGTGATGACCATTGCTTCCATCTTGCCGGATAGTATAGGCCCGCCCGCAGATAAATTATAAGCCGTCGAACCGGTCGGAGTCGATATTATCAACCCGTCACTTACACACCCTGCAACCGCCTGCTCGTCCACTGATATTCTCAACTCAATCATTCTGAAGGGAGGCCCTGCTGTGATAAAAACATCATTGACCGCTGCCGAGTGAAATTTCTCCTTGCCGTCACTGAACACCCTGCAGCCTAACATCATCCGTTTTTCCACTTGCACTTTGCCCGATATGATGTCGTCAAAATAGTCCTTAAGCTCATCAACACTGAATTCCGCCAGGAATCCAAGCTTCCCAACATTGACGCCTACAATCGGGGCATTACATTGCCTCAAATGCCTCGCCGCCGACAGAATTGACCCGTCACCACCGAATACAACTGCAAAGTCAACATCTTTCAACATATCCGCCGTGCGCTTGTCTGTAGCGCATCTGGCTACCACTTCTGACTTACCCTTTGCGAAGTCGACAAATTCCTCAATTACCTCGTAGACATGTTCTTTTCGCGGGTCCCCGAAAATTACCAATCTGGGCAATTTACTTTTGGCCATCCTAAAATCTTCCGTCTTCTTAAATCCATATCCTATCGTCTGAATTCGTTCACCAATCATTTGGCCGAGCTTAGCATCTCTCTCGCCGCCTCCATTATTTTATCGGCGTTTACTCCCGTCTGCATAAGCTGCATCGCCCGGGAATCGTGTTTTATAAACCTCCGCGGTACACCAAGCAAGCGTAAGGCACCCAGTTTTTTACTATCCGCCATTTTAGCCGCAGCCATCTCAGCAACAGCCGACCCAAACCCACAGGTAAGTTGGTGGTCTTCTACGGTAATTATACCTTTGCCCTCAGCCAACAGAGAAATAATCTTCTCATCGATAGGGGCAGCGAACCGCGCATTTATCACATCAACTGCAATTCCGTCCTTCTCCAGCGCCCGGGCTCCTTCCAATGCCTCTTTCAAGACACTACCGTAACTAACAATCGCAATAGGTGAATCTTTTCGTCTTCTAACAACCACGCTTTTGCCTAACTTAAACGGCTTAGCACAGGCGGCTCTGGCAAACTTCTGTGCCGGCACAAAGTCTCTTGGATACCTTATGACAATCGGCCTGTCTTGGCCAAGGCCAAATTCCAAAGCCAGTTTCAACTCAACCTCATTTGCCGGTGCCGTCAGCACCATATTTGGTATCATTCGCAAGAAGCCGATATCCATTAGCCCGTGATGCGTCGGCCCGTCTTCCCCGACAACACCCGCCCTGTCGATACAAAAAACAACCGGCAGATTCTGCAGCGCCACCTCTTGGAATATCTGGTCAAAGCTTCGTTGCAAAAAGGTTGAATAGATACAGACTACAGGCTTCAAGCCGCTCCTGGCAAGACCGGCTGCAATGTCCACCGCCGCACTTTCAGCAATACCCACATCGTAAAACCTGTCGCTGAACCTCTTGCGAAATTCCACCAGCCCGGTGCCATCGGACATAGCCGAGGTTATAGCAACAATTGAGGTATCCTTCTCAGCCAATTCCACCAGATGCTTGCCGAACACATCAGTAAAACTACGCTTAATTCGTCGCTCGTCGCCGACTGCCGGTCGCTCGGGACACGGGGCACGAGAGACGGGCCACGCAAATGGGCCGGTTGAATGGAACTTCGATAGGTCTTGTTCAGCCGGGGCAAAGCCCTCACCTTTCTTCGTGTAAACGTGCAGAATTGCCGGATGATTCAACTGGGCCAGCGCACGAAACAACTGTACAAGCGAACCAATATCATGGCCATCAACAGGGCCAAAGTACGGAATATTCAAACTTTCAAACATCTGACTGGCCGGCAGGGCCATACGAATACTTTTCTTAATCCTCTCGATTGCCTCCTCAACACTTTTGCCAATAACTGGCATATGTTCGAGGATATTGGCGGTGGTCTTGCGCAGATCCTCATAGGTCTGGCTCAGCCGAATCTTGGAGAAGTATTTCGCCACAGCCCCCTGAGTGGCGTCGATTGCCATCGAGTTATCGTTGAGCACAATTAATAATTGTCTCTTGACCAAGCCGAGATTATTAAGTGCCTCAAAAGAGACACCGTTAACGATACTCGCATCTCCGACCAGTGCCACGATTTTATCGTTTTTACCTTGCTTGAGTTGCCCTATTGCCATTCCGATTGCCGTTGCTACAGCGGTTCCTGCGTGCCCGACGGCGAACTGGTCGTATACGCTCTCAGCCGGGTCGGGAAATCCGCTTATCCCGTCCGCCTGCCGCAGACGCCTGAAGGCCTCTTTCCTGCCGGTAATGATTTTATGCGTATAGCATTGATGGCCGACATCCCAGAGCAGCTTGTCTTCTTTGAAATCGAAGACATAGTGCAGCGCCAGCGTCAATTCGACCACGCCGAGATTGCTGGCCAGATGCCCGCCGGTCTTGCTGACAGCATCGAGCATAAACCGCCTTATCTCGCCGGCCAAATCCACAAGTTGGGGCACCGACAGCTTCTTCAAATCATCCGGACTGTTTACCCCGTTTAGAAGCTTGACTTTTTCGTGTGATATTTCCATCGTATTGTTCGCCCCTTTTTACCCCCGTCAGAACTGGGCCTCTTGCTTCTAACGGGGTCTATCTGTTCCAGTAACCTGCTCATTAAGATTCCTGCAATTGCATTCAGCTAATAATTTCAATCAAAAATGCAGGTAGTCAGAGAGCAAAATCAGAATTTTCAAAAAAATCTTTACCTTGTTTATTTTAACAACTTATCGGGAAAACTGCCACCGCCAATACGTTTTTTTTCGGCGCAAACACGCAAGTTACTCTAATTATAAGAGGGCATATAACAGCCATTTCAAAAAAACTCAGTATGCTTCCAAAAACCTGCCAAAATTGCTGCCGGGCCACCGAAGCGATGGCCTCAAATCGTACCATCCTGATATGCAGTCACAAAGAAGCCTGCGAAGCTAAATACTTCGTCGTCGAGCCGAATGGGGGTTGCAGCAACTTCAAACCCACCCAAAATCCTGCGTTGGCTGACACCAACGGTGCAAGATTCATACCTTTAACCCAGGGCAGGTTTGCAATAGTTGACCCTGGCGATTACCACTGGCTGAACCAATACAAATGGTATGCAGCCAAATGTAGGACCACATTTTATGCCTATCGAAGCAACGCCCGTACTACCGTTAATATGCATCGAGAGATTATGTGCGCACCCAAGGGTATGATTTGCGACCACAAGAACCATAACGGCCTTGATAACCGCAAAAGCAATTTGCGACTCTGTACAAATGCGCAGAACCAATACAACAGACGACCACGAACAGGATGTTCATCGAGATACAAGGGTGTTAATTGGCAGAGGGCTTTCAACAAGTGGCGAGCTGCCATCCGGCTCAATCAAAAGTACCTACATCTTGGCCTTTTTGATAACCAGATGGATGCGGCGCTTGCCTACGACCGCAGGGCGGCTGAGCTTTTCGGCGAATTCGCCTAGCTGAACTTCCCACAGCTAACCGAATTCAGAAAATGGCTGAAAAAACTGATATGGGCCGCGTGACGAGTGGAAAAACAGCAACCATAAGAGCTTGACAAAACAAAGGTTACAAAAAACTTCAAAAAATTTGAATTTCACCTTGAACTTAGTCGAAATAGGCTGTATACTTAGGCACTCTAACAAAACCTAATAATTGAGTAGTAGTTTAGCCGATATAACATCTGGAAGCAACGGTAACATGATGTTATGGAGGACATTATTATGGCTAAGCCACTACTAACAGATGAACTATGGAAACGTATCAAACGACATATTCCGCCAGAACCGCCAAAGCCAAAGGGCGGTCGGCCCAGAGCGAGCGATCGAGCCTGCCTGACTGGCATCTTGTTTATTCTCAAGACCGGCACACCCTGGGAGTATCTGCCACGGGAGATGGGCTGTGGCAGTGGCATGACTTGTTGGCGTCGCCTGCGCGATTGGCAAATCGCCGGCGTCTGGCAGAAAATATGGCAGGCTTTGCTGGACGAATTGGGCATGGCCGATGCAATCGATTGGTCTACTTCCGCCATGGACAGTTGCTCAGTGCGGGCGCTTTTTGGGGGGCGAAAACAGGCCCAAATCCCACGGATCGGGGCAAAAACGGCTCTAAGCGCCACTTGATTGTTGATGGCCAGGGCACGCCTTTGGCGATTGAACATACCGGGGCAAATGTTCATGATTCGGAGATGGCCATCGCATTGGTCGATGGAATCCCGCCTATCAAACAACCGCAAGGCCGCCCTCGCAGGCGTCCGGATGAAGTGCTCGCGGATCGTGCCTACGATGCTGAAGAGAAGATTCGCCAACCGTTGCGACAGCGAAAGACCAAACCATTGATCGCTAAACGTAACAGCCAAAATGGTAGTGGTCTTGGCAAATTCCGTTACGTTGTTGAGGCTGCGTTTGATTGGCTGTTCAATCAAAGGCGTTTGCGTGTTCGTTATGAAAAACGTGACGATATTCATCAAGCGTTCCTAATCATAGGATGTTTCCTAATCTGTTGGCGACGAATTA
>Ga0209986_10001360_pt1 | contig 23431 bp, 22 predicted proteins | sample BlataG_FD_183168 | JGI IMG/M metagenome (GOLD analysis project Ga0209986, IMG submission 183168) | Deep subsurface microbial communities from Black Sea to uncover new lineages of life (NeLLi) - Black_00105 metaG (SPAdes) (version 2) | ecosystem: Environmental > Aquatic > Marine > Oceanic >... | reverse complement strand
TCCTTGGATAAAACGATGGTCTTTTTCGGCCTTCCTGTTCTCATGAGCGTCCTCCTCTTTTGGGATTATGCTCATGTTAACACAGGAAGATAATATTATCAAGTTATTTATGTTACAAGACACTAGCCTGGATTATTCACGAGTCGAGGTTGTCGCAGGTGCGAGGTGTGGCGGATGAAGCTGTGGTCTGGGGTCAGACTTTGTCATCATAAAAAGCCAGGAGCAAAGTGATGGCCATTGGCCTGACATCATAATAAAGTCTGACCCCGAGCCACAACGAAGCAGACCCCGTTGCCAGGAGCGAAGCGACGTGGCCATCTCATGCATTTTGCCGATCTTCGTGAGATCGCCACGCTTTGCTCGCGATGACATTTTATTAATAGCAGAGGTCGTCAGATCGGCTCGCCCAAAGGGTAAAAAATGTCGATTATTAATAGAAAGAATACAAAAAACAAAGTATTCAGAGTGATTTACTGTAAAATCAAGGTAAAACTCTGATATTGATTTTGTTATAATAAACATCGACATTTATTATGAATAGTTCAGGCTAATTCATTTTCTGATAAACTTCAAGAATTGTTTTAAAAATTTTGTAAAGAATTTCCATCCAATCTGGAAAAGAATACAGAAGAAAGATGTTTACTAAACTTAAGATTTTCTTTACGAGTTTGATTTTTTTTGATATTTATTATCTTTCATGGCTTACTTCCTGAACCTCTTTAGGCTTTTACGCAGGAAAAAATTCCCTTTTAAGTTTATTTATAGTGATAAGTATTGGGTAGACATTGGAACTCATGTTTTTCCGGCAAAGAAATACAGGCTTATCTACGAAGCGCTCCTTCGGATGGGAGCAAAGAAAGAGAACTTTATCCTTCCTCAACCTGCTGCTGATGAAGATCTCCTTTTAGTTCATACCCCAAAGTACCTGAAAAAATTGAAAACAGGGAATCTTTCTCATTCTGAAATTTTTGCCTTAGAACTTCCTTATTCACCCGAGTTAATGAAATTTGCTTGGCTCTTTGTAGGAGGAACTATTCTTACAGCTGAAATGGCTTTGAAGGATGGCCTTGCTGTCCATCTTGGAGGGGGATTCCATCATGCTTTTCCTGACCACGGCGAAGGATTTTGTGTATTTAATGATGTAGCTGTTGCTTTGGAAAAAATGAAGCATGAAGGAAAAATCGAAAGGGCTATGGTAGTGGATTGCGATCTTCATCAAGGGAACGGGACTTCTTTTATTCTGGCCAAGAAGGATTACGCCTTCACCTTTTCCATCCACCAAATGGATAATTATCCTGCTGAAAAGCCTTCAAGCTCTGTTGATATTGGCCTTTGGTCCGGAGATGGGGATGAGAAGTACCTGCCTTTAATCCGCTCTCATTTTCCCAGTCTTTATATTGAGTACAAACCAGATTTGATATTTTACTTAGCTGGAGCCGACCCTTATGAAGATGATCAGTTGGGAAACTTAAGGCTGACCATGGAAGGTTTAATAGAAAGAGACAGGATAATTATCGGAGAAGCTCGCAGGCTTGGTCTTCCCCTGGTTATTCTTTTAGCAGGTGGTTATGCTAAGGATGTAGCAGATACTGTTTCTGTCCATTTCAATACAATAAAAACTGCCCAGAGAATCCAGAGAAAATATTTTTAACCTTTCGTCTCTTTCTTTTCTTTTGAGCTGTCAGCTATCAACAGTCAGCTTAAATATTTTTTAATTAACTTTATCCCAAAGTGATAGGATATTAAGTAATTGCGAGTGACCGAAGGGAGCGTGGCAATCTCACCTTGCGAGCGAAGCGTGGCAATCTCACCTGTTTATAATCTATGTAGGGGTTTGATTTATCAAACCCCCTTTTATTAATATGGGTGATTATTTATTCTTCTATTTTTAATCAGTTTCCTTAGAAATCCAATCGAGATATTTTGTATAACCTTTGAGTAAAGGAAGAGCGATAATCTCAGGAACTTCGTATGGATGGATTTCCAGGATTTTTTCTTCCAGCTTGTTATAAAGAGAAGTTTTTGTTTTGATAACAAGAATATATTCTTTGTCTTGAGAAATTTTTTTCTTCCACCAGTAAAAGGATAAACAGGCACTTGAGACTGTAATACAGGCAGCCAATCTTTCTCCCACTATAACTTGAGCAATTTTCTCCCCAGATTTCTTATCAGGAACAGTTGTCATAACAAGTATATATTCATTCATTTTTTAAGCCTCCAAGACGGTTTATTTGGAGTATCGTTTATTCTGTCTATTTATTAAATTAATTCTTGTATTACTACTCTTGAAGAAAAATGTGGGCAAAAACCTTGGAATCACCTATCATGTTGTCGATAAGGCAGTATTCATTGGGCTGATGGGCAGTTTCATCAATTTTTGCCCAGCAGGCAGCATCAAAGCCCTCATTACGAAAGAGAGCCGCTACTGTTCCTCCTCCAATTCCCATGGGCTTTGCCTCTTTTTTATAGACTGTTTTGATGGCTTTTTTCAAGACTGAGACCACCGGAGCATTTATTGAAGTTGGAGGTGCTGCAGGAGCTTTTTGATTCTCTTCAATGGTTATCTTGACCTTGAATTTTTCTTCAATTTTTTTGGCCATTTCTTTAATCTTCTCTTCAGCCTCTTCAACTTTATAATTGGGGAGAATTCTGCTGTCCATATAAAAGATATCTTCTCCGGGGATGGTGTTGATGTTGGGAACATTGGGCTCTTTTTTAGTAGGCTCAAAAGTGGATATAGGTGGCTCGAAAAGAGGGTCTTGAGCAGGGAATATCTGATAGAGATTATTTAATTCTGTCACCAAGAAAGAAGCTGCTTTAAAACTGTTGATTCCTTTTTCCGGAGTGGAGCCATGAGTTTGGCTGCCTAAAGTTCTAAATTTAAGCCAGAGGATACTTTTTTCAGCTATTTCAATCATTGTTCCTTCTTCATTTCCAGCGTCTGGAACAATAATCAAGTCCTGTTTCCGGAAGGTTTTGGTGTGACTGAGGACATAGTCAATTCCTTTCTTGCTTCCTGTTTCTTCATCGGCAACCAAAGCAATTCCTACGTCAAAATTGGGCTTTAATCCTTCTTTCTGAAAGGCTTTTAAGGCATAAAGGGAGGCCACCATATCCTGCTGGTTGTCTTCTACTCCCCGGCCATAAATTTTTCCTTCTTTTATCCAGGCTTTAAACGGGTCTCCTTTCCAGAGAGAAAGTTCTCCGGGAGGGACAACGTCCATATGGGTCATTATCCATATTGTCTTTGAAGAGCTTTTTCCCCTAAAATAGGCAAGGATATTCGGGCGGAAGCCAGCCGGCGCATCCAAATCAGGAGCCTTAATGACTTCAATATCTTGAAAGCCATTCTCCTTTAAAAATTTAAGTAAAAATTCTGATTTTTTTGCTTCGCCCTTGCCTCCACTGGAAGGAGATATAGCCGGGAAAGCACACAACTGGATTTGCATGTCAATCATTTCATCACGAAATGAATCGATACTTTTTGATATTTTTTCAAATTTTGTCATAAACTACTCCTTTTCATAAAAATAATAACATTGCCTCTTTTAAGAAACAAGCCTTTCGCAACTTTATTTATTTCTTATATTTGGAGACAGAATGCTGGCGGCTTTCCCTTGACTTTTAGGGAGATTGGACATACATTTACTCAAGATGCGAATTGGTTTTGATGTCCGTTGTTTTCTTAAAAGAGAAACAGGTGTTGGAATTTATTTCAAAAACCTTCTTTTTTTTCTGGCTCAAATAGATAAGTCAAATGAATACTTTCTTTTTTCTTCTTCGCTGAAGGATAGGTTTCCCCTCCACAAAGTTCCTCCCTTCTCTAAGAAAAAATTTCTTGACTTGCGCCTGCCAGTAAAGGCAGTCAATTTTTTCTGGTATAAACTTCGCTGGCCACCCGTAGACTTTTTTTTCAAGACTGATATGGATTTGACTCATTCTCCTGTGCCTCTTATCTTGCCGACGAAAGGAAAAAAAATTGTCACAATCCATGATTTGTTCTTTATGGATTTTCCCTGGATGACAGACAGAGAAGCAAGGAGAAGCTTTGTAAGCAAGATTGAAGATTCCCTCCTGTTAGCTGATGGGGTAGTGGTTATTTCCCAGTTTACAAAAAATCAACTTCTAAAAAAGTTTACCCTAAAAGAGGAGAAAGTGAAAGTTATTTATCATGGGTTGAATCCCGAATTTAAAGTAGATATATCTACAGAAGAAGCGAAGGAAATTAGGGAAAGATTTTCTCTTCCTTCTTCCTTTATTCTTTTCGTAGGAGCCATAGAGCCTCGAAAGAATCTCTTGAATTTAATCGAGGCCTTAAAGATTATTCATAAGAAATACCAAAAAATTGCTCTGGTTATTGTTGGCCGGAAAGGTCAAGATTACAGGAATGTAAAAGAGAGAATAAGGAAAAATGAGCTTGAGTCCTGGGTGAAGATGGTTGGATACCTTCCTGATAACAGCCTGATGGCTTTTTACCGCTTAGCTTCTGTTTTTGCCTTTCCCTCGTTTTGTGAAGGATTTGGTCTTCCTCTTCTCGAGGCCATGGCCAGTGGTTTGCCTGTGGTTACCTCAAGAACTTCAGCAATACCTGAGATTGCCAAAGACGCTGCTCTTTATTTTCATCCAGAAAATCCCCAAGAAATTGCTGATAAAATTATTCTTGCTCTTAAAGATGATAATTTACGCCAAGACCTCAGAGCCAAGGGTAAGAAAAGAGCTTTGGAATTTGACTGGAGAACAACTGCTGTTGAAACCTTGAATTTTTATAAATTCATTGTGGGAAAATGAGGAGTTGAATTTGAAAATTGCGGTTGATTGTTATGAAGTCATTGAAAATGCCACTGGTGTGGGAAAAGTGATTGATAATATTATGACATGTCTTATTGACATTTTGTCAGAACATAAGTTTTTTATTTTTACCAGGGAAAAAATTGAAAAATATTCTGGAAAGAATATCAGACAATATGTTATTCCCTGTGATAAGGGTTATTTCAGGTGGCAGAATGGTCCCTTTATCAAAAAAATGAAAGAAATTGAGCCTGATCTTCTAATTGCTTCAAATTATACACTGCCATTTTTTAATAAATGTAAAACCATACTTTTTGAATACGATGTTTCTTTTGCCTCTCGTCCTGAATGGTATTCATTAAGAAATGTAATAATAAAAAAATATCTTGTAAAAAGAAGTTTAAAGAAATCTGCTACTGTTGTTACAATATCTGAGTTTTCGAAAAATGAAATAATAAGAAATTTTAGTGTAAATCCTGGAAAGATAAAAATTCTTTCTATGGGAGTGGATGGTAAATTCCAGAGAAGTTCAAAAGAAAAAATCGATAAATGGAAAGAACAAAAAGGCCTCAGGAACAAAAAAATAATAGGATATCTGGGTTCTATTTTCAATAGAAGAAATATACCTTTGCTCGTTGAATCTGTGAGTCATATAAGAAAAGAATTTCCAGAAATAATCCTTTATATAATTGGAAAAGATCTTACTCATCCTCCTCAAAATATAAAGAAGCTTTTAAATAAAGACTGGACCAGATGGGATACAACCATAGATGATGCTGAACTGCCCCTGTTTTATTCGTCTATTGATGTTCTTGCTTATCTTTCTGAATATGAAGGATTTGGACTGCCACCTCTTGAAGCCCTTGCCTGTGGAACTGTACCTGTTCTCCTGAATAGAACCTCCCTTAAGGAAATATATCAGGATATAGCTATTATGGTTGATAATCCTAATGTTCTTGAAGTTAGAGAAGCGCTAAAAACTGCCATAAATGATGACAGAAGAAAAGAGATTGTTTTGAACAAATTCTATGAGAAAAAACATCAATTCTCCTGGGCGAAAACAGCTTATGAACTTTCCTTGCTGGTTAAGGATTTGGTATCTTAATTGATTCAGGTTATTGGAAAAAGCAATAACATTTTGTTTATGCTGGGAAAGAAAAATTCTCGTAAGGAGAACATGGGGAGAAAATAGAAAAGGTGTTAGATGAGTACCTTAAAGAATCTTGAGGAAAAGCCTGAAGTTTCAATCATCCTTGTCAATTACAATGATAAACCTCATCTTCAGGAATGTCTTCTTTCCCTTGAGGAAAATGCTCAAGGAATCAGTTTTGAGGTTATTGTGGTTGATAACAACTCATCAGATGGGAGCCAGGAATTTATAGAAAAAAATTATTCTCAAGCAAAACTTATCCGAAATCTAAAGAACATTGGATTTGCCAGGGCAAATAATCAAGGTATCAAGGAAAGCAAGGGGGAATTCATCCTTTTTTTAAACACGGATACATTAGTCTATCCAAAAGCCCTGGAGTATCTCCTGGGTGAAATGAAGAATGATCGTCAAGTGGGAGCTGCTGGTCCGACTCTTCTTAGGGGTGATAATGCCTATCAAGTGTCCTTTGGGGGAAGGGTAAATTTTTTTCAAGAGCTTGTTCAGAAATGTTTTTTAAACTCTTACTACAAGCTTAGACTTAAAATCGGGCAAAAGAAAAGGTGGGTCAGATGGCTGAGTGGGGCCTGTCTTCTCACCAGAAAAGAGATTTTAGAAGATGTTGGCTTTTTTGATGAGAATTTTTTTATTTATTTTGAAGATATTGACCTCTGTTTTAGAATAAGAAAAAAAGGGCTTAAACTCCTCTTCCTTCCTCAGGCAAGAGTTTTCCATAGAGGTGGAGCCACCACTCTTCGCAAAAAAACCTTCAGCCGCTATGAATACAGGAAAAGCCAACTCTACTTTTATAGAAAGCATAATTCATCGCTTTCTCTCTTTTTTCTTTGGGTCTATTTATGGTTAAATTTTTCTTTCCTATTTCTCTTCGGTTATTTAAGAGAGCATAAAAGCTCTGACCTCAGGCGTCAGTTTTTTAAATTATTAAAAGATCATAGAGAGAGAAAATCAGAACCCAAGTCTCAAAACTTAAAACATAAGAACTAAAAAGTGGATAAAAAGCAGCAAACAATAAACTGTAGGAGAGGTAAGAAGAGAAGGACTCAAAATGGATAAATACGGGATATGTAGAATGTAAATAGTAAACTAAAGAAAAATGATGGAGAAAATAAGAGTCCTGGAGATGATTGACCGGCCTTTTTTAGGAGGAGGCCAGATCAACCTTCTCTCCATAGCAAAAAATTTGGACAGGGAAAAGTTCGAAGTTTTTGTCGCTTCCCGAGAAGGGGGGCCTTTAGTAGATGAAGTCAAGAAAAATAAAATAAATTATATTCCTATTCCTTTCAGCAAGGGAATTAAGGGAAAAATATTCCGGGAGATTGCTTCTTTCTTGGAAAGGCAAAGGATCGATATACTTCATACCCATGGAGGAGTTGCTGGTTTATATGGTCGATGGGCAGCTCATAAGAGCCGAACGCCAGTGGTCGTTCATACCCTTCATGGAATTCACTATCTTCATTACCGCAATCTTCTTTTAAAGGGAGCTTTCATTCTTTTAGAAAGAATATTTACACGTTTCACCGATGCCTTGATCTTGGTTTCAGATGCAGACAGGAAAAGAGCTGCTGCCTTGAAACTTGCCCCTGAATCCAAAATGTTTGTTATCAAGAATGGGATTGATTTTACTGAAGCTAAAGAGAGAGATTACCTTGAGAAAAAGAAAAAAGAATTAGGACTTGATCTTTCCCAACCTATTGTTGGCACTGTAGCCCGACTTCATCGGCAGAAAGGACTCATCTATCTTTTAAGGGCAGCAAGGGAAGTTCAGCAGGCCATTCCTGAGGTAAAGATATTGATTGTAGGAGGAGGTCCCCTGCACCTGAAGTTAGAAAGGGCGGTCCTGAGAGCTGGACTTGGAAACTGCCTTGTTTTTATGGGAGAGAGAAAAGATGCCCAGGAGCTTCTATCTCTTTTTGATGTTTTTGTTCTCTCCTCCCTTTGGGAGGGACTTCCCTATGTTTTGATTGAAGCTTCGGCTCTGGGAAAGCCCATTGTGGCTACAGATGTAGATGGAGTGAAAGAGGTTATTAAAAATGGGGAAACAGGAATTCTCGTTCCTCCCAGGAATCCTAAAAAACTGGCTGAAGCAATAATCAGGCTCCTTCAAAAAAAAGATTTTGCCTTAAAACTTGGAGAGAGAGCAAAAAAGACTATTCCTCTAAAGTACAGCCTTTCAAGAATGGTTGAGGAAGTTCAAAACCTGTACCTGAAATTATACCAAAGAGATATGAATCATAATTGACAATTATTTACCCCCTATTTATAATCAAGGCCAAATGGATAAGGCAAAAGTAGCTCTTGTTCATGACTGGCTGACCGGACAGCGAGGCGGAGAAAAGGTTTTAGAGATTTTGGCTGAAATCTTTCCCCGTGCTCCTATTTACACCCTTTTTCATTTTAAAGGAAGTCAGATTGAGGAAATTGAAAAGAAGGAGATAAAGACCAGTTTTCTCCAGAATCTTCCTTTTTTGAAGAAGAAATACCGCTTTTATTTACCCTTTTATCCTTTAGCTGCTGAACTTTTTAACCTTCAAGAGTATGATTTCATTATTTCAAGCTCCCACTGTGTTGTAAAAGGAGTTATTCCTCATCCTGAAGCCCTGCATATCTGTTACCTTCATTCTCCTGTGCGTTATGTCTGGAATCAATATTTTTCCTATTTTTCGGCTGATAAGTTGTCTTTTTTCTCTAAGATAATCATTCCTCCATTTATCCATTACCTCAGGTTATGGGATGAATCATCTTCCTCCAGAGTTGATTATTTTATTGCCAATTCAAAAAATGTGTCCAAGAGAGTCGAGAAATACTATCGGCGCTTTGCAGAAGTTATCCATCCTCCTGTAGATACTCATTTTTTTAAGCCTGGAGAGGAAGGAGAAGATTATTATTTAATTGTCTCTGCTTTAGTTCCCTATAAAAGAATTGATTTGGCCATCGAGGGGTTCAATCAAAAAGGGCTGCCTTTGAAGATTGTTGGCCAGGGACCTGATTACAAAAAACTTAAAAAGTCTGCTAAAGATAACATTCAATTTCTTGATTCCCTGAATGCCCAGGACCTCCTCCGAGTATACCAAAGAGCCAGAGCCTTAATTTTACCAGGAGAGGAAGATTTTGGCATTACCTCTGTCGAAGCTCAAGCCTGTGGAATTCCAGTAATTGCTTATGGCCGGGGAGGAGCCACAGAATCCATTATACCTAAAAAGACAGGTCTTTTTTTCCCTGAGTTAAAAGTAAATAGTTTATTAGCAGTTCTTGACAAATTTAAGAGCTTTGAATTTAATAGAGAAATCATAAGAGAAAATGCTATGAAGTTCTCGAGGGACATCTTCAAAGAAAAAATAGATAGCTGTTTACGTGAAAAATGGTCTGTTTTTAAAGGTGAGAAATGATAAGGAAACATCGATCTCGTCTGATTGGGATTTTTGTTTTAAGCGATGTGACTGGCATTCTTATTTCTTACTTCTATTCCTACCTTTTTCGTTTTTATGGCTATATCATTCCTGTAAACCCTGAACGAGGAATTCCTCCTATAGAATCTTATATCGCAGTTTTTCCTCTGTTATTAATAATTCACCTTATTATTTTCTACATTCAAGGGTTCTACAAGACCAGGCTTAAAAGGGCCAAAATTGATGACTTTTTTTTCATTATTTTGAACGCTATTCTATCTATCATCATAGGCCTGGCTGTCTTGAACTATCTATATGCTTACAGCCAGGGGGAAGCCCCTTTGTTCCGCATGGATTTTAAGATATCCCATGGCTTTCTTGGTGTCTATTTTATTGTTGTGATTTTTATGATTTCTTTTCTCAGGAATCAGATATATTTCTTCATGAAGAGGCGTTATGCAAAAGGGTTGAACTTGCAGAATGTAATTATTGTTGGAGCAGGAGAGATGGGAAAAGCAGTTGCCCAGAAGCTTTCCCATTATAAAGATTTGGGTTTTTTAGTTAAAGGTTTTTTGGATGATGATAAAAAAGTAGGAGAAGAAGTAGATGTTGATGGCGGCATTAAAATCCTTGGCTCTCTTAAAGAATTAGGCCCCGTCATTGAAAAAGAGAACATAAGCGATGTTTATGTGGCTTTAGATTTAAGCAACTATCACAAGATTCTGGAAACATTTAAAATTGTTGAAAAATACGTGGTGAATGTGAGGCTTATACCTGATCTCTTCCAGCTCCTTACCCTTAAGGCAAGTATCCAGGACTTGGATGGTTTTCCTGTTATCAGTATAGATGAACCACCCTTACGGGGGATAATGAGGTTTACAAAAAGAGTTATGGATATAATAACTTCTTCCATTCTTTTAATTCTTCTTTCACCTTTGATGCTGGTCGTTGCCATTTTAATTAAGCTAACTTCTAAGGGGTCTTTATTTTTCCACCAGGAAAGGATGGGTCTGGATGGGAAAAAATTTGTGATACACAAGTTCAGGACCATGATTTATGATGCCGAAAAGCTTACAGGTCCTGTTATGAGCAAGCCAGATGACCCCAGGATAACTAAGATAGGGAGGAATCTAAGGAAATTCAGCATAGATGAGTTTCCTCAATTGGTAAATGTTTTGAAGGGAGAGATGAGTCTTATTGGGCCGCGGCCGGAAAGGCCTGTATTTGTCAAAGATTTTAAAGAGAAAATCCCTAAATACATGCTCCGCCATAAGGTGAAATCAGGAATCACAGGATGGGCTCAGGTTCATGGATTGAGGCAAGACACACCTATTTCGAAAAGGCTTGAATACGATTTCTACTATATTCAGAATTGGTCCTTAGCCCTCGACCTGAAGATAATCTGGAAAACCTTGAGGAAAGGGTTTATTGATAGGCATCTGAAGTAGAATTTAACTTTTTTGGGGGTGAAAAAAAATATTAAAACCAATAATGGTGTAGTGTATACCTGAAAGAAGAGTAAAAATGAGAGTGAGGCAGTAAATCCAGATGAAATAAGAGGGGGAAATTTGGAGGTAATTATAGAAGAGAACAAAGAAAACAGTTCCAACCTGACAGACTGTGCTTACTTTTCCCAAAACGGAAGGATTAAAGGATTTATAACCCGATATTTTGTAAATGACGAGAGCTCCTACTGCAATAAGGAGATCGCGGCTGATAACAGTTGCTGTCAGCCAGAGAGGTATCGTATTAGGAGAGCTTAGAGTAGGAAAAGAAAGAACTACATAAGAGGTTGTCATTAGCAATTTGTCAGCCGCGGGGTCAAGGAGAGCACCAATTTTTGTTTTTTGATGCCAGAGCCTGGCTGAAAAGCCGTCTAAAAAATCTGTTATTCCGGCTAAAAGGAAAATCAAGAAGGCTTCAAAGGCTTTCCTGCTGAGGATCATCTTAAGAAAGATGGGAATAAGAATTATCCTTAACAGAGTGAGAATATTGGGCAGAGTGAAAAAATTATTCTTTTTTTCTGGGTGCATTTAAAAATCTTTTGGCTGCCATCCTTCCTGGTGGAGAAAGGGTAATCTATTTTATCAGATTAAGGATAATATCCAGGATTTTTATAGCTTTATGTCCTGAAACTGGCTGTTCTGGTCTGAATGTTTTCCCGGGAAAGAGTTCCATTATTTGATAGGATACAATTTGGATTATAGGATGATGATAGTAGTTGTCAGGTGAAACATCTGAAATTTGGATTTTTTCTGGGGGAAATTGTTGAATAAAGCTGTAACCTTTCTTTTTCAGAAGTTTGATAAGACGGAGAAGGATTTCAGTCATTTCAGCTCTGGTTACAATTTTTTTTGGTTGAAAGGTATGATTGGAATAGACATCTAAAATACCTAAGGAAGTTATGTTCAGGATAAATTTTGAGGCCCAGGAAGTGGAGATGTCGATAATGATAGGAGGTTTAGCTTTTATCTCATCCACTATTCCTTTGAATTTAACTGTTAAAAGGGAAGCTATTTCTTCCCTGGAGATGGCTTCCTTGAAGGGAATATTGTTATACTGGTTAGGAAGTTCAAAAATACCCAATCTGTTTTTAAGGTTATTTATACGAGACTGTATTTGCTGATTTTCTGGCTCTAACTCTAATAATTGTTTGTAAACTTCAAGACTCTTAGTGTGCCTTTCTGCCTGGAAAAGAGATTCAGCATAATCTTTGAGAGTCTCTGGATTTTTAGGCTCTATAGAACTTGCTGCCTCTAAGTGAATAAGTGCATTTTGAAGCTTATTTTCCGCTTTATAAATCTCAACCAGGGCAAGATGGGCTTCAATTGAATCTGGAGAGTAATAGAGAGCTTTAAGGAAGGTCTGTTTGCTTTTCTCTGTATTTCCTTGACTTAAAAAATCTTTTCCTTGTTCCAAGGTTTCTTCTGTTTTTTTGGCTTTAAGGGATTTGTATTCTAACTGGGCCCAACTGTGGTCTGGTTTAATTTTGAGTACTTCTCGATACTCGGCAAAAGCTAAATTCTCTCGTCCTGTTTTCTGGTAAAGCTGGGCTAAGCCGAGATAAATCAGGGTCATATCAGGATAGTAATTCAAAGCTGTTTTAAAACTCTCTTCAGAGGCTTGATAATTACTAAGGAGAAAATAGGCAAAGCCAAGGCCAACATGATAACTGGGACTTTTGTCACCTAATCGGGTGAGTATTTTTTGAGCTTTGTTTGCCCTGCCTTCTCTCAGATTTTTCCAAGCCTCCTCCACCACAATTCTTTCATCTAAAGAAAGCTCAGTTACAATAGTTTGGGGTAAGCTTTCTAAGTAAATTGAAGGCCGAGGGGGCTGGTAGGTAGCACAGGACCAAAGCCAAAGAAACAATAGGGAAGCACTTAATATTTTTTTCACCAATTTTCTTCTCCTCTTTTTATATAAGGCAAAAAATTAAAGATCGATTTGGAATTAGTCATAACTTTTAATTCAAAATAATCGCCGTTTTCTCTTCTCTTTAAAACCATAGACCATTTTGGGAAAGAAAGCATTATTTCTTTTTTTGATTTGGGGATGCGTAAATAATACAATTTGAACTCTTTGAAAAGTAGATTTCTGAGAAGTTCTTTAAAACAGTCGATTCCTTCCCCTGTTTTTGCTGAGACATAAACATAACTCTTAGGGGAATATTTATTTTTTTGCAGGAGTTCCTCCTTGTTAGACATTGAATCAATTTTATTCAAGACTCTTATTACAGGGATATCTGTGACTCCGATTTCATCGAGTATTGTTTCTACAGCTTCTATATGGCTTTCCATGTTGGAAGAGGTGACATCAGTAACATGACAGATACAATTAGCCTCTTTAACCTCTTCCAAAGTTGCTTTAAAAGATGTGATTAGCTCAACTGGCAGTTTTTTGATAAAGCCAACAGTATCGCTCAGGAAAAAGTAAAGGCCATCAGAAAAGTAAACGCGGCGAAGCACAGGATCCAAGGTGGCAAAAAGTTTGGAAGAAATAAACATTTTTTCTTTAGAGAGGTGATTGAATAGAGTAGATTTGCCAACATTTGTGTAGCCTACCAGGGAGACTGTTGGTATAGGGCTTTTCTTCCTGCTTTTTCTTTGATTGGCTCGTCTTTTTTGAATGTTTTTGATGTCATTTTTTATTTTGGATATTCTATCTAAAATTCTTCGCCTGTCTTCTTCTAATTTTTTTTCTCCAGGTCCCCGAGTTCCAATTCCAGCTCCCAACTTAGAGAGTGAAAGCCCCTTGCCCACCAGGCGGGGAAGAAAGTAATTTAATTGAGCTAACTCTACTTGAAGTTTACCCTCTTTACTTCTGGCTCGCTGAGCGAATATATCTAAGATGAGTTGGGTTCTATCGATGACTTTAGTCTCAATCTCGTCTTCTAAGCTTCGCTGCTGAATGGGAGTTAAGTTGTGTTCAAAAATGATAAGGTTGGCCTTGAATTCCTCTTTTATTCGGGCAATTTCCCAGACTTTGCCCTCTCCAATGAAATATTTGGGACTGATTTCTGGCCGAAATTGGAATATTTTCTGAACGATTTGGGCACCAGCTGTTCGAGCTAAGCCTTCAAGTTCCTTCATAGATTCTTCTGCTTCTAATTTTTCCTTCTTGGTCGTAGCCAGGTTGACAAGGATAGCTTTTTCCATTTTATTAATTTAAGTTTTTTTTCACGTAGGCAGTAAGAGAAGGGAAATTATAAGGAGAAAACCATTGAATTTCTTTCATTTTTCTGAACCAGATGATCTGTCTTTTGGCGTAGTGGCGTGTATCTCGTTTGAATAAAAAAATACATTCTTCAAGAGTTATTTTTTTTCTAAGAAATTTGAGGACATATTTATAACCTAAAGCTCGAAAAGGAGGCGATTTTTCGTCTACTCCTTTTTCTAAAAGACCTTCCACTTCGTTGATTATACCTCTTTTAAACATTTTATCCACTCTTTCCTCAATTCTTCTGTAGAGTTCTTTTCTGTTTAATTTTAGCCCAATTTTTATTATATTAAAATCTCCTACAAAAGATTTGGTATTTTTGAAATGTTCAGAGAGGGGTTTTTGAGTTAAATAGAAGACTTCAAGAGCTCTAATTATCCTCATTTTATCATTCTGGCCAATTTTTTGAGAATACTCAGGGTCAATTTCTTTAAGCTTTCTTCTCAGGCTCTCCAATCCTTTTTCTTTAGCTTGCTTTTCAAGCTTTTGGCGAAGGCTGGAATCCCTTGCAGGTCCTGGAAATAGGCCTTCTAATAGGGCTTTTAAGTACAAACCTGTTCCTCCAACTATTATGGGAAGCTTTTTTTTCTTCTGGATGAGGTCAATAGCTTTTAAGGCAAGCTTGGCAAAGTCAGCCGCTGTGAATTGGGTATCAGGATTCACCATATCTAACAAATGATGGGGAATATTTTCTCTCTTGTCTAAAGGAAGTTTATCTGTTCCGATATTAAATCCTTTGTAAATTTGCCTGGAATCGCAATTTATGATTTCTCCTTCTAATTTCTTAGCAAGTTTGATACTGGTAGAGCTTTTGCCAACTCCGGTGGGGCCGAGAATTATGATTAGATTTTTTGCTTTAAATTCCAATTTTAATCAAAAGGAAAAGAAAAACAAGAGTAATAAAGATTAAGAGGGCTAAAATTTGTTTTCTCTTCAAGAAAGGTCTCCTATTTTTTCTAAATTTTCAATAAGAACTGTCTCGTGGGCATTACCCAGGGTTCTTTTCACAGCCAAAATTTCAGCGGCCAAAATTTCATCCAGATTATAAAGTAAATTCTTCCATTTTTTTTCGTTGGAGAGGTTAAAGTTCATTTTTAGGATCGATTTCACTTCAATCTTGCCGTCCGGCCTTAATTCAAGATCTTGAAAAGAAGGATCCAACTGGGGTTTAATATCGTCCAGGCATTTACTCAAGACATTCAACGCTACTGGACCTATCTCTTTTGATATGTATTTATAAATATAGGAGCACTTTGAGTTGAAAGCTGCTAAAATTTTTTCAAGTTCCTCAGAGGAAAATTCATAGGAATCCTTTTCTTTTTTTTGAGGGAAATCTACAATTCCTAAACTAAGAGAAGCAAAAATGAATTTCTGGGTTTCTCTTTTTCCTGTCTCACTCGAGTCATAAATTTTTTTTAAGCTTTTCGTATCCTCCATTAATCCTAACAGATATTTTTCATGAGGCTCGAAAATAATCTCATTGAAATAATAGGGGAATAACAATTCTATCCTCTCGCTTTCAGCAGGAAGATGGGCTTCAATCAGGCCATAATTTTTCATCTGACGAATGCCTTGAAGGATAAGGTTAAAAGTTTGGTTTTCCTTAAGGATTTGGGATTTACCAGGAACATTTTCTGATTCAAAATAATATTCAGCCTTTGACCAATCAAAGAGGGAAAAGAGGTCTTTTTTAAAGAAGTCCGCCATAAGTTGCCAGAGATGGGCAGGGGAGAAAAATTCGAGTTCTATCAGTGATTTTATGATGGAAGCCTTGTTTTGGCGGGCATAGTTTTGGTATTTTTTTATCTGGTTGGAATTGATAATCTTATTTTTAACCAGAGCTTTCAGGAAATCATTCACAGGAAAAGAGGCAAGGTCTCCTGCTATACTTCCATTAATGAAACATATTTTTTTTTCGATTTTTCCTTTTTTTATTCTCAGATAACCTGAATTTTTTTCCTGCCAGATTTGAAAAAGAACCTTAGGGAAGGGTGTATCAGCTAAGTTTCCTCGGAGCAGATTTTCTTTCATAAACATAATTTATAAATGAATATGCCTTATGTCAATCTTAACTTAAATACAGTATGAATTTTGCGAAAAAGTTTGAGGATTTTTTGGCCTGAAGAAAATTATTTACAAAATATAATGATTATGATAATGGTTTGGATAATGAAACTGCCAATAAAGGTTGGTAGAGCAAGTGGACTGAGAAAAGAATAAAACAATTACAGATATAAAGAGATATTGCCTTTAAGATAATTATTTTTATCTCTCAATTTGAGGATGGGGAGAAGATAAACATCTGAAATTTGGATTATGATATAGTAAAACCTTTTGCACAAATATGGTTTGAGTGAAAAGATCAAGCTTTTATGAAGGATGGTCGTGATGAAGAAAGATGAAGAGATAAAAATTGTCATGAAGGGTAATAGGATAATAACACGAAAGGATTTATTTAGAAAAAAAGAACTATTTCATAAAGAACTTGCCAAAATGCCTTTTGAGGAAAAGATGAAAATACTTATTCATTTACAGAAGATTGCAAATAGTATCCAAACCTTAAAGGTAACGAAAAAGTAATGACAAGGAAAGATGGAATTGATATTCCTGAGACACTTTCAAACTTACTTGGGAGAAGAATAAAGAAAATTACTGCTGATGAAGTAGAATTTGAAGATGGAGAAAAAATAGACATCAAGAATTTGGATTATAAACTCATTAAACCTTTAATCTGGTGGTAATATGATTAAAAAATTTAAAAAAATAAAAAGTGTAGGGCGATTTAAGAATTTTTCAGCCCTAGGCGATCTAACCTTTGACAAAGTAAACATAATCTATGGAGAAAATAGTGCTGGGAAAAGCACCTTAACCTCTATAATACGATCTCTCATTTCAAATAAAACTGAATTGATTTTGGAAAGAAAGACTCTTGGGACAGATGGTGAGCAGGATATAGAATTATTATTTGAGTATGATAATAACAAGCAGGTATCCAAATTTCAAAACAGTAAATGGAATAATTGGAATGATGATTTGAAAAACACAGAAATTTTTGATGAACTTTTCATAAGTGAAAATATTTATACAGGATTAGATATCCTATCAGAACATCAAAAATATTTGTATCAGTTTGCTATAGGAGAAGAAGGTGTTAACTTAGCCAAAGATATCGAGGGGATAAAAAAGGATTTGCAATCTAAAAAGTATCCTGCCTTAAATTCTCTAAGTGGGAAGATAAGGACATTAACAGAGAGGTATTTTGAAGTAGAGCAATTTGTTAATCTGACAGAAGATGGTGAAATAGATAAAAAAATTGAAGAAAAGAAAAGAGAAATAAGTACAGCAACGGCATCAAATGAAATTAGAGTAAAACAAGGCTTGGAAGAGATAAAAGAAAAAGAAGAAAAACAATTCTTATTGTTACCATTTGATCTTGTTAACCTAAAAAGCATATTAGATAAATCATTGCCATTTATTTCAGAAGAAGCATTGCAAAGAACAACACAACATATCAATAAACTCACTAATGTTTTACAAGAAGATGCTGAGGAGTGGTTACATAAAGGTATTTTAGCAGTCAAAGAAATAAAGGATAATAAATGTCCTTTCTGCCAGCAAGACCTTAAAGAAGCCGAACCTACAATTAAACTATACCAGCAATATTTCAACGAAGAATATAAAAAACTTAAAGAGACTATTGATAAATGCACAAAGCAAATTAGGGAGATTAATATTGAACAGTTATTAAACAACATAAAAAATATAATTTTAAATAACAATGTATTGATTGAGTTTTGGAAGAAATTCTTACCCTCTATTGAATTTCCCAAATTAAAAAATTTAGAAGAAAATAACAGTCAAATTGCTGGTGTTTTTAGACGCGTAAAGTCGCTGGTAGAAAATAAATCAAAAAGCCCTATGGTATCAATAAAAGGAGATGACATAGATAATTTACTTAGAGCAATAGAAATATTTAATACGGCAATAAGTGATTACAATTCAAAAATTAAAAAAGCTAATATCGAAATAGATAGCTTAAAAAAGAGACATCTGGATATTGATAAATTAGAAGAAGAGTTTAAAAAATTAGAAATTCAAAAGAAAAGATATTCTGATAATATAAGACTACTATGCGATGGATATCAGAAATGTCAAGATGAGATAGAAAAATTAAAGAAACAGGTTGAACAAAAAAAAGAAGATTTAAACAGGGCAATTTCACAAAAAGCTGAGAAATATGGAGCAGAAACAAACACTATCCTTGAGAAATTTGGTGTGCCATTTAGGATAGTTAAACATACTCCCAGATATAGAGGGAGGGGAGAAGAACCTTATTTTGAATATTTTCTCGAGATGGAGGGAGTTGAGGTAAATCCTTTACAAAAAGCTAAATTTATCTTAGGTGGGGGAGATAGAAATGCTCTTGCTTTAGCTTTCTTTTTGGCAAAGATTTTTGTGGATGAAAACATTGAAAGCAAAATAATTATACTTGATGACCCCATATCAAGTTTTGATATTAATAGGAAAAGAAGAACAATAGAGTTTATTCGAGATTTGTCTAACAAAGCGAAGCAGACCATATTGTTTACCCATCTCAATACTTTTGCTTTTGAGTTATATGATTACGTGAAAGATATTGGTATTAAACCAAAATGTCTCCAGATAAAAAATGGAGAAATAAAAGAGTGGGATATAAATGAAGATAAAAAGCACCCATTTTTCAAAAATCTTTCAAAATTAGAAGTTTTTTTAAGCGGTAATGCAAAAATTAATTTAGATGAAGCAAGAAGATTAATTAGGATTTGTTTAGAGGATAAACTTAAATTTGGATATTTTCAGTTTTTTAAAAATTTGGGTGACGACTATTGGTTAGGAACGATGATAAAAAGATTAAGAGACTTAAAAAACGATCCAAATCTTAAATTTAAACACTCTAATAAAGATGAAGTTATAAATGAACTTGGAAATTTATGTGATTTTTCGGGTCCATCACATCACAGTAACATTACAACTTCATATAAAACAGATTATACTCGTACCGAAATAGCAAATTATGTAAAATCAACTTTAAAATTAATTTATGAATGGTTATGAAGAAACTTAAAATTGAATCCCAGAACATTGAATTCAAATCCTCCTGGAGGGATGAGCATTTCAAAGTAATTAGTAGTTTTGCAAATGCAGATGGTGGTAATTTGATAATCGGAGTAGATGACAACGGTAATCCTGTAGGGATTAAAAATTCAAAGAAATTATTGGTTGATATCCCAAACAAGGTAAGAAATAAACTCGGAATTATACCATCAGTAAATATTGAGAAAAGAAGAAATAAAGAGGTAGTTAAAGTTGTAATAAAACCTTCCTCGGTTCCAATTTCCTACGATGGTAAATATTATATACGAAGTGGTAGCACTACTCAGGAATTGAAAGGAAAAGAGTTAGCTGATTTCCTTTTGAAAAAATTTGGTAAAACCTGGGATGAAGTTGTTGAAGAAAAAGCTGAATTTGATGATTTAAATAGAGAGACTATTGTTAAATTCAAAATACTGGCTGTGGATCGGATTCCTTCTATTACAGAGGAAAAAGACTGGAAAACAGTTTTAGAGAAATTAAATGTGGTTGAGGACAGTAATCTCAAGAGAGCAGCAATTCTTCTTTTTGGTAATAATCCACAGAGATTCTATATTCAGTCCTGTGTAAAAATTGGAAAATTTTTAACCGAGACAGAAATTCAATCAACAGATGTTATTAAGGGAAACCTTTTTGAACAACTGGAAAATGCGCTTGAAATCCTCAGATTAAAATATCTGTTAAGTAAAATTAAATATGAAGGTATCCACCGTAGGGACATTCTTGAGTATCCTTATGAAGCATTAAGAGAAGCGATTATAAATGCTTTAATCCACAGAGATTATCTTGGCACATCACATATCCAGATCAGGGTATATGATGATAAGTTAATAATAATGAATGAAGGCAAACTACCTCCTGAAGTGCCTGTTGAGAAACTAAAAACAAACCATTTATCTAAACCAAGAAATACTTTATTAGCAGAGATTTTTTATTTTGCTGGATTTATTGAAAGTTGGGGGAGAGGAACTATAAAAATTGTAGATAATTGCTTAAAACATAGTTTGCCAGAGCCTGATTTTATTGAGGAATATGGTGTAATGAAGGTTGTATTTTATAAAGATAAATTTACAGAGGACTATCTTAGAAAAATGGGGCTTAATGATAGACAAATAAAGGCAGTGATGTATGTGAAAGAGAAAAGAAAAATAACGAATAAGGAGTATCATGAGATAAATAATTGTTCGAGAAATACAGCCACAAATGACTTAAGGATTTTAGTTGAGAAAGATGTATTGAAAGAAAGCGGGAAAAAGGGAGCAGGGGCCTATTATGTTATTGCACAATAATTGCCTTAATTGCATATCTATTGCACAACAATTGCACATCTGTAGAAAAATGAAAGAAAATATGAATTGGTATAACAGACATTTATCGGACATAAGGAGAAAAATAGGATGGACATCAAACGGACATTAAAGACGCCAAACACGCCATAAAGAAGCCGAAGGGCACCAAATGGGCAAAAAGGGTAAAAAACTAAAATGACAAGAGTGTTCTTACAGGACATAATTGAAGATTTAAGATTTGAAGATTTACCCGCTAACTGGAATTCTTTTGATCTGGAGAGTTTCTCAAAGAGCAAGAGACTCTGGGATTATCAAGAGGATGCTTTGAAAAACGCCATAAAGGTTTTGTGGAAGTATTTTGAGGATTTTGTTGATCCAAAAGGCATAGAACATATAAGCGGATGGACATATAAAATTGATAATGGTTATAGGCAATTATTTGAAAAAAACAGAAGTAAAAGACTTTTTAATTACAATGGATTTAAAGTAAAAATAAACCTACAATTTAGAACCGATGATGTTTCAAAAGTTCCTGCTGAGTATAGACAATATTGGTTTGATAATATTGAAAAGATGGTAAAAGTGGTAAAATGATTAACAAAAGATTTTATGTCGTCAGGCACTCTACGGTTGCTTCGCAACCTTGCCCTTCGAGTCATATAACAGCGGATAAAAGGGAAATCTTCGATTTCCCCAAATTGCCTTCGGCAACTTCTCATATCCGCAAGATGTTATATGAAATCGCCGATAGTTTTTAAATTTTGAGATTACGAATTAAAGAAGATAGAGAATAAAGGAAAAATCTATGACCTATAAAGAAAAAGTTCAAAATGAAATAAAAGTGGGGAAATTGAGAAATCTCTGGAAAGAAATATGTGAATCCTATGAACAAGGTGGAGTTGAGCAGATAAAATCGACACTCAACTCTCGAATAGGTAAAATTGAAAAGGATTACGGACAACTACTTGAGAATCTTGAAAAAATGCTATGATGAAGGTAGACGATGTTAAAGATTAAAAAAGTAGAAATAGAAGGATTCAGAGGATTTACTCAAAAGACCTCTATCGAATTCGATAATCCCGTTACTCTACTGCATGGGGGAAATCATCAAGGTAAGAGTAGTATATTAAATGCAATTGAATGGTGTTTATATGGAGACGAGTGCATTGGTGAAAAATCTGGAATTCGTGAACGTGTAGGCGTAGGTGAGATGGCCTGGAGAGTTGTGAATGATAATTCTGAAAAGGCCCAGGTAAAGTTGGAAATTGAGGGAGAACAAGGTGGCTTTATTATTACCCGAGCCGAAGCCAAGGGAAAGGGCAAAAAAGGAAAAAGTATAAAAATATCTTTGCCAGATGGAACAGAGAAAAAAGGGGACGAGAGCGATCAAGAAATAGCAAAGTTACTTCGGGTTTCATTCAGAGACTTTGCTACTACTGTATATCAACACCAGGAGACCATCCACGACTTTGTGATGCAAAAACCAAGTGAACAGAGTGATGTAATGGATCGCCTATTAGGCTTATCTGATTATCGGAATATTCTTGAAGGTATTAAGAAGTCTAACGTTTTAAAGGTTCAGAAAGAGCTAACAGAAGAATTTAAAAAACTTCAGATACGTGTACAAGGAACGATAAAGATTAGGCAAAAAGACCTGTATGATAAAAGAGGTAAAACCGAAGAGAAGGGACTGAGTGAAGAAGAATTAAACGAAAATAAACTGCTTGAACTGGCGAAATCAACCATAAAAGATATCAGTAACTTTTCCCGACTATTGGGACTTACAACAACAGCAATCTCTCCTCCTTCCGATTGGAAAAATACAGAATCATTTATTACCGATATTAAGAATGAATGCAGTCGTCTTTGGGCAGAATCTCCAGAGGTGAAAGAACAATCAGAAAAACAAAAGAAAAGGAGCGAAATGGTTTCATTTAAAAGTCAATATGAGACTCAATACCTGAATCTTAAATTAAAGAAGAAGGAACTTCAGGATTTTGAACGAGAAAATGGTAACAAAGATGAAATCGACCATAAAATAAGAAAAGCAGTTGAAGAGATTGAGGCTATTGATAAAGAAATTAAACAAACAAGTCCAAAGGCGGAATTGATTGAAGAAGGTATTTCCATTTTGGAATCAGCTGCTCCCTCTGATGCTGACATTTGTCCCTTATGCGGAAAAAAAGTGTCCAATTTACTTGAACATTTACGAAAGGAATGGGAAGAAAAAATTAAAGCCCAGGTGCAGGAGTTAGAAAAACAACAGGCAGAATTGGACAAAAAGAAAAGCGATTTTGAAAAATTGAAGAAGGAACATATCCGCTTATATGAAGATACTCAGAGAGAAAAAGAGAGATTAAAGGAGGCAAGCAATAACATCTCAGAATTTCTACATAAAGAATTGGGTATTAGAGATGACCCTGCTACAATATTATCCATAGAAATAAAAAACATTGGTTCACGTTTAAAAGAGATTGAGGATGCTATTAAGAATAAGCGATTCGAAATTGAGGCTATTTCTAAAAAAACAGATATAATTAATTTACTTTATGATATTTTGCTATTGAAGGATAAGCTCGAAAAAATAAACCAAATCCAAAAAACCAATGAATACCAGACACAAGAGAAAATCAGAACCGATGTCTCAAATCAAGTAAGAGATGTGGAAGAACTTAGTAAAATTATTAAATCTTGTATGCTAAAGGAAGCAGAAGAAAAAATTGGTTCAGCCAGGAGTGCAATTGACTACTACTTTCGTAGAATAACCAACAACCCGGCTTTTCAAACACTCAATATTAAAGTCGAAGAGGATAAAAAAACTGGTGGAAACTTTTATATTTTCGAAGACCAAGACGGCAAGAGACCCATTCCTGTTCTAAGTCAAGGAGACCTGAATAGCCTTGCTTTGTCTATTTTCTTAGGTTTGACTAAAGCATCTGGAGATTCTCATC
>Ga0209986_10001359_pt1 | contig 23436 bp, 19 predicted proteins | sample BlataG_FD_183168 | JGI IMG/M metagenome (GOLD analysis project Ga0209986, IMG submission 183168) | Deep subsurface microbial communities from Black Sea to uncover new lineages of life (NeLLi) - Black_00105 metaG (SPAdes) (version 2) | ecosystem: Environmental > Aquatic > Marine > Oceanic >... | reverse complement strand
ACAAATAGTTTTTTGCCTTGCATCCGAAACTCCCTCCATGCATTAGACCTCTGGTTGTCGATTTACTGAACCCGTTGTTTTAAAGTTCTTCCTGCAGTGAATTTCACAGCCTTGGAAGCCGATATGTCGAGCTTTTCTCCTGTTTTCGGATTTCGACCCTCCCGGGCGGATCTTTCAACAATTTTGAAACTCCCAAAACCTATCAGTGAAATAGAATCTCCCTGCTCCAGACTGGAAGCAATTCCCTCAAGGACAGCGTTAATACCTTCCGTCCCAAACGCAATACGACACCCCGTTCATATTAGTTGAGAACCCGTATGGCTGAGGCCACAAAAAACAGGAGTAGGATGACACCTGTAATAGTCGCAATCATGAAACCCTCTTAATGTTTGTTCCGAATCTCGTAACAATTTGAGCTAATAACGACAATCTGGGACTAGGCGCTGGCAAAGCACCCAAGGTCTCATTCAAACGGTGTTAGAGCCCACAGCGCCGAGATCTTCCACTTGGGTGAGGGGAGTCTATGAAAAAAGGGCTAGTGTGTCAACGTGTCACGTCAAAAGGCTCTATTTCCTGGACGAATATATGCGGGACTTTCCTGCCCTGCGAATAATCTGGTCGAGCACGGGTAATAACCACAACGAAATCACTATGTTAATAAATTCAATAACCTCCGATAACATCATGACATTTTTGTGGCAAACAGACCGAGGTCGTCTTTATCCCTCAAAAGACCGCTGACCGGCTCAAGGCGTTCATCGAACTAAGAGGGATCAGGCCTGATCAAAGGGTTTTCGATTTAACATATCAGGGTGCCAGGAAACGCGATGTTGGCTTAGCAGATACCTGTGTTCTCGGACTTGGCTTTTTGACTGTCGATATATCACAGAACAATGTGGCTGGAAAACTGGTTCTTTGAGTGAGGATCAACGAATGAAAGTTTTATCGCTGGAAGCCTGATGCTACGGCGGCAGAAGGATAAAATCTATGTTCTTGCTGGAATGCGGTGTGATTGCAGTAATCGGTGTTTCAAAAGGCATCGGGACAAATTCCATCGGTCACAACATGTGGGACGTTCCATCTTCGGAGGGCGTGCTCAAGATTCCAGGCACAGGGTCAAAAATTCATGAAGCTCCCTTGTTAAGAACCCACTTCTCAAGCATCTCAAACACAAGCTCTCTTTTGACCGGCTTTGGAATATAATCGTCCATGCCTGCTTCAAGACACTTCTCCCTATCACCTTTCATTGCATTGGCTGTCATAGCCACGATCGGAATGGCGTCAAATCCCTTTTCTCTGATTGCTCTTGTCGCTTTCATCCCGTCCAGCTGTGGCATCTGCACATCCATGAAAATCAAGTCAAACGCATCTGGAGCCTTTGTGTATTTGTCGACTGCCTCCTGGCCGTTGTTTGCCACCTCCACCTGATAGCCGGCCTTTGTCAACACGATCTTTGCCAACTTCTGATTCAGTGGGTTGTCTTCTGCCAAAAGAATACGTGCAGAATGCTTGGCCTCTTCTCTCATAGAATGTTGAGTGACAATCGACTCTCGTTTCTCTTTCCCCTGGTCTTTCTTCTTTTCACCCAGCAGGTCTTGCATCATGTGCAGGAGTTCTTGACGCTTAACGGGCTTGGGCAAAAAGGCGTCAAAGCCTGCTTCCAGACATTTCTTGGCATTGCGCTCAGTCGATGAAGAATAGGCCAACAAAGGGACATGAGGAATCTGTGCCTGTGGATTATGAATTTGGCGTGCCACATCATAGCCGCTCATTTCAGGCATCTGAATATCCAAAATGCAAACATCAAAGGGATCCCCAGCCTCAAAGGCTCCTTTGACGGTTAGTAAGACTTCCTCACCCCCTGTAAGCCCTACTATGCGCATACCTGCTGACTTCATAATGTGTGTTAGGATAGTCAGGTTGTTCTTATTGTCATCAACAATGAGCACCTTCTTGCCGCAAAGGGAAACCGGGGCAAGTCTTTTGACATGTTTGCCTTCAGCCTTTTTCAGCCAAGCCTTAAAGTGAAAGGTGCTTCCCTTGCCTTCCTCGCCTGTCCTGAGCGAAGTCGAAGGGCTTTCTGCCCAGACATCACCACCCATGACCTGGGCGATTTGCTTGCAGATGGTAAGCCCCAGACCCGTGCCGCCGTAGTTTCTGGTCGTGGAAGTATCGGCTTGTTGAAACACTTCAAAGATTGTGTCTACCTTATCCTGCGGGATGCCGATTCCAGTATCACGAACACTGACACAAAGCTTTACACGCTCATCGTGTTCCTCTTCAGCGTCGATTGAGAGTTCTATTTCACCGGATTCGGTAAACTTGACAGCATTGCCCATGAGGTTCAAGAGCACCTGGCGAAACCGCGCCGGATCTCCCCTGACATAAGCAGGCACTTCATCGCCGATACGGCACAGTATCTCAACAGGCTTGTCTTGCAGCCTTGGGCGAATCAGCTCGCAAACATCATAGGCAGTGACTTCCGGGTCGAAGTCAATGTTCTCAAATTCCAACTGACCAGCCTCGATCTTGGAAAAATCAAGGATATCGTTAATCAGTGAAAGTAGCCCGTCACCGCTTCGTTTTATAGTCTCGGCATACTCGATCTGCTCATCATCCAGCTTGGTATCGAGCAGCATCTCCGTAAAACCGATCACACCGTTCATGGGCGTGCGGATCTCATGGCTCATGTTGGCCAGGAACTCGCTCTTGGAACGGTTAGCAGATTCGGCCAGTTCCAATGCTTCCTCTAGTTTCAGGTTGCTAGCTTCCAACGCCTTCAGTATTTTCAGATATTCCGCGGTGGTCTCTTCGTGTTGCTGTTGAACTACTGCAAGCTCATTCTCTTTGTGCCTCAGTTTAATCTCTGAGGCCTCGAGTAACTCTTCTAGTTGTGCATGATCCCGTTCGTTCTTACTCATTCTACAGCCATCCTGCCGATTTCAAGTCCGAAATTTCCTTCTGAACGTCTTGCACTATAAGATTCATCGCCATTCCTTTGATCCCCAGTTCCTTTAGACATCTGTAATATAGACGCTCGTCCTTTTTGTAAGGTGCATCACAGTACCCAATTTCATTCCTTTGACAAATATAGTCTGAAATATACAATGTAAGAATGACTCTCTTAGATTGGCCCTCAGCCTTCTCTGGGTCATGATGGGACCCTATAGCCTTAACTAATTCATAGGGAAATTCCCAGCTATCAGCTATTTCTCTTCCAATATCTGAATGATTAAAACCTAGAGTTTTCTTTTCCGTATCTGGCAGATTCTGTCTGTTCCTTTTCGACTCCTCAAGAGCCAACCGAAATTCGTTCTGGAGGAATTGGTCTTCTGCTATAATACCTAAGTCATGCAACAAACCCGCTACATATATGTTCTCTCCTGGCTGCCTAAATTCCTTTGTGTAAGTCAACTTGCTGCATAGGGCAACTGCAAAGCTGTGCTCCCATAACGCAGGTCTCGAATAACCTTCATAGCTCGAATTGTCCTGAAACACCTCGCTGACCTTTTGACTTATTGCTAACTCTCTTACAGTATTGAATCCAACGCACACAATAGCGTCTTGTATCGCATAAATTTTTCTTCGGTAGCCGTAATAAGCTGAATTGGCGCGTTTCAGTAATCTTGCTGATAAAGGAGGATCTTTGTCAATTACGTCTTTTAACTCCTTTGCACCGGAATCGGGATCGTTTATTATTTCTACAAGTTTTGTTACCACCTGTTTGATAGATGAAATATCAGACTTATCAATCTTTCCAACAAGTCGCGCAAGCTTGTCATTGGAACTCACTGAACCGTCATGGTCCCGAACGTGGGAAGATATCTGTTCGGTAGACCCTTTGGCTATTGGCAACTTATCTTGTTGAGCTGTTTCCGTCATGATCTGCATCTCATTGAAGGTGCTTGTCACTACATTTTTATTCAAGGTAAGTGTCTTGAACGGGGACACTAATCCTACCTCTAGGGGACGCAGGAATCATGCCGAAATATCACAAAAGACTAATTATTCGTGATTTCAAAGGATTAGAGCCTTTGTCATCAAGTCTTTGAGCATGGAAATCCAGGCGATGTGTCAGATCGTTGACACTTGGCGACCGAAGTCTCAGCATGTCCGAAGATCGTGTTCTCGTGGTTTATAGGAAAGGTAAGATGAGGCTCACTGATGTACGTAACAAACTGTCAAATAGCTATAACAACGAACTCCTAGTCAATCATTGGAAAAGAAGCGCTATTTTGCAAGACGGTTTATGATGATGCCATGCGTCTTGCCGAACTCCATAATCTTTGCGGGGTCAAATCCTCCGGACAAATAGAGCTTTTTGAATGCAGGCTTGTCAAAAAGATAAAGAATAAAGCTGATGTGCCCGGAATATCCTGTGTCATCCAAGTGCTGCATTTCTCTAACTGCCTTTTTTGCCAAAGCCACAGCCTGTCGATGGACTGTAGGGCCGCGACCCTGGCATTCCCGTATGGAGTAAAGCTGCCTGCAACTGAAAGGACGAATGTCATAGACGAGACATGAGTCGTCATCTTTTAAGAACGGGCACGGGGCAATACTTTGTTTCTCTTTCTCCTGCCTATTTTGAGCAAGCTTTTGCTTGAGTTGGCGCTTCATGTTTGCCGGGAAGGTGTTGATTCGATCCCGGATAATCAGCCCTTCAAGGGTGTTGATGTCCACGTTTCCCACGTCTGTGCAACAGTACGTGCACCCTATCCTGCAAATAGCCCCTTTCTTGAATTCACGTGCGTCCTTTTCAAAACGCTCATAGATCTCTTTCAACGTCTCCTTTTTCTCATTCCACTTCATTGAGTTGCATTAGGGTGCTTGCGATCAAGAAGGCAGCGTCGGGTCGCTTGGAGATCAAGGCGCTCAATGTCCTGAAATTATCCAGGGGCTAAGCCGGCTCGAGATTTTAATCTGCCTCGATTTCGGTGAGCTCAAGCTCTTTGCCGGAGATGATTTCAGCAGCCACGCCGCCACATTGAGGACAGAAAAACATGGTGTCATCCACATCAAATTCTATGTCACACTTGTCGCATCGGCCCTTTGCAGGCACAATTTCTATGTCTAGTTTAGCCCCCTCTGCCACCGTGCCCTTTGAGACCACCTCAAAGGCAAAGGTCAGTGAGTCAGGAACAAGGGCAGAAAGTTCGCCGATTCGAACATGCAGTCGTGTGGCGCGGGAGGCCCCGTGTTTCTTGGTTTCGTCCTCGACTATCTTGAGCAGACCTTGGGCGATGGAAACTTCGTGCATCAGTCGAAAAAACCCTCCTCAATAGTGATCTCACTTTGCCGGCGTAACTGAGCAAACCATTCCTCCATCAGTTTCTGACGCTTCTGGGAGATGATGCCGGATTTGACTTCTGCTTTTTTGTCTTCAAATTCCTTTGGGTCAGCATCCTGCCGGTCCTTCAATCGGATTACATAATAGCCTTGTCTTCCCTTGATAACTGCCTCTGGTATGGGTTTTGAGGGGCTTAATAGAAAAGCAACATCCATGATTTCCCTTTCGGAACCAATCCCCGGAATCGATCCAAACCGCTTGAAAAGGTCCGTGGTTTTTGCATCCAGTTTCAAACGCTTGGCTTCCGCTTCAAACTCATTCCCGTTTCTTATGGCTTGCAGAAAATTCTCGGCTTCCTTCTTTGCCAGCTCATCTTGTCTGACCCCGATCAGGTCCTTTCGCACCTTTTCTTCGACCGATCCCAACTCAGGAATCGCTGCTTCCTTCTTGCCGATCACTTCAAGGATATAATAGCCGTCTGCCAGTTCCAGGGGTTCGCTCACCTCGTCATCGCCGAGGTCAAAAGCTACTTCGGCAAACTTTCGCGCCTGCTTGATCCCATTCACAAGATCACCGCGGACAAAAAAATCGGTCTCAAGCATCTCAGTCCCGTGGGCCTTTGCCACATCGGAAAGGCGCCCAGCCCCATAACTTGCGTCATACATCTCTTCTGCCTGGTCATAGGCAAGGGTTCTGGCTCCTTCCTTTACGAGTTTGCTTCGAATCTTGTCTTTGACTTCACTTAATGCCGGCTCTTTGGCCTCCTGGACCTCCTCAACCTTGATAATATGCCAGCCGAAACGGGTTGCCACTAGCTCACTGACCTCACCGGCCTTCATCGCAAAAGCAGCATCTGCGAACGGTTTTACCATCCTGTCTCTTGTAAAGAATCCCAGATCGCCCCCCTTGCTCTTGCTGCCCGGATCATCAGAATACTTCTGGGCCAGCTTGGAAAAGTCAGCGCCGGATTTTACCTCCTCCAGGACCAACTGTGCTTTGTTGCGTGCCTCGTCCAGTTCTTCCTGTGCGGCGCCGGGGTCCACCTTGAAAAGAATATGACGCGCCCGGACTTTCTTTGATGTGGCATATGTTTTCTTGTTGATCTCAAAATACTGGCTGATCTCATCTTCTGAGACATCGACCTGGGATTCAAGTTCCTTGAAGCTAAAACGGAGATACCCGGCCTTTACCTTAGGGGGTATCTCGTAGGCCATTTTGTTCTCCGAAAAATAGGATTCAACTTCTTCCGTGGTTGCCTTGACATCCTTATATGATGACGGCTTGAAGACCACATACTCAAGGCTCACCTTCTCCTCACGCCACTTGAAGGTCTCCAGGGCCTCGGCATCTGATACCTTGATACTCCCCAGAATAAACCCCTGCAGCTTTTCCGCAAGGAGATCATCTTTCATCTTTTCCTCGAATATCTCTGGCGTCATCCGGTTGGCAGCCAGCAAGCGTTGATACCGCCGGGGATCAAAATGACCGTTCTCTTGAAACGCAGCAAGCGTCCGGATAGCCCTTATGAGTTCCTCCTTGGTAATATGCAGGTTAAGACGGTTGGCCTCCTGCAGGACAAGCCGGCGGTTAATTAATTGGTCCAGGGCTTGTTTCTTGAGACCAAGTGTCTTGAGGAGCTTTTGATCCAAGGCATTTCCGAACTGCCTCCGGTACTGCTCCAATAGCTGTTCATAGGCGCTCCGGTAATCCTCTAAAGCAATGGTTTGGCCATTAACAACTGCAACACGGTTTCCCTTCTGGGCCCGATAGCTGCCAACACCCCAGAATACGAAAACCACGACAATAACTCCAAGGACAATTTTGATAATCCAGGAGCCTGCATGTTTTCTCATTAGGTACAGCATGATAACCTCACAACTCTAATTTGACGTCTCGAAATGACAGAACAAAATTCCTTAAGTTAATGGCATTGACTCCAGTACTCAATCACTCCAATTGGGGCGAAGCCCCTGAATTCGGGTTCCTTAGTCTAAAGTGATTCAAGAGTCCACCTGAAATCACCACGTCTCTTTCTGTCTCATCCAGATCAATGGATACATGAAAACTATTTTTCTGCGTTCTATTTACAACACGAAGTGTTTTCTCTCCACTTCTAACTGAGATTGCCGCATCTTCCACCGCGAGTTGGTCGCCAAGCCTGATCTGTCCCAAATCCTCAGCCCTGGAAAACGTCATGGGCAAGATGCCAAAATTGATGAGATTTGCGCGATGGATTCTGGCAAAAGAAAGGGCAATGACTCCTATTATACCCAAAGACATGGGAGCCAGGGCCGCGTGTTCCCGACTCGACCCCTGCCCGTAGTTTTTGCCGGCCACAATAAGGCCTCCACCCTTTTCAATGGCCCTTTTTGCAAAGCCGGGATCATGATGTGAGAACACATATTGCGAAATTGCAGGGATGTTTGACCTCAGACACATGATGTGGGCGCCTGCAGGCATGATGTCGTCTGTGGTAATATCATCTCCCAAGCAAAGCAAGACCTCGCCCTTGAAGTGTTCAGCCATGGCTTTACCCTGTGGAAGAGGCTTGATATTCGGGCCTCGCACCACTTCCATATCTTCAGGATCGTCCGAAGGTCTCAAAAAGAGATGATCAATAGCCGGAAAAACCTCCGGCATGGCCACCTTGACCGGCTCTCCAAACGATCTCGGATCAGTGATCCGTCCATTCAGGGCAGAGATGGCAGCCATCTCCGGACTGCACAGATAGAGCTTAGCGCCAATGGTTCCACTGCGGCCCTTGAAATTCCGGTTGAAGGTTCTCAGACTCACCCCGTCAGTCGGAGGAGATTGCCCAATTCCGATACAAGGACCGCAGGCACATTCCAGGATTCGGGCTCCTGACTCTATCATATCGTTCAGGCCGCCATTTTCTGCCAGTGCAGCCAAGACCTGTCTCGAGCCCGGTGATATGGCAAGGCTTGTCTCTGGATGGACAGATTTTCCTTTCAGGATGGCAGCCACAGTTGCCAGGTCCTTGTAGGATGAATTCGTACAACTGCCGATGGCCACCTGATCTAACTTGAGCCCTTCAACATCTCTCACCGGACAGACCCGATCCGGCATGTGGGGCTGTGCGACCAGTGGTTCCAGTTCGGCAAGGTCAATGGTCATAACTTCAGCGTAAGAGGCATCAGGATCAGCCAAAAGGGCCCTCCAGTCTTTTTCTCGTCCCTGAGACTTCAGAAAGGCCAAGGTGACTTCATCACTCGGAAAGATCGACGTTGTGGCTCCTGTCTCTGCGCCCATGTTCGTGATCGTAGCCCTTTCAGGGACAGAGAGTGTTGCCGCACCCGGACCACCGTATTCAAAGACCCGGCCGAAACCTCCTTTAACGGAAATACGTCGCAGCACTTCCAGAATGACATCCTTTGCTGTGACCCAAGGAGAAAGCGCCCCTTCCAGCCGGACAAGGACTACCTCCGGGCGCCTTAAACGGAAGGCTTGGCCGGCCATGGCCATGGCAACATCAAGGCCACCAGCCCCGATCGCGAGCATCCCAATGCCCCCTCCTGTAGAGGTATGGCTATCTGAGCCAAGGAGCGTGTCACCCGGCACTCCAAATCGCTCCAGATGAACCTGATGACAGATGCCATTGCCAGGGCCGGAAAATACTATTCCGTATTTGGCAGCAAAGGAACGGAGAAATCGGTGGTCGTCACTGTTTTGAAAACCTGCCTGGAAGGTATTGTGATCAACGTAACTCACCGATAGCTTGGTGCGTACGCAAGGCACGCCAAGGGCCTCAAACTGTAGACACGCCATAGTGCCAGTGGCGTCCTGAGTAAGCGTCTGGTCAATCGGAATTTCTATGGAGTCTCCCGGCCGGGAAGTCGGGTCCACCCCGTGGGCTTCCAATATCTTTTCAAAAAGGTTCTTGCCTGGCACAATCTTTCTCTGAGTATAATTGGAATGATAAGCTAAGTATTTTATAACATCGAAGCTACCATTCGTCAATGTCAGGCCGCCGCGCGCAAAGGTAACGTCAAAGTCGGCGCCAAATTGCTAATATTGGACGGTTATGGGAGTCTCAAAATCCGTACCGTTCTCAAGGCAGCAGCCGCAAATCCGAATTCAAAATCCAAATGTCAGTTGACCAAAACACTATATATAGAATGTTTGAAGTCCGTGACCACAATATGATTGACATTCGATATTGAGCATGGTACTGGGTGTCCGCAATTTTCAGCCTCGCTGTTTGAGGCAAAGACTTTTGAAAGAAAGGGAGGATGGTTGACATGAGTTTAGTGCGTTTTAAGTTGAATGGCATAGCGGCATTCAGGAACAAGGATCAAAGTGAGGATGTTCGGTACCTATGTGTGGATTGTGCCCGCGAGGCTAGGCAGAACTATACACTAATCCCTTTTTTGAATGGGCAATTGCATACAATGCTCAGCGAATTTGGCCAGGACCTGGGCGCAATGGTCTCCTGTGACAAATGTGGAGAGGTTATGGAGACCTACTATCCCGAAAATTTCTGGAAAAAAGACACAGCAAAAGAGGGTGAAGAACGCAATCCTTTGCTATTTAAGCGGTTTTAGAAGGAACTCCTGTGGGACCCTCTGGATGGCTATGCTGGAAGACAAGAATGGCGCCCACAAAACTGCAGGAGACCAAAGCGCCCTCAGATTTGACGGTACAGCAAATTGCAGTATTGTCAAAAGGGGGAATTTGCAGGTTTTGACGTACTTGAGGGATCCAGGCCTGAACTCCCCAGACAACTGTGAAGGGGTGGGTTTATGCACCACTGTCTATACTTGCAGTCGAATTGATCGCAATATACGCCTGCTCTGCCGAAGCAGTCGAAGTTACCTTCCTGCAGTTGTTTTTTGTGAATTAAGGGGCCGGCAACCTCTTTGAAGCAGGCCGCGCAAAGCGAGGAACTATAATCTTCAGGCCCCCAGGGTATGACGGAGTCCTTTTCCCACTCCTTGCCGCACTTAATACACTTGACGCGTAGTTTGTGCATGGCCTGCACCACATAACGTTTCAGAAATCGCCCATTTGTAATTGATTACGTGATCTCAATTACAAATGAGTATTTTCAGTTACCAGCACGCTCTGGATGATGTTGAGAGGAACAGAACAAAGCGCTCATTTAGTGGCGCATTGAACCGACCTGTTCCTCGATCTCTTGAGCGCAGGCAAGCTTTTCCTCTTCCGGCACGTCTATGTTTATGGTGTCGGTTGCCAGGTCTATGTCTATGGTTCCTGCGTGTTTTTCCACAATCGACCGAATCACATACAGCGACAATGCACGGAGCCTAGCCTCTTCGCTTCTTGCCCATACATAGTCTTCAGGCACATGTTTGCCATCAACCTGGTTCAATTCGTCTGATTTGTTCCAGTGACTTTCCTGCCTCATGACAAAAATCCTTTTTCTTCATTTGGCCCCCTTCAGTCTCTGTGCTCAAGGTCTATATCGGCATTTTTCTCGAAATACGTGAAGAAATTGTCTGCAAAAAGCATGCCTGAAACTTGCTGCGACGAGCACGTCACGGACTAACCTAAAATCACCGGTTCCCTGAGAATCATGGCAATTGCGTCCACAGCGCTTCGGGCAACGGCAGGGTATACCTTCTTCAGAGAACCGATCTGCCTGAGACTCTCCGCAGTCCTTGCAACCAGCATGGCAAGGTCCCCCTCGGCCATTTCCGCAATCTCCAGCACCTTGTCCCATGGCTGCTCTTTTGCCCAAGCATAAATAGTGGCAGCAGGCCACAAGGAGACCGGCCTTATTTCAAATCCCCTCACGCTCTTTCGCTCCATCAGGGGGTTAAGGGCCTTTTTCATCTTCTCAAAAGCGTTCAAAAGACGCCTTGGCATTGCTGACTCGTCCAGCTTCTGCTCCACGTCCCGGTCATGCACAAAGACCGCCACCAGGGCTGCGAGCAAGGCAGGGTCGGAATCCGGCAACACGCCAGTGCGCAAGCCTTCGGCAATCAGGAGGGGTTGGTCGAGCCTGAGCTGAGATGCCCAGGCGCCGTCAGCGGTCAGTTTGTTGTCCTCGGTGACAAAGCCCTCTTCCTTCAGGAACTGGAGATGTCTTACAAAATCATTCCACAGTCGCATACGCACGGCGTTTGCACCATCCCACTTCATTGTGAAGTCTTCCAGGACCCTCTTGAAAGCCCCTCTGGTCTTCCCGTGACAGGTCCTGAAGTGCTTACACTGCCTGCAAATCAGGCCGTCAAGTTGGTGTTCAAGATGAAGCGAGCGGCTCCTGACGGGTTTGAGCTGTAGAAGTTCCTTTTCCCCGAGTGGCAGAGGTTCTAACACTGGTGGCGCCTCCGCCTCTGCGGTACGATCCAATAATGTCCTGATCTTGCCTGGATCATCAAATGGAGGCAAGTCCAGTACCTTGTCCAGGATTTGAGAAACCTTTTGCGGCCGAAACCATCTCATGTTCAGGCGCCTGCCACGCATCGGGAGATTCTTTTTCACCCGGCAGGCGAGCACACCCTGTTCATCTCGCTTCATGAGTGGTTTCACAGCACAGTACATCCGGTTGCGGTGGTCCAGGAAGAGGCGTCCTGGCGCCAGGTTTGCCACCTTGGAAAGCCTTGTTTCAAGCGTTACAAGATCCCGTCTCAGCTCTTTGATTTCATTGATCAAGGCAGCCCGGTTCCTGATCAGATCGAGAACAAACTCCGGCCCGGCACACAGGGCCTCAGGAAGGAGTGTCATGAGGTTCTGGCCAGCCTCCTTGACCTTCTGCTCAAGCCCTGGTTGCTGGTTCACCAGGTTCAAGTATGTGGCGAAAGATCTCTCAAAAATCCCCTTGATCTCATCAGGGCTATGAGACAAAAGCAGGTTAAGGACCATGGAAAAATCGACTTTGATCTGGCTAAGCACATCTTCTGGCGCTGTTGTGCAAAGATCTGCAATCAACCGCACATCCATAAACTTTCCCGGAATAATCACAGCAAAACCAATACGGTCCTTGCCCCGCCTGCCGGCTCTGCCCGTTGTCTGATGAAATTCCGTGCTGTTCAGTGGTACAAATTTGTGGCCATTGTACCGGTCTGAATTCAGGAACACCACGCTTCGGGCTGGGAAATTGACGCCTGCAGCCACCGTCGAGGTAGCAAAAACCGCATCAAGCAAACCCTCGGTCATCAAGTGTTCTATGACGAGTTTCCACATTGGAAGCTGCCCACTGTGATGGGCCGCCACAAGCGCATTTTTTAAATGCCACATCTGTCTGTGCTCTGCCAGGTGGGAATGCCCCTGGATCAGGCGATCGATTCCGTTGTTCAATTTACGTCGCTCTCCTGCGCTTCGGCCCGGACTTTCGATGCAACGGTCAAGGGCCGCGTCACAGTCTGCGCGAGATTTCATAAAAAAAATGGCAGGAAGAAGATCGAATTTTCTCAAGACCCTCATGATATCCCCAAAGGGGGGAAGGCTTCGCGGAGGAGCAAGGACAGGGGGGGTCGGGCTGTTCAGATAGGCCGTGACCTTCTTGTCCGCGCCTTTGGAATCTATGAGAGGTAGAAGCCTGCCCGAAGGATGGAAAAACAACGGAAAAAGAGGAACAGGCCGGCCGGTCTCTTCTACCACCACACAGGACTTGCACCGAATGGATTCCAGCCAATCGGCAACCTGGCGAGCATTTCTTATTGTGGCCGAAAGGAGCAGGAGGTGGACCCGTACAGGCAGGTAGATCATGACTTCTTCCCACACCACGCCACGATCATCGTCTCCCAGGAAATGGGCCTCATCCAGGATCACGAGGTCTGACTCGATATCCACGGCCTCATGCATGGCATCATAGAGTTGATTTCGCAAAATCTCGGTAGTCCCTACAATAATTGGGGCATTGGCATTTTCCTTGCGGTCCCCTGTCAATATTCCCACATCATCAGGGCCGAATTCCTTGCTGAATTCAATGAGCTTTGAGTTGGTCAGGGCCTTTAGGGGCGAGGCGTACCATGCCTTGCCGCCTTTCTTGCGGATGTGTCGAATGGCCTCCTGGGCGATCCAAGTTTTTCCTGAGCCGGTCGGGGCCGAAACCAGGCAGTCCGATTTGCGAATCGCGGCAACGGCTTTCAGTTGGAAGGAATCCGGCTTGAAGGGTTTCTTAGGGGGCGCTCCTATCCGGGCAAACACCTTTTTCAGTCTGGCATCAGCGCTCGGTTTGATCCTTGGAATCTCTCGCCGGCGGGCGCCTGCCCCCCTCCGGCGAACAAAATCGCTTTGCCGCGTCTTTTTGAATCGTGTATTTTTCAAGGTAAACAATCCGTCTTTGCAATAATTGAGCGCTGAGCCGGAAGGGAAAACCGCCTATTCTAATAGTCCTCCTCGCCCCTAAGCAGTCACCCATGTTTCAAAGGCAAGCCGTCGAATGCGATAATAGGAGGATAGCAGCGAATAACATGATTTCGCGAAAAAGGAAAACCGCACCCAAACGCCCTGATTACTATTGAACGATTCAGACATAGATGATAGAGATCATACTGCTTGGCAGCAAGTTCAAATTAGACTGGAGTAGGAATTACGTTATCGCAAAAATCGGCAAGAGAGGGAAACCGTTTCCGGTCGGCGCCCAACACGAGGTCAAAGCCGATTCAAAGGGGCGCCTCTACCTTGGCTTGAACGACAAGGACTTGGGCAACAACCAAGGACACTATCTCGCCAAAATCACTGTAAAATAAGGAATTTTTCAGTGCTGGCCGTTATTCAGCGGGTCACTGCCTCTGAGGTTCGGATATACGACAAGATAGTGGGGCAGATTGGTCCTGGCCTCCTGGTCCTGTTGGGGGTCTCCCGTTCGGATGATGAGAAAGACGCCGATTACCTGTCGGATAAAATCGTTCACTTGCGGATCTTGGAAGATGAGGAAGGCAAGATGAATCGTTCCCTTATTGAGACAGGTGGCGAAATAATGGTTGTTTCCCAATTTACGTTGCTGGGTGACTGCCGCAAGGGTCGCCGGCCATCGTTTGTTGAGGCAGCGCCCGCGAAGACGGCCGAAGGACTTTATGAGTACTTCGTAGGCCAGTTGAAATCAAAAGGCATACCCGTTGCCACAGGACGGTTTCAGGCGAAGATGGCCGTCTCTTTGGTCAATGACGGACCTGTGACACTCATTCTTGAAAGCAAATAACGTAAAGCATGATCTATGATGAGCAACAAGGGGCTGAGGGTCGGGCTGTGGGCAGTTATTCTGCTGCTTGCTGCAACAACTTGGGTTGGGTGTGTACCCAGGGGGAAGTTGTATGGCGTCAAGAAAAACACGATTTCCCTTGAAAAGCCCCGCACACTGGCCCTTCTGAAATTCTATGGGCCGTACGGAGCCGCGGTACGGAGGCGCATTTGCGATAGGCTTGCCGGGGTTCAACATTTGAGACCCATCGATTGCTTTCAGTATCCTGACGTGGAGGGAGTAACATTTGACAAGCTGGGTGATCCCGATTCGACGGCTTCGCTTGAGGCCCTGGAGGCCGACGGTGCGATAACGGGCCGCGTCATTGCTTTTATCCAGGACAACCGGGGCGCCGACCGGGTGGAGGTAAAGGAAGGGACCGGTCATTACAAGAAGAAAAAGAACATCGATGGCCAGTGGGTTGATGTGGAAATCAAAAGGGTTCTTATCAGGCCCCTGCCTCATGTTGTTCGAAAGGCCTCTCTCACCATGGAGTACAAGGTGTTAGATCTCAATACCAAGGCGATCATAGCAAGGGGCAAGTTCACAGAAAGCTGTGAAGAGAAGTTTGGTGGTTACAAGGAGTATGCTTCTATGGGCCACAGGTTGAGCGATCTTCCGGCTCCAAGCGTCACCGTGGAAAAACTGTCTGCCAGGCTTGCCAGCAAGATGGTTGAAAAGCTCTCCCGCATAAGGCTCAGCGGGGCAGTCAAGTAGTAAACATCCGGGGCCATAGGCTATAAGCGCTAAGTTATTTTTGCACCGGATGGACTGTGGAAGGTTTACTGAAAAAAATGAACATCGACGTTCATCTTTCAAAACAATGAGGCCTAGCCATCTCACTCTTTCAGCCGTCCGCCTGCGGGCCGTAACCTTCGGCGGAGAGCTCGTAGCCAAGGCTACTTTGGCGAAGTCGGCGACTTGGCCTAAAGGACAAGGTTTTGCATTTTATGTACGGAAAGGCGGTTGGGAAGAGATATGAAAAGCAAACTGAGCAAGAAAAAGGTGGAGGAACTAAGAAAACGGCTTGCCCGCAAACCACAACTGGTATGGGATGTTCTGGGGTCAGGGGACAAGAAGAGAGTCTTTGAGTTTGCCGAAAGGTACAAGGGCTTTCTTGACGCTGCCAAGACAGAACGCGAGGCTGTCCATGCCATTGAGGTATTTGCCAAGAAGACGGGTTTCAAGGACATCACCAAGGTCCGGACCGGCAACAAATTCTATAAGATCAACAAGCACAAGAACATTGCCCTGGCTGTCCTTGGCAAGGACCCAATTGCGTCAGGGATCAACCTTGTGGTGTCTCACATAGATTCGCCACGACTCGATCTGAAACAAAACCCCCTCTATGAAGAAGTGGACTTGGTCTTTCTAAAGACCCATTACTACGGCGGAATCAAAAAATATCAGTGGCTCACCAGACCGTTGGCACTCCATGGCACTGTCATGAAACAAGACGGGAGTTCTCTTAACATGCGGATCGGTGAATCGGATAATGACCCTGTCTTCACCATAGCCGACATTCTGCCTCATCTTGCGCGAAAGATTCAGGCTGACAAAAAGGTGTCTGATGCCTTTGAAGGAGAAAAATTAAATGTTCTCGCAGGAAGTCTGCCCATTGGAAACGATGAAACCAAAGAGCGGTTCAAGCTCGCCGTGCTCGAATACCTTCATTCAGCCTACGGCTTGATCGAAGAAGATCTGATTAGCGCTGAAATAGAAATCGTGCCGGCAGGAAGCGCCCGCGACGTAGGCTGGGACCGCGGTCTTATCGGCGCCTATGGCCAAGACGATCGCGTGTGCGCCTATGCCTCGCTAGAGTCCCTGTGCGAAGTTAACAGGCCTGCGAGAACTGCCGTTGCCATGTTCATGGACAAGGAAGAGATTGGCAGCGATGGAAGTACAGGGGCGAAGTCTCGTTTTCTGGAAGAATTTGTTGCAGATCTTGTTGAAACGACGGGCCAGGAGGCCTGGGAAACAGTGCTGAGGTCTTGTTTGACCAAATCAAAGGCCCTTTCTGCCGACGTGAACGCCGGCCTTGACCCGGACTTCCAGGAGGTCCATGAAAAGCGCAATGCAGCAAGGATCGGATACGGCGTCTGCATCACCAAGTTCACCGGTTCTGGTGGCAAATACGGTTCTAGTGACGCCAATGCTGAGTACCTGGCGGAAATCCGAAAGCTCTTCAACGACAACAAGGTCGTTTGGCAAACAGGCGAACTGGGGAAGGTGGATGAAGGTGGTGGTGGCACGATTGCCAAGTTTCTTGCCATATACGGCATGGAGGTCCTCGACTGCGGAACACCGATCCTTTCCATGCACTCCCCTTTTGAGATCGCAAGCAAGGGAGATATCTACATGACTTATAAGGCCTGCACCGCGTTTCTCAACAGCAAATAGGGCGGCTTGAGGTATCGGCAAGCTATGAAGACATACCTGGATTGTATTCCCTGTTTTTTCAAGCAGGCCCTTTTTGCCGCAAGAACAGCCATTGATGATGAGGCAAAGATCAAAGAAGTACTTGATAGGATAGGGCTGCTTGTATCGGAGATCCCTTTGGACAGCACACCGCCCGAAACAGGCAGGCAAGTCTACAGGACGGTCCGAGAGGTCACAGGGATCGAAGACCCGTTCAAGGAACTAAAGAAAGAAAACATCGAGACTGCTCTAAAACTTTATCCGGCGTTGAAACAGATTGTGGAGACGGCAGAAGACCCTCTGGAGACGGCCGTTAGGCTTGCCATTGCCGGAAATGTCATTGACTTTGGCGCCAACCCCGATTTTCAACTGGAACAAAACATCCAGGAAGTGCTTCACAGAGAACCCGCTATTAACCATTACCAGGCATTTAAGGAAAAGCTCAGGCGTGCCCAGAATATCCTCTATCTGGGAGATAATGCCGGAGAGACTGTTTTTGACAAGATCTTGATTGAAACAATGGCCAAACCTGTCACTTATGCAGTCAGAGAAAGCCCGGTCATTAATGACGCCACTGCCCAGGATGCCATGGAGAGTGGCCTGGACAAAGTTGCGTTAGTAGTATCATCAGGATGTGACGCGCCAGGCACTGTCCTTGCGGCATGCTCGGATCAGTTCTTGGATTGTTTCAAAAAGGCAGACATGATTATCAGCAAAGGGCAGGGAAACTACGAAACACTCTCCAATGAAGAACGCCCCATATTCTATCTCCTGATGGCCAAGTGCCCGATCATTGCCAGGGACCTTGGTGTTAAGGTGAGAGACACGGTGATCAAATCTTGACGGCTTCGCAAGAAGTCTCTTCAACTTGTCATTTGTAGTCAATGATTTCTTTCAACTCTCTACCGCATTTGAAGAGACGAATAACCGTATCGTTTTCTCTTCAAGGAAAAGAATTTGTAACGCGTTAATATCCCTTGACATCCCGCTTGCGATCTTTTATGTACATAATTTAACATCCATTTTGGAGAGGACCACGATGAACAAATCCGACCTCATCGAAACGCTACGCAAGGAAACCCGGCTCACAAAAGCAAAAGCCACAGGCGTTGTTGACCTGTTCTTTCGTGAAATATCTGATGCCCTCACAAAGGGTGACAGGGTGGAGATCCGGGGGTTCTGCAGCATCTATGTGAAAGAATACAAAGCGTACACGGGCAGAAACCCCAAGACTGGCGCTCACAGCCAGGTGCCGCCCAAGAAGCTCCCCTTCTTCAAATGTGGCAATGAGTTGAAAGAAAGAGTTGATCACAAATAGTCGAGTAACCAAACACGGAGGAAAGCGATTATGGGAAAGCTCAAGAAAGATCTCCAAGCGGTGACCAAGCAACTCAAGACTCTGGCAAGGAAAACGGAAGCATTGGCTAAGGAGGTTGATAAGCTTGAAAAGACTCAGGCTGCCAAGAAACCGAAAGCTAAAACCAAGGCGAAGGCGAAAAAGGCAGTTGTGAAGAAGAAATCTCCAGCAAAGAAGAAAGCTGCCGAGAAGACCGCAGCTAAGGAAAAAGTCGCCAAACCGACCGCCACAGATCAGCTACTCCAGATCATCACAAGGGCCGAGAAAGGCGTTGATGTTCCCGGACTAATGAAAAAAACGGGATTTGATGAGAAGAAGGTCAGGAATATTATTACTAGGGCGTTCAAGCTGAAGAAGATAAAGAGAGCTGGAAGGGGAGTTTACATAGGGGGGTAAAGCCCATAAGCGCTAAGTTATTTTTGCACCGGATGGACTGTGGAAGGTTTACTGAAAAAGATGAACATCGAACATCGAACGTCCAACATCGAATGTTGACGGTCTCGTAAAAAGTCGAAATCCGCCTCCGGCGGACTGTCATTCCGGCGAACCCCGGATCGTGGCCCGGGGCAGATGCCGGAATCCAGTTTATTCAGCTAGTTACAAAGGCTTTGGACTCCGGTTTTCCGCCGCAGGCGGACGACTTTTTACGAAGCCGTCAGACTTACGATACTGAAAAAATGGTTATGTACAATGATCGGTTGCAGATTTGATGAAAAGACAGCGGCATGACAGTTTGGGCCGAATTGCCATCTCAGCAATTCGGCCCGATCACTCTGATTCTTTGAAATTGCCTCTCATTATTTTTTTTCCTTCGTTATGCCGGATATTTCTCTTAGGATTTTCTCCAGGTTTTCCAGTTCCATCCCGTATTCAGCCCAATTCCCTTGGCGCAAGTAATCTTTGGCTTTGTTGTAGTGTTGCAGAGCCAACCCTGCTACATTAGAAATATCCTGAGTTTGAGCAGTAGATCGGGAAGCCAATTGTTTGGGCAATATTTGCCCACTCAATACACTGCTTAAGGCCTTATCAAGATTTTCCTCCATAATTATGCGATTGCCAAAAGCGACAATAACCCTTTTTAATTCCGGCAAGGCAGCGGCCCTTAATTTGTCATGCTGTGAAGCAACCGGCATACCTCCTCTCCGGGGTTTTTCAGAACTTCTGGGTTGAGGTAATCCTGTTGAGGGCAATTCGCTTTCTTCCTGTATTGCTTCCAGGTAAACCGGTTCCACATAGATAAATGTATCACTGATGGGAATGGCCAAAAGATTGCCCCTGATGACCCTGGAACCTCTCTGGCCCCATAAGCTCAACTCCCGGGAGATCTCCGTTTGCTGATCCACCCTGGCTTCAATCTGCATCGGTCCATAGACCAGTTTTTCCTTGGGCAGTTTGTAGACTAACAGATTCCCGTAATCGGGCAGGTCACTTCTGGCCGCCAGCCAGGCAATCATATTATCCTTGTTGGAAGGGGTGAAAGGGATCATCAAAAGAAACTCCTCCTTTTCCTCTTCGGGCAGTTTCATAATGATATAATAAGGTTCCATTTCTTGTCGGCTATCACCATACAACTCATCAGGGGTTTGCCAGAGATCTTCCTGGTTATAGAAGACCTGGACATCTTCCATGTGATATTTCGTGTATGTATCCGCTTGGATTTCAAAGAGGTCCTTGGGGTAACGGATGTGCTTTTTCAGATCAGCAGGCATTTCATTGAAAGGCTTAAACAGATCAGGGAATATACTCGAATAGGTTTTAACAATAGGATCTTTTTCATCAATAATGTAGAAAGCTACATCCCCATTATAAGCATCGATGGTTACCTTGACTGAATTCCGGATGTAGTTTAGTCCCTTATTTCTAAAACGGCCATAAGATCGTTGAGAATAGGGATACATATCAGATGTCGTGTAAGCATCTTGAATCCAATAGATCTTTCCCCCGGAGACAACCAGATACGGATCACCGTCATAATCGAGAAAGGGGGCAATCAAACGCACCCGCCTGCCAATCCGGCGGTTATACATTATTCTACTCTCTGGGCTTAAGTAAGTGGTAAATAGTATCTGGGGATCCAGGAATTCAACGGCAAATAAAAACCTTCTGAAAAAAGATTTGATAGGGACACCTCCCCTTCCCTGATAGATGGTATAGACATTCTTGTCTCCCTTGGGGTAATCAAATTCCTCGGTCTTCGTCTTTACAAGAACATACTCATCGGTTTTTTCTCCGTAATAGATCTCGGGGCGCTCTATCTTCAGGTCAGGTTCAAAGGAAGGCGGCACGTCTTTGATGAATAGGCGGGGCAGTCCTTCGCTGGTCACTTCATTGACCGGGCTTAAGGCCAATCCGTAGCCATGAGTATAGATGAGGTGTCTATTGACCCAGGTATTTGCCTGGGGAGGAAGTTGATTTACCACCAACTCCCGGGTGGCCAACATGACCTGTCGATATTGGTTATTGATCATATAACGATCTACGTCTACATTGTTGAAATCGTAATATAGCCGTATGGTTTGAATCTGCCTGTAGGTTTGAAGTAAAGGACGCTCGTCCCAGATCCTGATATTTTGAACCGTTACATCATGCCTCTTGATGTCCTCCGCACTTAATTTGTCACTAACTTCAAAATTGACTTCTTTTATCCTGTTCAGATTATAGGCCTTACGGGTATAATCAATATTGTAAGCGATGTAGGGTGATTCTTTAGCTAATTCATTGGGCTTGACCACAAATTTTTGTACCAACATTGGAACCACGGTCGCAAACATCAGCACAGAGCCTATCCAAATTGCCACACTTAACCAGACTACTTTCGGCCTGAATTTAAAGGCGCTGAAAAAAAGGACCAAGGCAAATCCCAGAGAGACAATGATCAAAACCTTATAGGCCAGGGCCTTGATGTGGACATCGATATAGCTGGCGCCGAAAGCAGGTCCTTGTGTAGAATATAAAAGTCCATACACTTTCAGGTGACAACCCCAGGCCAGGAGTAAAACAATGATTCCTCCCAGGAAGATAAGGTGCTTCTTGGCTTTGGGTGCAATGGTAATCTTAGGTAAAGAGGCTGGGACACCCTCCGCTTGACTGAATTCACCCTCTATTTGAAGCGCACCATCTTTCAGATACGAACCCATAGTGACCAGACCAGCCAAAACGAAAAGAACCAGTAACCCGTTTCGGAGGAAAATGTAAAAGGGAAGAGAGAACAGATAAAAACCGATGTCCCTGTCAAAAATTGGATCCGTGCTGCCAAAAGGTTGCTGATATAGATAGCGCAGGAGCAAATCCCATTGGGAGGAGCCCTTTGACGCAACGATAAAACTGACAATCAGAACAAAAGCCATGAGGAGAGAATTTAAGCCCCTGCTTGAAAGGCCGAGTTGGGAAACATGACCGTCCGCAGCTTTAAAGGCCACCCCTGGTCCGTCGCCTGGGTTTAAACGTTTGGCGGCGTAAACGTTAAGACATATGATAAGAATCAAAAGCAGCCAAACCAACAAACCGAACCCGAATTTGCTTAAAAGCATGGTCCAGAAAACAGGCGAAAAGTCCAGATTTTCGAACCACAGCCAGTCGGGATAGATTGAAATCCCTGACCAAAGCAATAGAACCGCGACAAGCCCTAACCCTATAATAATCAATCTCTTACTCATATCTTTTTCTCCCCAAGGCTAACGTTGGTGAACCTCCTACTCAAGTTTCGCACCCCCAATTTGAAGTTCTGGAATATACTTATAAATTCTGCTTTCGTCTTTATCACGAGAGACTGCCGAAGTAAAGCTCAAGTCTGGCTTACGCCTCGAGATCAATCAGCCACCACCAGTAGAACTGGTGGTATGAGGAAGGCCCCTAAAAGGGGCCTGTACCCTCGTTCATTCTTTTTGACAGGATGAACAGGATCTCAAGGATGATGGTTTTTAATTTCTCCCTTCCCTGCTTGCCTCGCCATAGCATCTGCCAAGCTGCGACGGCTGGATGGAAGCTAGAAAACTCAATCCCGCGCAGGGCAGAAAAAAATATAACCGCCCGAATCCACGCTGCTTCCGCAGTAAATAATTTCCCGTCAATTAGGCCCATTTTTTTCCTCGAAGAGGGATGATACTTTTTGCCTTTCTTCAGGAAAGGCAAAAAAATCCTGTCCATCCAGTAAATCCTGTCTATAATGTTAACGCCTTAAACGGCTGCTCCCCCGTTGTATCCCCGAGATCAGCCGGCATCCGTGCTTTGCGCTAAAGGGTGGAACGGCCATCAATCTCTTCGTAAAGGATATGCCACGCGTATCTGTGGACATCGATTTGACCTACCTACCCCTAAAGCCCAGACGTGAAGCTCTACAGGAAATCCATGATACGCTCGTGTCAATCAAGGACGAGATACAACAACGCGTGCGCGGGTCATCAGGAAAGCAAACTGCACGCAAAATATAACAAATTACTTGACAAGTATGTTTTTGAGTGGGATATGTGTCGTAATATGGAGCGTTTTGCAGATGAATACTAATCGGCACCCAAAAACACTCGGCCCTCGGTCGGCATTCCTGGTTGCTGAGCTGTATGAACAGCAGAAGACGGTCTTTTCACATAAAGATGTGGAGAAGATCACCGGGCTCGGCCCGAAGTCGGCCCGAAGTCTCGTCCGGAGACTTGTCAACCATGGCGTGACGACCAGGTTGAAGCCGGGCCTGTTTATCCTGGTGCCTTCTGAGCTTGGCCATGAACGCGACTACCTTGGCAATCCGTATATCGTTGCCAGGGAGATCGTCGGCGGACCTGATTATTGCATATCCCACGCCTCTGCAATGGATATCCACCAGATGGTCACCCAGCCGCAGCTCGTGGTTTACACAACAACCACCCGGGCTATCCGGCCGCGGTTCGTGCTGGGAACCGAGTTCCGTTTCGTGCGGTGCAAACCGGGGAATATCTTCGGCACAATGGATCATTGGGTCACCAAAACCCGCAAGGTCAGGGTGAGCGACCTTGAACGGACGATTATCGACGGGCTGAAGCAGTCCGAATACTGCGGCGGCTTCAGTGAAGTCGCCAAGGGGTTCTGGATGCGCAAAGATGATATTGATCCCAACAAACTTGTGGAATACGCCCTGTGGCTGGATATCGGGGCCGTGTATCGCCGCCTCGGATACCTCCTGGAACTGTTCGATCTGGAGTCTCCAGGGGAGATCAAGGCGTTGCAGCAAAAACT
>Ga0209986_10001358_pt1 | contig 23438 bp, 15 predicted proteins | sample BlataG_FD_183168 | JGI IMG/M metagenome (GOLD analysis project Ga0209986, IMG submission 183168) | Deep subsurface microbial communities from Black Sea to uncover new lineages of life (NeLLi) - Black_00105 metaG (SPAdes) (version 2) | ecosystem: Environmental > Aquatic > Marine > Oceanic >... | reverse complement strand
CGATATCCCTGAGTATACAGAGATTGTTATGACTATTGTCGAACCGGGTAAAAGTAAACTCCTTCGCAAGGTCCGGAGAATCAGGCGAGATTTTCTCAGAGGTTTGAACTGGCCGCGTGGACCGTGATTATCAGATGTCATGTCTATCGGTTGTTGTGTGTTTTTGGTAGATCCTCTCTGCCCTATGATATTTTTTTCTTTATTATCCTAGAGGGAATGCCTCTTTAAAGTTCTTTTCGTCATCCATGGCCCTCTTCTTATCTCAAATTAAGATCTTTGCTCCTAACGCTTCTAGTGGATTTTTTCCAAAATACCCTCTACTGTCTGAATTGCAGATAAGTACATACATGTATATATACGGAAGTTATAAGGTGATAAAATCCTGGGATGTGGTTTAATATCAAAAAGAATCTACTCTCAAAAAATTAAAGAGGCAATCGCAGGAAAGACAAAATATCTTTTAGTTTTCCTCTTCCTTTTACTACAATTGGCTTTAAATATAAGCTGGACTAGGAGAAGAATAATATATATTCAAGGCATATAAACAAGTAGATCTCTCATTATTTATAGAATATTTCCTTGTTGCCGGGGTTGGTATCATCCCAGAGTAGAGCGTAGTTATAGCAGTTGATTTTTGGGCGCTCGGATTTGCCTGAATTATAAGTCCATCTCTTCACTCCTCCAAATGCACTTCCATAATTTGTGCTCTGTTTCCCGAATATCTCCCAATTTCCTGGATTATTGTCACACCAAACTATATCCACAGTAGAACCACTCAAATCCACATCAGGGTAATATGAAGTGCCGCTGTTATAGCATATTCTTATTGGAGCAGACCAGGATGTTTTGCCACCGTAATCCGTGTTCCTCTTGTGATAGATCTCATAATTTCCTGGATTGTTATCTGACCAGACCAATTGGATATATTGTCCTGTGGAGTCACATACGATCCTTGGATACCAGGAGTAACCAGAGTTATATGTTATCCTCTTTAAGCTTGACCATGTTGCATTGGCCCCCCAGTTGGTGTTTCTCTTGTGATAGATCTCATAATTTCCTGGATTATCATCCTGCCAGACTAGTTGAACGTTTCCGCCCCTAGCAGCCAAGCATGGATATTGAGAGGAACCAGTGCTATAGGACAATCTTTTAGCTGAAGAAAAGCTTGCGCCATTATTTGAACCCTTCTTGAAGTAGATCTCATAATTTCCTGGATTGTTATCCTGCCATGCAACATAAACAGCAGAAGCTTCACAAGCTATTGAAGGGCGTCGAGATTCGCCTAAGTTATTTGTCAACCTTTTCCAGCTTTCCCAGCTGTTCCCATAATCAGTGCTTCTTCTGAAATATATCTCATAATCCTCTGTTGGAGAAGGGCGTCTGGCCATCACAAGATAGACATAACTGCCGTATGCTGCAATATCTAATGGATTTCCCCAGGAATCCAACTCACCTGATGCAATTAATTGTACAGGTGAGACCCAATGCCCAACTTCCCCATAGTTTGTATTCCTTCTAAAGTATAAAAAATTACCCTCTTTCCATGCGATATAAACATTAGCGCCCCACCGTGCTTGGACTGCTTTAGTAGAGGAGGCACTCGTATTTGTTAATCTTTGAGCTGCATTTGTACTAGCTTTTGTCGTAAAATTCCATTCGTTTCCTGGTGTATTTCCGCAGGCATTTTTAGCAACAATTTGCCAGTGGTACTTAGTGCTGTTATTTAATTGAGGTAGGGTATAAGAGCTTTCTGTTGTATTGCCGTAATAGGAAGGAGGAGAAGTTCCTCCAAAGTAGACATCATATGAGTCGGCTCCTGTACAATCATTCCAGTCTAAATCGGCGTTGTCGGAGATATTCGTTGCTCCATTAGAGGGAGAGGGATTTGTTGGTGCAGAGGGAGGTAAACAGGTATATATTGTCACTGTCTTTCCAGAGGACCACCCAGATAGAATGGCTGGGTTTACCGAACACCTAGCCTGAGCTTTTACTGTGTAAGTATCTGCTGTGGACCAGGCATGAGAAGCACTTGTGGAGATAGACCAATCGGAATAAGTGGCATCTCCCCAGTCAAAACGATATTCGACACCATGGCCTTGCGAACAAGTGGAACCTCCGGTTGTGTAAGTATATAAAATATTTATTGCTCCTTCAGACGGCCCGACAGGAGTATCTGGAGTGGAAACTGTGTGGACCTCCAAGTGTTCAGAGAGAGACATTGTGGGCTCGCCATAAAGGTTGAAATCGAATAAGTTCATCCAGTGGCAGCCATCCCAAAATGTATAATGGTTGGCGCCCATATCACTTTTCACATCATATAAAGCTTTGGCGGCGCTTTTGTCGTTACTTACAAGCTCTTCCCCGTAATAATAACCTATGCTTGCATTATCACAGTAATACTTCAACCCAGTAGCCCATGATGTTACTGCATACCAGCTAACTCTAGTGGCGCTAACTGTTCCTATTGCTCCATTGTATAGTAAAGCAGTTCCGAGATTATTTGACGCCTCCGGATATCCATTGGTACAGGAACATTGGTATACAAAAGCAGGGTAGTTATCATTTAATGAAGAGGTATCACCTGTGTTTAATATTGTTCCCCAGCCGCATCCGGAGTAACCTAGAGATGCGCTGGTAGAGCTTCCATGTCCCCACCACCATACCATTCCATAGGAATTGCTTATCCATCTTGATTTTGTTGCCCCATCAATGAGTTCTTCATTTGAAGAAAATGAAGAATCTGCTGCCGAACATAAGCTACCTTGCATATAAAGGGTCCAGCTAGAGTAGGCCGCAGGCGATAAATAGTCTGATTTCATCGCCTCTCCCAAATAGGCCCCATCTGTACTGCTGTCTGAATAGCTCATGGGCAGCATGGCGCTTTCTCGCCAACTGATGCTGGTTGCGTTTCCATAGCTGATAGTCTTGGTCAAAACAGAATCTAGATATGAAACTCCAGAATAAACAGGGATTCTTCCGACGTAGACTTCATTTGCGAAATCTACTCCTCCGATTCCATCATCATCAGGATATTCACCAAAATAACCGTCTCCATCTAAGTCCCAGTTACCGGTTAAATCCGCATAAAAATAGTCTGTGGGGGATTCTTTATCACTTGATTCGCTATTTCTAGGCCAACACATTTTCATGGGAACGTCTCCTCCGGTAGGACTAGGATTTCCTATTAGCAGTACATATTCGATTGAGTATGATATATAGTTGTTTTTAAGCCATTCTCTTATTTTTTCTGCTGTTCCATTGGGCGCTTGTCCAGTCAAAATTCCATATTCATCCTCGGTGACTATTATTGGAGAGTGTCCCTTGCTGATTAAATAATTCATAAAATCGGTCAGTTTTGTGCTGTTAGTATTTATATAATTAGTTGTAATTATCGCATAATCGTATGGTTGCGATGGTGCAGGAACTTTATTTTTCGGGGCATACCAAATTTCTGCATCATGATAATTCATTAATATACTTTTTGCTCTTTCGTCCATAACCTTATCTGCACGTCCCATATCTGAGATATCTTTGTCTAACTTCCTATTATATTGAATTGTTAAAAATACCTCAGGTATATGTCTTAAGTCTTGTGTTACTGGGTTATACTGAAATGGTGTAAACTTAACTGTAACTATTTTCCATTTTCGCATCTGAGAAACGCCTAAGAATTCAATAATTTTCTCAGGATAGTAGGCGTCCTGTGTATATGTGTTAGCTTTTTTCCCAATTATCTTTTGTCCATCTACCCATGTGGCCATTGGCGGTAATTCCCGTATATGAAAAACTCCAATAGAATTTTTTTCATGAACATTGTATTCAACCACTATGGTATTTAAATCAACATCAGGAGGAACAGCAATTCGATAGATTTTTGAGGGCAAATCTGGGAAACCTGGAAGACCATATGAAAAGTATCCATTTATTCGTATGCTATGAAATCCATCTTTTGTTATCTCTACACGGTAGTCTGGTGTTTTTAAATGATAAATCTGTTCACAATGAAGAAATATACCTGTGAAAAAATAAATAATTGAAAAGAAAAATACAATCCAATTTTTATTTTTCATTTTTCATCCTAATTGAGGAATGTCTTTTACACTCAAAATGATATTTATAGAAAAAGATAAGTCAATAACCTTTCGAGATGATTAAAGGGGTGATATTTATTTTTATATTTTCGTTCTTTGAGAATCATTTTGATATCCTAGGCCTTTATCGCTTTTCAGTCGAAAATATTTTAATGCGGATAAATTCTTTTAAAAAAAGCCAAGTAAAAATTACATTTCCTATTAAATACCGTTTCCATAGTCTGTTAGGTTCCTGACAAAGACGAAAGAACCATTCTAATCCAATTTTTTGGCTCCACTTAGGTGCTCTTTTGACGTTTCCTCCTATAAAATCAAAGGCTGCTCCCACGCAAATAATAATGGGAACATCTATTTCATTCAAATGCTTCCAAGACCATTTCTCTTGTTTTGGTGGGCCTAGTCCAACAAACAGAACATTGGGGCTGCACTTTTTTATCATATTTACTATTTTCAAATTTTCTTGATCATCATGTTCAAAGCCAAATGGTGGTGAATAAGTGCCTACAATTTTTAGCCCAGGATTTTTTTGAGAAAGGATTTCTGCTGTTTTTTTGGCGATTTCAGGCCCTGCGCCTAGCAAAAATACTCGATATTCCTTTTTCGCCGCAACTTCACAAAATTCTGGAAGAAGGTCTGAACCAGTTACTCTTTCTTTCAGCGAATTACCTAAAATCTTTGTTGCCCATAAAAGGGGAGTGCTGTCAGGAATTACCAGAGAAGCTTCTTTGTAAATTTCTTTAAATTCTTCGTCCTTATTGAGAATATTTATATGGTGAACATTAGGAGTGACAACAAGGGAAGGCTTCCTTTTTCTTATTAATTCTTCTATTTCAAGAATAGTCTCTTCCATGGTGAGATTGTCAATATGAATTCCAAATAGTTTTATTTTCTTGCTATTATTATTCATGCATTATCCATGTTTCCCTATCTCAAAGATTGATAAATATTGATCACCTTTTTTGCCACATCTTCCCAAGAAAATAGTTTTGCTCGCTCTATACCTAATTTTATAAGTTTTTCTCTCAATTTAGGATCTTGTATCAGAGTTTTTATAGTCATAGCAATTTCTTGGATGTTATAAGGATCTATCATTAAGCCTGCATTTCCTATTACCTCTGGAAGAGAAGAGGTATTAGAATAAATAACAGGAGTACCACATGCCATAGCTTCTAACGGAGGTAAGCCGAATCCTTCATAAATCGATGGAAATACAAATATTTCAGCCAAATTATATAGGCAAACCAAATCCTCATCCGGGAGATATCCTGTAATAATAATCTCATTTTCCAATTTTAGTTCTTTAATCCTATTAAAGATTATATTTTTTCCCCAGGCTTTTCGGCCTACTAAAACTAACTTATGTCGTATTTTAGGATCACTCTCTTTTAATAGTTTGTAAGCTTTTAATAAGATAATTAAATTTTTTCTTGGTTCAAGGGAACATACTGATAAAATATACTGGTCGGGTAAATTATATTTTTTCCTCACATTATCTAATATTTCTCTTTCCTCTATAATTCTAAATTTTTCTTTAATCGATTCGTAAGTATTAATAATTTTATTTATTGGAATATTCGCAAATTTACTAATATCTTTTTTTGAATTTTCCGAGACGGTTAAAATTTTTTTTGCCCTTTTTGTACCTATGGAGCTCAAGGGCCTCATATAAAACCTGCCCTTCCACGAGAGGGTATTGCTATATTTCCAAATTGTAGCGTCATGAATAGTAAAAACAAAATTTTTTTCTGATAAAATCCCAGGAGGAAAAGCTGGAAAATGCATCAAGTCAATGCTCTCTTTTCGAATAGCATAAGGAAGCCATATTTGCTCACAATATATTTGATTGTTGATAGGACATATTAAAAATTTCGCTTTGTTTTTCAGTTTAACCAGTTCAGGATGAATCTCCTTTCGGAAGAAAACAATATATTTATTTTTTTTGTCAATTTTTAGAATATTTTTTACTAGATTAAAAGTGTAATATTCAATTCCAGTGATTTTTCTGCAAAGAGATGTGGAATCAATTCCTATTTTCATCAAAACTATTTTTTCTTTAAACACCGATTTTCGCGGGACCCTATGACAAGAAGCGAAATGAAACAGTCTTTTCTGAATCTGTTGTAAATCACTGCAAAATCAATAGGTTATAAAATATCCTTTTTTAGATTAAACGTCAAGTCTTATATTACATGACGGATAAAATGTGAACACCTCAAGGTTAAAACAAATTACAAAAAGATTTCAGTATTTCATATAGTTGTCTAAATCATCATGCTAACCCAGGCAAATATAGGGATTTTTGAATATTTAATATCTATCTATGTCTTCGGCAATCTGTTTTATAAAATATTGCTTGACATTTATACCGTCATAATATATAAAATAAGCATGCGTGACAAAACTTATTTCACAAAACCTATTCACGAATGGCAACGACGTTACGAGGCCTTGCGGGCATCTTTTGTGGATCGACTGCCTGCAAAAGTTGTAGCCGACCGCTTTGGGTATACATCTTCATATATCCATCTGTTAAGACACCTCTTCATTCATGAAAAGGTCGACTTTTCAGAGCCAGTGTCCGAAGGCAAAGTTGCCCGTCGGCGTGTTACGAGTGAGATTAGGGAAAAAATCTGCTCCTGGAGAAAACACCGGTTGTCTGCGGGTGAGATTACCGAGTTGTTGTCTGAAGAAGGCGTTGAGATCTCTGTTCGAACCGTTGAGCGGGTACTTCGCGAGGAAGACTTTGCGAAACTGCCGCGGAGAAGCCGTCTTAAAATTGGCCTGACTGTCAAAGGAGCAGAAGTTCCGGCTAGATCGGAGGCCATTACCGTAGGCCAGATGGAAGGAAAGTCGTTCGACTGTGAAGCAGGCGGCGTTTTTCTTTTTGCTCCCTTTATTGAAAAGCTGAACATTGAAAAGATCATGAATGCCGCTGGCTTACCTGGAAGTAAGACGATTCCTGCAGCAAGTTACTTCCTTTCGTTTCTTGCTCTTAAACTTATAGGCACCGAACGTTATGCCCATATGGGTGACCATGCGTTTGATCCAGGCCTTGGTTTTTTTGCGGGGCTCAATGTTCTTCCCAAATGCACAGCTATGTCCAGCTATTCTTATTCTCTCGATGAGGTGCATCTCCTACGTCTTCAAAAGGCCTTTATCAGAGAAGCCTGTAGGCTGGGGTTATACGATGGCAACATTATCAATATGGACTTTCACACCGTCCCTCATTATGGTGATGAATCCGTATTGGAAGATCACTGGGCCGGGAGTCGGGGAAAGCGCCTCAAAGGTGCGCTTACTCTTTTTGCCCAGGATGCGTTGTCCAAGCTTATTCTTTATACGGCTGCTGATATCAAACGTAATGAGTCCGATGACCAGGTTTTAAGATTTCTCTCCTTCTGGAAAGGAATAAAACGCGGTATAAAGCCTACCTTTGTTTTTGATTCCAAGTTTACCTCTTACTCCAAGCTTTCACAGCTGAACACACAAGGCATAAAATTCATAACACTTCGACGAAGAGGAAAGAATCTTTTAAGCAAGATGGATAAAATCGGAGGATGGGAGAAGATCAATATCCCGCACGGGAAAAGGAAATATCCCAATCCTCAAGTCTCGCAATCCGTAATATCTCTTAGAGACTATGAGGGACAAATGCGCCAGGTTATTGTGCGCGGTAATGGTCATGAAAAGCCGTCGTTTCTCATCTCCAATGACTTCGACGTTCCTGTAGAACTTCTTGTAGGAAATTATGCTCGCAGGTGGCGTGTGGAGAATGCTATCTCTGAGGCTGTCAAGTTTTTCCACCTCAATGCGCTTTCTTCACCAATCCTTATTAAAGTCCACTTCGATGTGGTTATGACCATGGTGGCCGATACACTCTACAGTATGCTTGCTCAAAAACTGCGTGGGTTTGAACAATGCGATGCACCTAAAATCTACAGACATTTCATTGGAGGCAAAGCAAACTTGAGAATCAAAGGTGGTGAACTTATAATCACTTATCCACGCAGAGCTCATAATCCTATTTTGAGGACTGTTCCATGGCAGCGTTTACCCCAATCCCTTTCATGGCTTGATGGGAGTAAACTAACACTTAGGTTTAAGTGAATCGTGAGAAAAATCTTATATTTCTATGACGGTTAAAACTCCGCGAAAATCGGTGTTAAAATAAAATAAGCATTTTCTCCATGTTTAAAGGAAGTGAATCCAAAAAATACAAAAAATAAATTGTTTATTCCAACAAAAATCAATTTTTGGAGAAAAGATGGAATAAATTTCAGATATGGTGTATCCCAAAATAAATCCGTTCCAAATTTTATGACTCTAAAATTCTTATCTATAAATATTTCATTCCATTCATTAATAGTTTTCATGTTAATATGAGTTTTGTCTTGGATTCCATGCCATTCATCTCCTTTTATTATCTTTCCCCATGAGCATAAATTTGGCGTAGATATAATGGCGGTTCCACTGTGTTTTAATATCCTATGAAATTCTGAAATCAAATTTTCAGGATTTTTTGAATGTTCGATTACATCGAAAGATGTTATTATGTCAAAAAAATTGTCATTAAAAGGAATTTCTTCTTCATTCGCTAGTTTGAATCCAACATTTTTTACTTTTTTCTGAGTGATTCCAAGTGCGTATTCAGAGAGATCTGACCCATAAGCTTCTAAATATGGACTAATCCTTTTTAACCAGAAACCCTCACCACATCCATAATCTAGTAATTTTGTCTTAAGAGAAAGTATCCTTCTTTTTGTTAGATATTTTTTCCAATATGAGTAAAAAAAATGTTTATCCCCTCTTTTTGAAAAGATTCCCTTTTTATATCTTGTTATATAATATTTTTGATTAAATTTCTTATTCTGCATGGTATCCTTTTTCTAGAGCAACTTCATCATTTTTTTGAAAAGCCAAATTTACTGCGATTCCTGAAAATATCCAAAAATGAGCAACTGAAGAAAAAGTTAATATTTGTTCAGAAACAAAACCAGTTAGGAAGTAGGCGATATTTCCTAAGCTAACAGCCAAGAATATCATTTTCTTGAAAGGTGCCGATTCTTTTAGCCAAGAATTTAAAATTTTTAGTGTCATAAGGAACCACCATCCAAGAAAAAGAATTAATCCTGGGACTCCAATTTGGAAAGCAATTACTGTATACGCATTTTCCCACGCACCTAAAACTTCACCTCCTAAAGAAGTAACCCATCCTCCTGCGGTTCCAAATCCTTGCCCTGAAAACATAACTTTTTCAAGATTGCTTATGCTGAATTCAATGGCCTTGGCATGCCTAATTGATGATCCCTCGCCTAGATATAGTGTTTTTTCTCCTAGATCTATAACTTTACTTAAGAAAGGTAGTAATAATATTAATATTATTAAATAAATAAAAATGACTTTTTTTAAATAAACCTTCGCAGGCTGTAATAGAAAAAATAAAGGTAAAACTAACAACATTGATAAAATTGAAGCCCTTGTTATTGTTAATAATTCTGCAATTAAAATTAATATTATAAGAATAGACTTTTTGTGAAATTTATAAATCCAGCCAGAAATAATAAGAAAAAAAATGAATTCTAGAAAATAACCTTGGGCTAAAGGACTAGCAGATAATCCAGCTAAACGTCTTCCTAAATACCCCCAGAAGTTTAGAGGAACATTCTGAGGAAGCTCCCGTGCAAATCCTTTTATATTAGTCAAATATCCGCCTAGATCTAGAATGCCATTCCATATATATTTGATAGGGACAAGAATTTCGACTAAGCCAAAGCTTGCTGAAATTACACCCATTATTATTATAATTTTAAATAACTTTGAAATCTTATGATCGTTTAGTAGTGTATATCTCCCCACAAAATATAATAAAACAGGTAAAATTACTGCCCTAAAGGTAGTCAATCTTAAGGAAATCGGCAGATCATATTGATTCAAGAAAAGATAAAATATATTATACCCGAGAAATAGAGATCCTAATAAATCTATCCAATAGAATGGAAATTTTATTTGGATTAGATTTTTACTGATGACTATAAGCAGAATCAGAATTATGAGGAATTCTTTAAAAGTTAATCCAAATTTCCAGAGTGGAGAAGGAAACATACGATAAGCAAATGATAAAATAGTATCCTGGGCTGGAAACCAAATAAAAAGAAAAAATAACAGTTTATAAGGGACTTTCGACAATTGAAGTTTTCCTAAAAATTTTATCCACCAAGGCTAATTGTTAACTAATTGTTAATTTGAGAGTATTTTGTATAATATCTTCCCATCTATATAATCGGGAACTTTCATATCTAAAATATGCATAATTGTTGGCATAATATCAACCATATTTGCATATTCAATATTTTTCGAAAGGTTAATTAAATTCCCAGAAAAAATAATTATTCCATCTTCCGTGTGAGTTCCTAAAAAATCATTTTTACTTTTACAGATTGATATTGGTCCAGGTTCATTCAATCTTTTTGTAAAAGCATAACCTTTAGATGGCTTGATTATTAGATCTGGAGCATTTATTGTTTCACTCCCTTTATATATTTCTTCTCTCTTATAAACTCTTTCGACGACGAAGTTTCCTGTAAAAGGATCTTTAAACTGTATGAGTTTTGTTTGTATTTCAGTTCTGATTGTTTCATACTCATCTGGAGTTATCGTTCCCATTTTTTCTCTATCCTTGACATTTAAATAGATATGCCCGTAAATTTGTCCGGTGCCCATAAATGCTTTTGTTTTTGACCAATCTAAGGAAAAAGTCTGATTTAACTTTACCCTTGTTCTATCAATAAGGTTAAATCTAAATTTTTTTCTTAATTTAAAGATGTCCAGTTTTTTTATTAACCTTTCTATTTTTCCTATTTGACCTATGTTGGTTAATTTTTGGTATCCTTCCATTTGCAGCAATTTATTTAGATGAATATTTTTATCTAAATTTCCAAATCCATGATCAGACATAATAACAAGTGTAGCTGAGTTGCTTAGCTCTGATAGAATTTTCCCGATAGAATCGTCTAAAGATTTATAAAATTTTGATATAATCTTCCACTTTTCCTCTTTAAATTTAGGATGTTCCTTATAAATATATGGCCATAAGATATGCTGAATTTGATCAAGTGATTGATTATGCACCATGAATAGATCCCATTTGAATTTTTTCATTAAATACAAAGAGGCATCTATCCTCTTTTTTTCTATATAAATTAATTTATTAATGGCTTTTTCCAGATTATTTGTAAAAAGAATTCTTGGCTCTGAGTAGATGATATATTCCTGTATTTCGTTTACTAATTCCTGATACAAATCACTAGGATAAGTAAATTTTGAATCTGTAGAGGGGGACATGATTCCTGCAATTATTGCGCCTTTTACTTCTTTTGGGGGATAAGTCATAGGAACATTGATAGAAACCACTGTCTTTCCTATTTCGCTAGCAATTTCCCAGATGGTTTTTATTCTTATCCTATGGGAAGTGGTAAGATGCCAATCATAAGTTCCTGTTTTATATTCGATAAAATCATATAATCCATGCTTTCCTGGATTTACTCCCGTTTGAAAAGATGTCCAGGCGGGAGCAGTTACTGGAGGAATAGTTGATTTTAATATTCCACTTACCCCATTCTTTACTAATTTGGCAAGATTAGGCATCAGTCCTTCTTCCATTAACGGCTTGAAAACAGTCCATGTTCCTCCGTCTAATCCAATGATGAAAACTTTACTTTTATTATTACCCATTTAACTTTTCCTCATTAAAAGCTTTGTTTTAATATAATTAAAAATTAATTTATCTTCTTTATTTATTTTTAATAAATATAATAACAGAAAATATATGCATATAAAAATAAAAAATAGAGTTGTTAAAAATGATAAATTATTGCTGGTATTTTTCACAAAATTATTTATCAAGAATAAAATACCTAAAGCAGAGCAGCCAGCCAGTAGAGGCTTTAAAAAATCAAATCTGTAGGGATGTATTTTTAAGATTAGATAAACTTCTGTAACTCTGATGATATTTATGAATCCTATGGCAGTCGCTAAACTAAGGGCGGCTCCTAAAATACCATATTTAGGAATTAGAAGTATATTTAGGCCGATTATTGTAGTGAAGACTATAATCGTATTTAGTAGATTTATTTTAGTTCGACCCGTCATCATGATCATATATCCCACAGGACCCACGCTGCAATTTATTAATTGAGCACAACATATAACAATTAAGCTAATCGTTCCTCCTATGTATTCTCTCCCCCATATGCTCAAAATTTCTTTAGAGAAAAAGATCATCAATAAAAATAAAGGGAAACTAAATGTAAAGATCCATTTGGTGACAATTTTAAATAAGTTTTCTAATTTTTTGAATTCTTTTCTGTTGTAATAATCAGAAATCATAGGAGCAAAAATAGCGCTAAAAGATTCCAAAATAATAGGAATGAGGAAAGCAGTTCTTTGAGCAGCTCCAAATATCCCTACTTCCCAGGATGTTTTAAAATGTCCAAGCATCAAAATATTTATTTGAATTAGGAACAAATTAAGAAAGCCTACAAAAAATAGCGGCCAGGAAAAACCTATTATTCTTTTTGTTTCATAAATGGGTTGGAATTTTTTTTTTGTAATTTGAGGGAAAATTTTTCTTAAATAATAAAATGCTAAAAATGTTCCTAAAACAATGGAAGTCAGGAACGCAAATGCTGCCCCAAAGAGTCTCCATCCGAATAAAAAGCCAATAATAACAAAAAATATTCTCGTTCCAGGTTCAAATATCATTCTTACTAACATCTTATATTTCATTATTTTAAAAGCCTGGATTGAATACACAAGAATTTCAGTTACACAAGTAAAAATCATCCCTAGAGATAAAATTTTTAAAATCGAAATTAAATTAATCTCCTGGAAGATTTTTATTGAGATATTGGTTGAAAATATAAACAAGAAAATTGTAACCACTATTCCAACAAATAAGACAATTTTTATGCTCAATAAAATTGTTCCTTTTATTCTTTCCTTGTCTCCTTCGCCTTGAAAAAGAGCTACATATCTCAATACTCCATTATGCAAGCCTACGATTGAAAGCCTTTCTAAGACTTTAAAAATAGTAAAGGCCAAGAAAAAGACGCCAAACAATTTTGGCCCTAATTGGCGGGAAACTATCAATTCAAATAAATATTTTAATAATGTTCCAAATATTGTGCCTATGAAGACAATTCCTGCTCCCTTAGCAATTGTAAAAATTTCTGAGCTTTGAATCTGAGTGCTATTTTGTGTATTCAATTTAAATTCTTGCCTTTTAGTGCTGAATTTATATATAGAAAAGAATTTCCCTTTTTTATCAAAAGGATGTAATTATAAGAGCCCTTAAATTTATTTATTTAAGCAAAAGTTTTTTCATTGACTGTGTGTAAATTCCAATAGAATTTTATTAACTAGGGGTAGATGGTATATTTTTTAATTATAATATGCAATAGGGTCTTGGACTAAATTTGCCGAATTTTCAAGGAGTAGTACTTTTGTGAAGTACATCATTCATTTTGAGAGCCAAATATTAAAAACTTAAATTTTAAAAATGTGGATTTATCAGTTGTACATGATTTTGAATATTATGATTTTAACTTCAATGTAATCTTCAATATGCTCCTTTGCTTGAGAATAAAACTCTTATGCTTTTCAGTAAAATAACTATATCAAGCCAAAGCGACCAATTGCGGATATAATATTCATCAAAAGCAAGTCTTTCTTCAAAAGGAAGCTCTGACCTCCCACTAGTCTGCCAGAGCCCTGTAATACCGGGCTTAACCTTAATGATTGTATTAATAAATGAATCATTTCCTTTCAATTCCTCTATTAAATAAGGCCTGGGACCTACAAGACTCATTTTTCCTGTGACAATATTGAAAAGCTGAGGCAATTCATCCAAACTATATTTTCTAATGATCTTACCAACTCGTGTAACACGAGGGTCATAGATTTTAAGTTTTTTGAATTTTTCCCATTCATTTTTTGCCTTAGGGTTTTTATTAAAATATTCGGATAATTTCTTTTCACTATTGTTGTACATTGAGCGAAATTTAAATAAATTAAACATTTTATTTTTTTGCCCTAGCCTTTTTTGGGTGAATATTATAGGACCTTTTGAATCCAATTTTATGGCTAGAGCTATAAAAACAAAAACAGGCAATAAAATAATTATTGAAATAAAAGTAAAAAAATATTCGAATATAGTTTTTAAAAGAATATTCCATGGCTTTGCCAAATTCTTTTTTATATAAAGCGTTAAGACGTCACCCAATATTTCTATTTCCACTCCTTCTGTAATGAAATCTCCACTACGTGGTATAAGCCACATGGATTCACTGATATTTTCACATGTTGATAGGAGTTTCCTTAACTCTTTTCTAGGTAAATGGGGAGTAGCTATCATGATGTCTTTTGATTGATAGATTTTTGTTATATTTTCCAGCTCAGAAATATTGCCGAGTACTTTTATTCCTAAAAAATTTTTCCCAATCTTTTGCGGATCGTTATCTAAAAAACCTAAGACTTCATAACCCATAGTTTTATTTTTGCTTATGCTTTTAAGGATCGATAGGCTTGTTTGTTGAACGCCTAGAATGATTAATTTCTTTTTCCATATCCTTGTTTTCACTAATAAAATTTTTACGAAGTAGCGAGATAAGGGAAATAATAATAGAGTTAATAGCCATGCTAAAATGACTATAGTTCTCGAAAATTTTTGCTGTGTTCTAGTGATAAAAATCATAATCATAATAAGAGAAGATGATAATGTTGCACTTTTTAATAAGACTTTAACTTCTTCCCAAAAGGGATATCGTTTTGTATAAAGTTTTTCGTAGGCGAAGATAAATATCCATACTATTGCCATATAAAAGTAATTCAGGAAGATAGATAAAGGGAAGAGAGGTATTAGTTTGAATTTGTAAAAAATATGGGGAAAGATTGTACTTCTTATAAAGTAAGCGAGAAAAAAACTGAAAAATATAACTATTAGATCAGAAATAATTAGCGCAAAAAAAGATATTATTTTCTTCCTCATTCAAGCCTCAAAAAAAAGAAAAAACCATCATCGAAATTTGATCACCTCATTATATCTAATAATATAGACAATTCCAATTGAAATTTATTGGAATTTTGTTTAAAAACTCAAAGAGATCTAAAATTAATAGAACTTTATTTACTTGTGTTGATTTTAGAAATTATTTTATATAGTATCACAATAAAATGAGAAGAAGCTTTAGCCTTTGTCTATTTTTCTCATTGGTTTATTCATTTGCGTTTTGCTTTTTCTATTTTAAATATGTTCCTATCGTTAAATCTTTCCAAATGATCTTGGTTCCAGTTCTTTTTCTAGTTCTCATAATAACTTTGATTAATGTTGAGAGAGGAATTCTGGTTTTTATTTTTGCGTTTCCATTGATAAACAATCTTCCTTATTTTTTTGGAATAGATGAAAGTATCCCTCATGCCCCCATGGCGTTGGTTCTCTTCTTAGTTTTTTTCTTGGGTTGGTTGCTTCATAATTCCTTTCATTCTTCCAAATACCACTACAATCATCCCCTTTTCAAACCTCTCATCATATTCTCTCTAATAATTTTTATCTCAAGTATTATTACTTTTTTTCGGTATGCAAATTTTTTCCCTTTTTTGACAGATAATATCCGTGAACTCGTTGTAAATATTAATGAAGACAGTTCAGGCGGAGCATTTATGAGCAATGTTTTTAATTCATTGAATTATTTCACTGGTTTTCTTTTCCTTTTTATTCTTTTTAATGCAATAAAATCTAAAGACTTTAAAAAAAAAATATTAATTGTTTTATCTTTTTCGACTCTAATATCTCTATTGTTTTCCTTGGTTCAGAGATTTTATTCCATAGGTTTAGGGAACACATCTCACTGGGTTGAGCTTGATCGAATCAATTCTACTTTCAAAGATCCAAATTCATTTGGCATTTATTTATGTGCTTTTATTCCGGTGCTCTTAGGGATGGCTATTTCTTTCCGTAAGCACTTTAAACTATTTTTTTTATTCCTGATAATTTTTGCTTTATTTATTTTCCCTTCGATAGGTTCAAGAAGCGGTTTTCTGGGCCTTGGTGTTTCTGTTATTACATTTATTCTATTATTTTTAATAAGATATCGAGAAAACCTTAAGAAAAAAATTGTATATATGATTTCCTTTTTTCTCATCGTTGTTTTGCTTTTCTTTTCCTTTTTATTTTTTTCTAAACAGTCAAATTTATACAGAAGAATTAGCTGGAGCCTGGATGTGTTAGCTAATAAAGAGACTTTAAATAAATTCTTCACCCGAAGGTTTGATTTTTGGGCGGTTGCGGTCTATATGGTGAAAAACTATCCTTTAACAGGAGTTGGGGTAGGAGCTTATATTATTGAATTACCGAATTACTTAAAAGAGATGGAACGGCCTTTCAAAGAAACTGATTCTGCTGAAAACTATTTCTTTCAGGCTGGTTCTGAATTAGGCTTGATCGGGCTTTTTCTTGTTCTGTGGATAATCTTAGAAATTATCAGGGGGATGAGAAAGAGTTGGAAGGAATTTCCATCAGATGATAAAGACAGATTTATTCTTATTGGAGTTATTTCCGGAATAGTTTCAATATTCGTGAACTTTCTTTTGCACAGCTATATAGGGAGTTTTGAGATCAAATATTTTTTCTGGCTTTTAATTGCCACTATACTTTTTTCCAATCAAGATAATGGAGAGCCTAAGGTAAAGGCGAAATTTGGTTATAAATTCTGGCTTCTCGCGATAATATTACCTGTATTTTTTGGATTAGTTCATTTATGGAATTCTACGCACACTTTGACTATTGAGAATAGAACTCAGAAATTCGGATTGAAACAGAACTTTGGACTCTATAAGGTTGAAAGAGATAATAGAGGTTTTATTTTTCGCTGGGCAAAAAAATCTGCTGGAATAACTGTTGATAAGGTAGGCCAAGTTCTTGTTATCCCGATGGTTGCTTCTCATCCAGACATAGAGAAAAATCCTGTGAAAGTTAAGGTTTTTTTAGCCAATCGCTATTTTAAGAAAGAGAAATCAATAAAAGAGATTGTCCTTAGAGAGAAAATATGGATTGACTTTGAGTATCCAATTCCTAAATTGCCCGAGAGGAAAATTTATCTTGTCTTTGAAACAAATCGAGTCTGGAAGCCTTTAAAATATTTAGGAGTACCAGATCCGAGGTGGTTAGCTATTGGGCTGGGTGAGGAATGGTTTAGGTATCCATCAAAATTATCTAAAGAAAAAATTAAAAATATACATAAAATATCTTCCGAGAGATGGGAAGGAAAATTTAAGAAGAATCTCATATCAAGTGGAATAAGCCATGTAAAATTTCAGGTTGATGATAAAGATATTGCCATTCGTTTATGGGTAAAAGGTCAAAAAGCTTTTAATGTAGGGCCATATGTAATTATAAGGTTAGACAATCAAATAATTGGCAAAAGTCAGTTGATAGAGGATAAATGGACATCTTTAATCTTTACACCTGAAATCAGCAAAGGCGAGCATATATTGAGTGTGGAATTTACAAATGATATCTATATTCCTGAATTGAGACAGGATAGAAATGTCTTCCTTGGAGATTTAGAAGTTATATATATGCGTTAGACTTTGACCAAATTTGCGTGATGCATAAGTAAAATTTCCATGCTATGGTGTTTAAAATCTGTTTCAATTACGATAAATTCGTCATTGTTTATGGTTTCCAGGAGAAAAATCGTCTTTTTGCCGTCGACAGGCTGCCCGCACTCCCACAAAAAAAATCACTTCCTTGACCGGCTCCCTCCCTGTTATCCCACTCAAAAAGTCCCCTATTCGCTAAGTCTTTCTTGCTGATTTCTAGCAATTTTTCTTTTGCCAAACCACTGAAACCGTGCTCGAACATAGCATAGACAAGCCTTCCGCCAAACCAATCCCACTGTGCTCCGTTCTGATATTCATAGGGATCGTTGAGTATTGAATGTTTGAAGAAGTTTTTAAAGATTTAGCTTTTTCCAGCCAGAAGGCTCTTTTTTTCTCATTTCCTAGCAAGTCGAGCATTTCCGCCATATTAAGACAGGCCTGATAGAACATGCTCTGGTCGTAGATATCAACTGTCCAGTGCGTTCTCTCGTCCACATAGACTGCCTTTTTGTCTCCATCTATATGATATCTACATCTCCCCAGTCAGCTGTGTGCGCTCCTTTTAGGAGTCCATACTCCTCATTAAAGCGATCGCTCAGGACAAAATTGAGTGCTTTTTCCAGTCTGTCGATTATCTTTTCTCCATTGATTGTTTTCTCCAGCCATTTCGGGCCAAGAATCTTAGAGATTTGATAGGCTGCATGCACTGCGCTTGCTTCCTGGTCTGTTTCAGTAGTGTTTTTATCAGACTTTCCCCTGGAATCAATCCAATCCTCAAGGGAGCCGGAGGAAGTTAATCAAGAGGTCATTTTGCTCTTTAAAGTCTCAAGAACCTGGAATCCCCTGAAAGTTTTAGGAACTCCAGACCCGAGGAATTTAGGCGTGGCCGTCGGGAAGATTCGGTTTAAAGAAAATATGGGCAAAGAAAGAAGAAATTAAGATGGACTAAAACTCTTTAGTTTTTTTGAGCGAATCATAAGAAGGCGGTTTAAATAACCGTCTTTTTTATTTTAGGAAGAAAATTATTTCTGATCATTACGTTTTTAACTTGACACTGACAATTGATGTAGGTGAGCTATATTATGTATTGCAATTTAGATACAACTAAACTAAAATACATAATTATGGATATTATAGCATATAATTCATTACAATTAAGAGAAGTATTCCATTTAGTCTTCTTACGGTGGCTGGGTAGAAGGGTAAATGTAAAATACTATGCTCTCAAAGGCGGAGTAAATTTGCGTTTTTTCTTCAATAGTTTTCGGTATTCAGAAGATATGGATTTAGATACCCAAGGAATAGAAGTAGAAATGCTTAAAGAAATAGTTATGAAGATACTAAAATCTGTTTCTTTTCAGGATAGTCTTAGACCTTTTGGGATAGAAAAGGCTATTCCTCCAGATATTAGCAAAGCAAAGCAAACGGAAACTACTCAAAGATTTAAGATTCATTTAATAACCTCTGCCGGAGAAGACCTTTTCACTAAGGTTGAATTTTCGCGTAGAGGATTTAAAGGAAAGGTTGTTATCCAACCAGTTTCAGATACTATTTTGCGGGGGTATAAACTACCACCTTTATTGGTCCCACATTATGATGTTTCATCTGCAGTAATCCAGAAGATAGAAGCTCTTGCAACACGGTTAGTAATCCAGGCAAGAGACATTTTTGATTTGTATACTTTGAGTTCTCAATATATCCCTCATAAAACAGAAGAAATTAAAATAAGTAGGGCTAAATTAACAAAGGCCTATGAGAACGTGTTTGAGGTTAGTTTTGAACAGTTTCGCGATACGGTAATTTCTTACCTGTCTTATGAAGATCAGGCTATATATAATTCGCCCTCTTTATGGGATGAGGTTAAACTAACGGTGACTAATTTTATTGATGAACTACGCAAATAATTATGCCTAAACAGTCTATTCTAATATTTATCAAACAGTTGAATCGACAAGTATTTACAACATATGAATTAGCTGCTATCTCTGGAAAATCCCTGTCTACTACAACCCAGGCACTTAATTTTCTTCAAAAACAAGGGCTGATTTTCAAAATATATAGGGGCATTTGGGCAGAAACAGGTAGCCAAAAGTTGAGTTCCTATACTATTATTCCTTTTTTATTTCCTAAACATCCTGTGTATCTTTCATTTATAAGTGCATTGCATCTATATGGAATAATTGAGCAAGTCCCTCAAATAACCACTCTTGCTTCAATAGTTCATACAAAGATAATTCATACAACAATAGGCACTTTTTCTATTCACCGTATAGCACCCTCATTTTTTGCTGGATTTGGTTGGTATAAAAGCACAGGGAGTTTCTTAATAGCAGAACCTGAAAAAGCTTTAGTTGATTGTTTATATTTATCAACCCGTAAGAAAAAGCAATTTGGTTATTTTCCTGAATTGCATCTTCCGAAGTCGTTTAGTTTCAGGAAAGCAAAAGAATGGACAAAAAAAATACCTGATTTTAAAATTAGTTCTTGTACGAAAAAAAAATTACGGGCAGTCCAGGAGGGGTCAGGTCTCAACATTTGACATTAAACAGATTATACTTGACAAATTTATTATTTATGCTATTTTTATTAAAAAGTAATTAAGTTCAATGCTATTAAAAATTAAATTTTAAATAATGAAGATAAATAATTATTTTGAAAGAACCTTGATGGATAAATTGATAAAATGGATTGACCGCAGAGAAATCTTCGCCATTAAAGGTCCCCGCCAATCAGGAAAAACGACACTTTTAAAGATGCTTCAGGAGTATCTTGTAAAAGAAAAGAAAATCAATCCAGAAAATATCGTATTTTTGAGTTTTGAAGACCGGGAGATTTTAGAGAAATTTTCTTTGGCTCCAAAGGATTTTGTTAAGAGTTTCATTGGAAATAGACAAAATGAGCATTTCTACTTTTTATTAGATGAATTTCAGTATCTTGCCAACGGCGGGCAGAAGTTGAAGCTGCTCTATGACCTTTTTGAAAATATTAAGTTTATTATTACCGGCTCTTCTTCGTTAGAATTAACTGGGAAGACAGGCAAATTTTTAGTCGGCAGAATGTTCTCTTTTTATCTCTACCAGTTAAGTTTCGCTGAATTTATTAAAGTGAAATCACAACAGCTTGATAATGTTTATCAGGAAAGAGCAAAAATGCTTGGAGATTTTATCGCAGTTGGTCAATCTTTTCGATTGGAAAGAGACATCTTCGGCCACGATTTTAAAAATTATTTTGAAGAATATTCCATCTTCGGTGGCTATCCAGAGGTTATTAAGACAGAGGATTCTGAAACCAAAAGAACTATTTTAAAGAACATTTATGAGACCTATGTAAGTCGAGATATCATTGAACTCTTGAGGCTCGATAACATTACCAAGTTTAGAACAATTGTAAGTCTTTTAGCCAGCCGGATTGGCAATTTGATTAATTATAACAGCCTCTGTACTGATTCGCAAAGTTACTTTAAGGAAATAAAACACTATCTTTCAATCCTTGAGGAAACTTACATCATTAGCCTTTTAAGACCATTTTTCACCAATAAGGCTACTGAATTGAAAAAAAATCCTAAAATTTACTTCATTGATATTGGCTTGCGAAATTATGCGCTCAATAACTTTAATGAAATTGAATTCAGACCGGATGCAGGAAGTATTATTGAAAATGCGGTCTTTACTCAATTAAAAATAAATTACCCTGACACTTCTACTAAATATTGGCGAACTTTAGCCAAAGCAGAAGTGGATTTTATTCTGGAAATAGAAAGAAAAATCATGCCGATTGAAGTTAAATACTCTAATATTTCAGCACCAAAAATTTCTCGAGGGTTTAGAAATTTACTTTTTCAGTATAAACCTGAGAGAGCCTTAGTTCTCACTAAGGGCTTTTGGGGTGAGTTAAAGGTCAATTCTTCGTTAGTCAAGTTTGTTCCTGTATGGTATATGTAACAGGTGCTTGCTTCGCATCCAGATATCAGGGAAAAACCTGTGAAGGTCAAAATATATCTTATTAAAGTGCATCTTCCGAAGTCGTTTAGTTTCAAGAAAGCAAAAGAATGGACAAAAAAAATACCTGATTTTAAAATTAGTTCTTGTGTACAAAAAAATTACGGGCAGTCCAGGAGGGGTCAGGTCTCGGCATTTAATGGGGACTACAGGCTGTCCCTATTTTTTTATGAGACGAAATGCCAAAGAAATAAAAGGAGCGAATGAAAATGTTAAGTAAAAGAAAGGTGATATTTTGTCTTTTAGGGATGTTAATATTTGTATCCAGCATTGCCTTTGTACAGGAAAAGGATGTAGAAGGAAGCAAGGACCACCTATTGATTTCACGCTTTCACGGTTCAATCATTAAGTATTATGATGTGAAACAATTCGATGAATACATTCTTGTTCTGGCAAAAGTTAAGTGGGAACGGGATGAGGACTACAAACGGGTTTTTAATTTTGACAGAAGCAAACAATTAGAGGGGAAGGTAATCCGGATTCAGTATGATGCCCCCGAAGATCGTTCAACACTGGAGATTTATCGCAACTATGAATCCGCTCTAAAAAGAGCTGGTTTTTGAATTCTGTTTGCGGGAGCAAGAGAGGAATTAGGAGAGGATTTTGGTGAAGCAGCGTACTACGCAAGGAATTTTCGTGGTGATTATTGGTACTATTTACATAGTGACGTGGAACATCAGCGCTATATAGCTGCAAAACTTTCTCGTCCCGAGGGAGATGTCTATGTATCCGTATTCGTATCTATAAGTATACATAAACGAAATCCGGTGATTCAAGTTGATTTTGTTTAAATTAAGCCTATGGAGACGGGATTGGTAACAGCGGATACCATGATGGAAGACATAACCAGAACTGGACGAGTAGCTATTTACGGGATCTACTTTGATACAGATCGGGCAGATATAAAGCCTGATTCTGAACCGACTCTGGAAGAGATTGCCCGACTTCTTCGGCAGAATCCCGATCTCAGCCTGTATGTGGTAGGTCATAAAGATGATGTCGGTGCGCTGGACTATAACATGGATCTTTCCCAGCGCCGGGCCGAGGCTGTTGTGGAAACAGTTGTCTCCAGGTATGGTATAGACCCAGACCGGCTTCACCCTATTGGCGTGGGTCCTTCGGCTCCGGCTGCTTCCAATAAGACTGAGGAAGGTCGGGCCAGAAATAGGCGAGTGGAATTGGTAAGGACAGGAGGGGAGTCAGGTCTCAACATTTGACATTAAAACATTAAAATGATTTTACATTGACCTGTCTTTATATGCCTTTATAATGGCAACTTTTAAGATCATTAAAAGTTATTATGAATTCTGATATTCTGAAATCGATAATATAAATCATTTTGAGGTGTAATGTGGAGACTAATAAATCATTAGAAAGAGAAATAAAGTCTCGACCCGAAGAATCTGGGTGTGGTTGTGGGGAAGATAGGATTTAAATTAAAAGAATGATTTTTCTATGAGATTGCCGCGCTTCCTGAAGAAGGGTTAAATGAACCGCTTTTTGTTTGAGAAGAATTTCCGCGCCATGGTGTTTAAAATCTGTTTCAATTACGATAAATTCGTCGTTGTTTATGGTTTCCAGGAGAAAAATCGTCTTTTTGCCGTCGATTTGAACTTCTAATTTTTTCTCAAGTGCTTCTCCTCGATTATTTTGGTCATACCATGGACTGAGAATTTTGAGCAATCCATTGCCT
>Ga0209986_10001357_pt1 | contig 23447 bp, 18 predicted proteins | sample BlataG_FD_183168 | JGI IMG/M metagenome (GOLD analysis project Ga0209986, IMG submission 183168) | Deep subsurface microbial communities from Black Sea to uncover new lineages of life (NeLLi) - Black_00105 metaG (SPAdes) (version 2) | ecosystem: Environmental > Aquatic > Marine > Oceanic >... | reverse complement strand
GCGGTTGCTCCTGAAATCTTTACTGCTTCTAACAGTAGTTCTTCTATTTTTACAACATTGTTAATTAAGCTGGTATTGCAATTATAAAGTTCTACTAATAAATGATTCCCCAAGTAGTTCATTCCTTAACTTCGCGATATATGACGATATATCGCCCCCCCATTCTTTAAAAAATTAGCTGCGTATACCACCTATTTTCTTGATATTTCGCAGTTTTAAAAAATCTTTAAAATACAAAAGATAATATATCAAATTCTCTGCAATTAATCAATATATTTTAACATATTTTTTAATTTTTTTTATAAAAAAAATGAGGAGAGAGTCTAAGTGTGTTGTACCTGTTATTTTTTATTGATTTTTTCTCTATTTTTTTCTAAAAAATTATTGTCCAAGATATTTTATTGGCCAAATACTCTGATAAATATTGGGTCTATATTTTTTAAATAAGTTTGACAATCAAAACATTCTTCTATCTCCGATTTTGTTAAATATTGACTTACTTCCGGATCTTCCGATAAAAGTTCTTTAAACTCGGCTTGGCCCTGCCAAACCCGCATAGAAATTTCCTGCACCATCCGGTAAGCTTCCTCTCGGGAAAGTCCCTTTTCGGTAAGGTCCAACATTATCTTTTGAGAAAATATCAGACCTTTGGTTTTTGCTAAATTTTCTTTCATTCGCTCGGGATATACATTTAAATTAGAAATAAGATTAGTAAATTTTTGCAACATATAATCGATTAGAATATTGCTATCGGGAATAATAATCCGCTCTGCAGAAGAATGAGAAATGTCTCTCTCGTGCCATAGGTTTACATTTTCCAGAGCAGTCATAGCATTAGCTCTAACTACTCGGGAAAGTCCGCAAATTCTCTCACAAATTATAGGATTCCTCTTATGAGGCATAGCCGAAGAACCCTTCTGCCCAGCGGAAAATTTTTCCTCTACTTCATAGATTTCAGTCCTTTGTAGCCCCCTTATTTCAGTGGTAAACTTTTCTAAAGAACTGGCAATTACTGCTAAGGTACCCAAATAATAGGCATGTCGGTCTCTTTGAATAATTTGATTAGAAATCTTTGCCGGTTTTAGACTTAATTTTGCACAAACATATTCCTCGACATGGAGGTCAATGTGAGCAAAGGTGCCTACTGCCCCCGATATCTTACCATAACTTATTTCTTCCTGCGCTCTCTTCATCCTTTCAAAATTTCTCTGCATTTCGGAGAACCATAAAGCCATTTTAAATCCAAAGGTAATCGGTTCAGCATGAACACCATGGGTCCTCCCTACCATCAGAGTATATTTGTGCTCTAAAGCCTTTTCTTTTAAGGCATTTATCAAATTATTAATATCTTTTATGATTATTTCGGCAGACTGTTTTAACATCAAGGCTAAAGAAGTATCTAATATATCAGAAGAGGTTAATCCTTGATGGAAATAACGGGAATAGTCTCCTAAATTTTCCCCCACAGCAGTGGTAAAAGCTAGTACATCGTGCCGGGTCACTTTTTCTATTTCCTGAATACGGTCTATAGAATATCTGGCATTTTTTCTGATATTTTCAATAGCTTCTTGGTCTATCTTTCCTAATTCAAATAAAGCTTCACAGACTAAAAGCTCTATTTTTAACCAAGTTTTATATTTATTTTCCTCTTCCCAGATATTTTTCATGGCCGGGAAGGAATATCTATCAATCATTATTATCACCTCTTATTTAGTCGTTAGTGAATAGTGAATAGTCGTTAGTATATAGTATAGTGCATAGCGGGTAGTGTTTAACGTATAGTTTTGAATTAGCAAGATGCTTGTCCTAATGAAACTACAACTTAGAGTTAAAAGCGAAAAACCATAATTCAAAACACAAAATTTTTCTGTATAAACTATTGCTTTTAATGTAGGGGTCGGATTTATCCGACCCGAGTTTTGCGGGCTTGATAAATCAAGCCCCTACACTAAATCTGATCAACCAGTCTACTAGACTTCCAGTCTGCCAGTTAATTTAACATTTATTCTGTTTATTTAAATACTTTTTCTCTAATAATAGTCTGGCTTCTTTTGGGACCGACAGATACTATAACTACTTTAGTTTTTACCAATTCTTCTATTCGTCGAATATATGCTTTTAATTGCTGTGGAAGGTCTCCGTATTTAGTTATCTGAGAAATATCTCCTTTCCACCCTTCCACCTCTTCATATATCGGGATACAGTTCTGCAAGGTCTCTAAATGAACCGGAAACTCATTTATTGTTTCTCCATTATATTTATAAGAAGTGCATATTTTGATCTTTTCAAAATCACTTAGGACATCTATCTTAGTTAATACCATGCTATCCATCCCATTAATTCTGACTGCATAGTTTACTAATACCGCATCGAACCAACCACATCTTCGAGGCCTTCCGGTAGTTGCCCCAAATTCCCCCCCTTTTTGACGGGTATATTCTTCCAATTTCCCTTGCATTTCCGTGGGAAAAGGGCCTCTTCCTACTCTGGTTGTATAGGCTTTGGTTATTCCCATAACTCTGTCTATCTTGGTAGGGCCTACACCCGTTCCAATGCAGGCTCCGCCGGCTATTGGATTAGAGGAAGTTACGTAAGGAAAAGTCCCATGATCAATATCTAATAGAGTTCCCTGAGCACCTTCAAATAATATCTTTTTATCTTCATTAATAACCTGATTCAGGTATAGGGAAACATCTATCACATATTTTTTTAGCAATTGACCATATTCTATATATTTTTTTAAAATGTCTTTCTTTTCTTGATTAGATATTTTAAGCCCATATAATTTTTCAAAAATATCATTTTTTTCTTTTAAATTAGTATCTAATTTTTTTGATAAAGATTTTTCATCTATCATATCAATCATTCTTATTCCGGTACGAGAAATTTTATCTACGTAGGCTGGACCAATACCTCTTTTTGTTGTACCTATTTTATCTTTACCTCTTTTAGTTTCTTTTATCTCGTCTAAAGTCTTATGATAGGGGAAAACAACGTGTGCCTTAAAATCTATAAATAAATTATCGTCGATTTCTATGTTTTTTTTCTTTAAACTTTCAATTTCCTGCAATAAAGATTCCGGATCTATCACCACTCCGTTACCGATAAGACATTTTACCCCTTGATGCAAGATGCCAGAAGGAATAAGATGAAAAATATATTGTTCATCTCCTTTTACTACTGTATGACCGGCATTACAACCCCCTTGATATCTAACAATAATGTCTGCTTCCTCGGAAAGTAAATCAGTAATTTTTCCTTTTCCTTCGTCTCCCCATTGAGAGCCAACTACTACTAATGTTGACATAAAAATACTACCTACCCTTTCGATATTTTGTTATTTAAGAATTCAGGAGCCAGTAGTCAGGAGTCAGAAGAATATAAAATAACTTAACAAGATAATGTAATCTTATATTCTAAAATAATTCTGAATACTGGATTCTGTCTTCTGGCTTCTGTTTTTTTAACTAGCTAACCAGATAACCAACTAACTATATAACCAAATGTATACGCTATACGCTAAACGCCCCACGCTATCTTTCTTCACGCGATACGCAATACGCGATACGAATGTCATTCCCATTCGATCGTTGCTGGTGGTTTTGAACTTATATCATAGACCACCCGATTAATACCTTTAACTTCATTGATAATTCTGTTAGATATCTTTTCCAATACCTTGTATGATATTTTAGCCCAATCAGCAGTCATGCCATCACTGCTGTTTACAATCCTTAAAGCAAGAACAAAATCATAAGTTCGAATATCTCCCATCACCCCTACTGTCTTTATCGGGAGCAAAATGCCAAAAGATTGCCAGACTTTTTTGTACAAGGTATTTTTTTTTATTTCCTGCTTAATTATATCATCTGCTTCCCGTAAAATATCTAATTTTTCCTTTTCCACTGGACCAATAATCCTGATAGATAAACCCGGCCCAGGGAAAGGCTGCCGCCAGATTATCTGGTCAGGAAATTTCAGTTCCTTAGCCACTTTTCTCACTTCATCTTTAAATAAATATTTTAAAGGTTCTAAAACCTTAAGGTTCATTTCCTCAGGCAATCCACCTACATTATGATGAGACTTAATCTTTGATGCAGGCCCATTCAAGGAAATACTCTCTATCACATCGGGATAGAGAGTCCCTTGTAATAAATATTCTACTTTACCTATATCTTTAGCTTTCTCCTCAAACACTCGGATAAATTCTTCCCCGATAATCTTTCTCTTGGTTTCAGGGTCGCTTACGCCTTTTAATTTTTCCAAAAATCTATCTGATGCATCGACATAGATTAAATCAGTTTTAAAATTTTCCCGAAATATATCTTGAACTTCTTCCACTTCGACTTTTCTTAGCAAACCATTATTAATAAAAATACAGTGGAGTTGATTGCCGATAGCCTTGTGGGTTAATGCCGCAGCTACGAGAGAATCTACCCCTCCACTCACTCCGGCAACTACCTTCTCTTCTCCTACTCTATTTTTTATTTCCTCGATCGATTGCTTAATGAAAGACTCGAGATTCCAAGCAGCTTGGCATTGACATATCTTATAAAGAAAATTCTCAAATATCTTTTTTCCTAAAGTAGTATGAGTAACTTCAGGATGAAATTGGACTCCGTAGATTTTCTTCTCTCTATTTACCATGGCGGCAACTTTGGTATTTTCGCTACGAGCGATGGCTTTAAAATTTAGAGGAAGATTTTCTATTAAATCCTGGTGGCTCATCCAACAAGCGGTCTCTTTAGGAAATCCATAAAAAATATCCTTTTGATTATCCAAAATAATATTAATTCTTCCATATTCTGCCTGAGATGTTTTTACCACTTTCCCTCCTGAAAATTGGGCAATTAGCTGAGCACCATAACAAATTCCTAATATAGGTATTCCTAATTCAAATATCTTTTTATCACACGCCGGTGCTTGGTCTTCATATACGCTTGCTGGCCCTCCGGAGAGGATAATCCCTTTAGGTGGTTCCTTTTGTATTCTTTCCAAATTAACAGAATAAGGAAGTATTTCCGAATAAACTTTTGCTTCTCTTATTCGCCTGGCAATTAATTGGGTATATTGTGAGCCAAAATCTAAAATTGCAATCCATTCTTTCCGTTTTTCTTTTTTCAAACAAATCCCTCCAGTTTACACTTTTCGATTTCCATGACATATTTTATAACTATTCAACAATTTATTACTATGAATAATTTATTCACAGTAATAATTATAACATATCTTTAATTGGTAACCATATTTATTTAATATTTTTAAAATATTTTTTGAAAAAAGAAGGATTTTTATAAATTGATGTAGTATATATATCTATATTTAGAATTTATTATAATAAATTAAAAAAGTAACACCAACAAAAAAATTTCTCCTAATTAAATACAGTAATCTGTATGAAAGTAGGGGGAGAAGTCTTTTCTTTTATAGAAAAGGAGCCGAAGGGGCACGATGTATGATACATTTAAACTCTCAGGCAAAAGGACCCTTACTGGACAGAACTCTGGAAAGTTTTTTAATAAACACCGAAGGGGTAATTTTTCATTATCTATTAATAATGAAAAAAATCTCTCAGGTACAAAGACAGAGCAGGAATTATTTTTGAATATTTCTGTTCTGTCTTTTTATTTTAAAATAAAATAAAAAAAATATAAAACAGGAGGCACCCAAATGAAATCTGATTTACAGATAGCCCAAGAAGCTAAATTAAAACCGATTACTGAAATTGCCGCATCAATCGGGATAAAAGAAGATGAATTAGACCTCTACGGTAAATACAAAGCCAAAGTCTCTCCCGATATCTTAAATAGACTCAAAGATAAACCCCAAGGTAAATATATAGTTGTAACTGCCGTTACCCCTACCCCTTTGGGTGAAGGTAAAACTGTAACTTCCATCGGATTAGGCCAGGGTCTGGCTAAGATTGGCAAGAAAGTATTTAACACCCTACGTGAACCATCGATGGGTCCGGTCTTCGGGATTAAAGGAGGAGCAGCAGGGGGAGGATATTCCCAGGTAGTCCCTATGGAAGACTTAAACCTTCATTTTACCGGGGATATTCATGCAGTAGGAGCAGCCAATAATCTGCTCTGTGCCATGTTAGATACCCACCTGCAGAAAAGAAACAAACTGGGGATAGATATCCATAATATCAATATAAACCGTGTAGTAGACATCTCTGACCGAGCACTACGTCATATTATTATCGGTTTAGGAGGAAGGGTTAATGGCATCCCCCGGGAGACCGGTTATGATATCACAGTAGCCTCAGAAGTTATGGCTATCCTCTCTTTAGCTACCGATGTCTTTGATCTTCGAGAAAGATTAGGTAGGATGACCTTAGCCTATACCACTGATGGCAAGCCGGTAACCGCCGAAGACCTAAAAGCTGCCGGAGCCATGACTGTTTTATTAAAAGATGCTTTAAAACCTAACCTCATCCAAACTTTAGAACACGGTCCCTGCCTGATGCACTGTGGTCCTTTTGCCAATATCGCCCATGGCAATAATTCAGTTTTAGCTGACCTGATTGCCTGCAAATTAGCTGATTATGTGGTCACCGAATCGGGATTCGGAGCGGATATGGGCTTTGAGAAGATGTGCAACATAAAATGCCGCACCAGTGGTCTGAAAGTGGATTCAGCAGTAGTAGTATGTACCATAAGAGCATTAAAGATGCACGGGGGTGCCATAAAAGTAGTTGCCGGAAAACCATTGGACCAAGAAACACTAGGCCGGGAAAATTTAGAGGCAGTAGCCAAAGGCTGTGAAAATTTAGAGAAACACATAGAAAATGTCCTTTTGCACGGTGTCCCTCCAATAGTAGTTATCAATCGCTTCCCCACTGATACCCCAGCCGAGATTGAGCTGATTAAAGAGAAGGCTTTGGCTGCCGGAGCAACTGCTGCGGTTACCCATGAAGTCTGGGCCAAAGGAGGAGAGGGAGGAATTGAATTGGCTGAAGCTGTAGTAGAGGCAACCAAAAAGCCTACTAACTTCCATCATCTTTACCCCTTAGATTTATCTATCAAAGAAAAGATTGAGATTATTGCTACCAAGATCTACGGGGCAGAAGGAGTTGATTATGCTAACTTAGCCGAAAAGAAGATTAAATTATTTATAGAAGTAGGTTTCGATAAACTTCCCATGTGTATGGCTAAGACTCATCTTTCTTTATCTCATGATCCTTCTGTAAAGGGCAGACCTCGAAATTTCCGTATACCCGTCCGGGATGTTAGAGCATCCGTTGGAGCAGGTTTCCTCTACCCTCTTCTGGGAACGATGATGACTATGCCAGGATTGCCTTCAGTGCCGGCATCTACTAAAGTAGATATTGATGACGAAGGAAAGACTGTAGGATTGTTCTAAATAGTTGTTAGTGAATAGCAAAACTAGCGTGGAGTGTGGAGAACACAGTAATAAGAAATATGTAACAAGTAATATGTAGGGATAGATATTATGTCTGCCCGAAATGAATTCAGTTGTCATTGCGAGCGACCGCAGGGAGCGTGGCAATCCCGTACCTTTTGAGATTGCTTCCCCTGCTTTCGCTGGGGCAGAATTGTTTTCGCAATGACAAATAGGAAAACCCATTCGCAATAAGAAATACATAATACGCAAACGAAAATAGTTTTGAATTTTGAATTATGGTTTTACGCTTTTAGCTTTAAGTTTTTAGTTTAATAAAGGGATTGCCACGCTCTGATAAATCAGAGCTCGCAATGACTATATATGCTAACGACTATTCACTATTCACTAACGACTAAAACACTAACGACCAATTAATAAGGAGTTGATGTTTAGAGTAAATCAAAAATTATATTTTAACAATTTTAATTAAAATAATTATAAAATAAAAAAATGAACGGAGGAATGATATTAAATGAGTAATAAAGTTATAGAAAATTTATATTACACCAAAAGTGATGAATGGTTAAAGGTAGAAGATAATATTGGAACAATAGGAATTACTGATTATGCTCAGGATCAACTTGGAGACATCGTATATTTAGAAAAAGTAGAAAAAGGTAAGAAATTAGAACAAGGTAATACGCTTACTACCATTGAATCAGTTAAAGCTGTATCTGATGTTAATACTCCTGTAGCTGGAGAAATAATCGAAGTAAACGAAAAAATTATTGAAGATGCTTCTATTATTAATAAAGACCCGTATGGCGAAGGATGGATTGCTAAAATTAAAATAGATAATAAAGATGAATTAAAAGATCTGTTGGGTGCAAAAGAATATTCTGAATATAGAAAAGAATAGAGGTGTAATAAATATGAGATATATTCCTACTACTGAAGAACAAAAAAAGGAGATGCTGAAAGAGATTGGGGTTTCTTCTTTTAAAGATTTAATTAAAAGTGTTCCTCAAAACCTTCGATTAAAGGGAAAGTTAAGTATTCCAGAGGCGATATCAGAAAGCGAATTAGAAGATAAAATTTACCATATCGCTAAGAAGAATGCTGATTTCTATTCTATGAAACCTTTGATAGGTGCCGGTTCCTACCGACACTTTATCCCGGAAGCGGTAAAATTTCTTTTACAAAGAGAAGAATTCTGGACCTGTTACACCCCTTATCAACCTGAACTAAGCCAGGGAACCCTACAATCTATATTTGAATACCAGAGTTATATTTCCCGACTTACCAAGATGGAAGTAGTAATACCTTCCATCTATGATGGTGCTTCCGCTACTGCTGAAGCAGCATTAATGTCTTTAAGACTAACTCATAAAAATAAAATTATTGTATCAAATTTACTTCATCCTCATTATCGGAAAACAGTCAAAACCTATTTAGCTCCTCATGAACCAGAAATTATCGATTTACCTTATAAAAATGGTTTGGTTGACATAGAGAAATTAAAGACTCTGCTTGATGAAAATGTGGCTTCTGTTATTATTCAAAGTCCTAATTTCTTTGGGGGCATAGAAAATATGGCAGAAATTTCCGAAATAGTGCATTCTAAAGGCGCCCTGTTAATTAATGTAATTACCGAAAGTATGTCCTTGGGGATTTTAAAAGCTCCGGGAGAGATGGGGGCTGATATCGTAGTTGGTAATGCCCAATCTTTTGGAATGGATTTAAATTATGGCGGCCCCTACAATGCCTATTTAGCCACCAAAAAACAATATATCAGACAGCTTCCCGGAAGAATCGTAGGAGAAACAGTCGATGTGGACGGAAAAAGGGTTTTTGTAATGACTATGCGGGCCCGGGAACAGGATATAAGGAGAGAAAGAGCAACTTCTAATATTTGTACCAACCATAATTTGAACGTTATTGCTGCTAATATTTATCTTTCTCTTATGGGCACTGAAGGTATCTATCAACTTTCTCTTCTAAATACTAAATCTGCCCATTATTTAGAAAACTTACTATTAAAATCCGGGAAATTTGAAAGAGTATTTGACTGTCCCTTCTATAACGAATTTTTATTGAAAAGCAAAGATGACATCTCTTCTATAAATAAAAAACTTTTGGGAAACAACTTTGTTCCCCCTCTTAAAATTTGCGAATTTTATCAAGAGGAAAATTTAAATAATGTTTTACTCTTTGCAGTAACTGAAACATTAAGTAGGGATGATTTAAATAAAGCTGCTAAGATTCTTTCGGAATAAGGAGGAGGAGATATGAAATTAATATTTGAAAAAAGTATAAAAGGTAGAGATAGTTATTCGCTGCCTCAAGATTTATTTGATGATATTAAAATTGAAGAGTGTTTACCTGAATATGCTGTTAGTGAAGATAAAAAATTACTTACTGAAATATCGGAAGTAGATGTTGTTCGGCACTTCACTAAACTTTCTAAATTAAACTACGGTCTTGATGATGGCTTTTACCCCTTAGGTTCATGCACCATGAAGTATAATCCCAAAATTAATGAGAAATTGGCCTCGTTAAGTAATTTTATTTATGCTCATCCCCTGGCTCCCGAAGAGACCGTGCAGGGTTGCTTAGAGATTACCTATAACTTAAATAAATTACTCTGTGAGATAACTGGTATGGATGAATACACTATGGCTCCTGCTGCAGGAGCACACGGGGAACTTACCGGCATTCTCATAATAAGAAAATACTTTATAGAACGTGGGGACATCCGGCATAAGATGCTAATTCCTGATTCTGCTCATGGTACAAATCCTGCTTCAGCCGCTATGGGAGGTTTTCAAGTAGTAGAAGTAAAATCAAATGAAAAAGGAACAGTTAACCTAAAAGAATTAGCCGAATTAATGGATGAAGATACTGTAGGATTAATGTTAACCAATCCTAATACCGTAGGATTATACGATGAAGGAATAGAAGAAATTGAAAAGATTGTCCACGATAAAGGTGGCCTGCTCTATTATGATGGAGCTAATCTTAATGCCTCCCTGGGAATCATCAGACCCGGAGATGCAGGTTTCGATGTAGTTCATCTTAATCTGCATAAAACTTTTTCTACTCCCCATGGAGGGGGTGGTCCCGGTGCTGGAGTAATTGGAGTAAAAAAAGACCTTATTCCTTACCTTCCCACTCCCAATGTTGCTTTTAATTCTGCCCGAAAGAAATATTATCTATCAGATACGGGAAAAAAGAGCATTGGTATGGTAAGGGCATTCTGGTCTAATTTTGCTGTATTGCTTAAGACTTATGCCTGGATTCTTAGTATGGGTCCGGATGGTCTTTATAGTACTTCAGAAACAAGTATAATCAATGCTAATTATGTATTGGCTAAATTAAAAAAATATTATAAACCAGCTTATGACCGTTATTGTGGACACGAATGTACGGTTACCGGAAGAGAGTATAAAAAATATGGGGTAAAAACCTTAGACATTTCAAAAAGAATAATGGACTATGGTATGCATCCACCCACTATTTATTTCCCTCATTTTGAACCTTATGCTGAAGAAACTATAATGGTGGAACCACCAGAATCAGAAAGCAAAGAAACGCTGGATAAATTTATTGATATTATGATAAAAATTTCTGATGAAGCCACGACAAACCCTGAATTATTGACCACTGCTCCTCATAATACTCCCATTAGAAGGACTAATGATGCCTTGGCTATAAAGAGAGCAATCTTAACTTATGATGATGAATTAAAACTAAAAGATAAATTAAATTATAAAGATGAAAATATTGAATTTTAATAAGGAGGTCTAAAAAATGGAAGAACTATTATTAACTCCTCTCTATGAAGAACACTTAAAATTAAAAGCACGGATGATACCCTTTGATGGCTTTGATATGCCGGTCCAGTACGCGGGTATTATAGAAGAACATTTTGCGGTAAGAGAAAAAATTGGCATCTTTGATGTATCTCATATGGGAGAGATTGAACTTAAAGGTAAAGATGCCCTTCCCTTTGCTGATTATCTGGTAACCAATTCGGTAATGAAAATGAAAGACGGGGATATAAAGTATTCACCTTTATGTTATCCTCATGGCGGTCAGGTTGATGATCTCTTTGTTTATAAGGTACGGGACGATTTTGTACTTTTGGTAGTAAACGCCTCACCTAATTATTCGGTTAAAGATTATGATTGGATTGTAAAAAATAAAGGTAATTTTAAAGTAGATATTACCAATAAAAGTAAAGAATACGGAGAAGTGGCCGTCCAAGGCCCCGACTCTATGAAACTTTTAGAACCTTTGGTAAAGGCAGATATTTCTCTAAGTGAGTTAAAACGCTTTAAATTTATATTTGCAGAATTATTTGGAAAAAAGATCCTTATTTCCCGAACCGGATACACCGGAGAAGATGGATTTGAGATTTATTCCTTTAAGTCTGAAGATATCATAGACATTTGGCAAGGTATTCTTAAAGAAGGAAAAAAGTTCAGCATAAAACCATGTGGATTGGGAGCAAGAGATACTACCAGGTTTGAAGTTTGCTATTGGCTTTATGGAAATGATATTGATGAAACTGTAAATCCCTTAGAGAGCGGTCAAGGTTGGACGGTAAAGTTTGATAAAGGAAACTTTATAGGAAAAGATGCATTACTTAAAATAAAAGAAAAAGGAATTAGCAGAAAATTAGTGGGACTTTATATCCCCCAAGGTGGTATCCCCAGAAGCAAAATGGAAGTAAGAAAAGATGGTAAAAAAATCGGATATATTACCTCCGGAAATTATTGTCCCTCTTTAAAAAAGGTTTATGCTATGGCTATCTTGGACCTTCCTTATACTGAAAAAGGTGGTAAGGTAAATATAGTCATCAGAAATAAAGAAGTTGAAGCAGAAGTTGTGGGGACACCTTTTTTACCACCATTTAATAAAAGAAAAGAAAAAACACTTAAATAAATACAACTTTTTTTCTCAAAAAGAAGGATTTTTGTTTTTTTTGTAGTATATAATTAATATTAACTAAAATACTAAAATGATACTCACAAAAATATTTAAAGAGATCGTGAGGTGGTTCAATGAAAAAAACAGTATTTTATTAATCCTTTAAGGAGGTGATAGTATATTCAATAACCATCCTGCATAATCTTTCATAATAAAATTATTAACTTTGTCTAAAAACAATTAATTTAATGGTAGATATTTAAAATATATATTAAACTTTTAAAAACTAAGGAGGTTTTATATGACTGCCATAATGGATTTTTTAACTATACTTGATAATTTTGTTTGGGGGCCACCCATGATGGTGATACTGGTAGGTACAGGAATATTTTTAACTATCAGATTAGGTTTCCCGCAATTTAAACATACCAGTTATGCCTTGAAGCTTATATTTAAGGGTGCAGTAAAAAAAGATGGTTCTGCCAAAGAAGAAGGAGAAATCACTCCTTTCCAAGCACTTACTTCAACCCTTGCCGCAACAATAGGAAATGGTAATATTGCCGGAGTAGCCACTGCGGTAGCTGCTGGTGGACCAGGAGCATTAGTCTGGATGTGGCTTACTGCTTTAGTCGGAATGTGTACTAAAATGTGTGAAGCTACTCTCGGTGTAAAATACAGAATAAAGGATAAAGACGGAGCACTTGCCGGTGGTTCGATGTATTTCATCAAAAAAGGGTTAGGTCAGGCATGGTTAGGTTGGCTCTTCGCCTTTTTCGGTGCAGTCGCTGCCTTTGGTATCGGAGATATGGTCCAAACTAACTCTCAAGCTCTGGCATTGAATAGTGTATTTAACATACCAGTTATAGTTACAGGTATTGTAATGGCCTTTTTAACTTGGATAGTTGTAGTTGGAGGAATTAAAAGAATCGGTGAAGTAACCGAAAAATTGGTCCCCATCATGGCTATTTTTTACATTGTAGGAGCATTAATCATTATTATCACTAAAATTAATATGCTCCCCTGGGCAATCGGAGAAATATTTAGATCTGCCTTTACCGGAAGGGCTGCTATTGGTGGATTTGCCGGGGCTACTGTGGCTCAAGCCATGAGATTCGGTGTAGCAAGAGGAATATTCTCTAACGAAGCTGGTTTAGGTAGTGCCAGTATGGCTCATGCTGTTGCCAAGACCCCTCATCCAGCTCGTCAGGGCACCATTGCAATGGTCGGAGTTATGATTGATACTTTAATTATTTGCTCTATGACCGGTATTGTTATTGTTATGACCGGGGCATTAGAAACTGGTCTTACCAGTACTGCCCTTACCTCTCATGCCTTTACTTCTGTGTTAGGGGGAGTAGGAGGACCTATTGTTGCCATTGGTTCTCTTTTGTTTGGTTATTCTACTCTTATTACCTGGTGTTACTATGGTCAACAATGTTCTCGTTTTATCGTCGGTCCTAGCATAGTTAAACCATATGCCTGGCTCTTTGTTATTTTAGCCTTCGTTGGCGCTGTAGTAGAAGTTCCATTTGTATGGTTGCTTACTGATATGCTTAATGGAGCAATGGCTATTCCTAACTTAATAGGATTACTTTTCTTAAGCGGAGTAATGGTAAAAGAATTAAAAGACTATTTCTCTAATCCTGAGTTGTTAGGACGTTAGAATAAATATTTTTTAAACAAAAAAATGGCATTTTGATTTTTTAATCAAGATGCCATTTTTTTATTCGAATTATCTTTAATTATTAAAAAAGACCTCTATACTTTTTTTACTTTTCAACATAGAGGTCTTTTTTATATTTATATTATTTTATTGTTAACTTTTACTTAGTACATTCCACCCATTCCACCTGGAGGCATAGCCGGCATATCTTTCTTTTCTTCTGGTTTATCGCTAACCAAACACTCGGTAGTAAGAATCATTCCGCCTATACTGGCAGCATTTTGTAAGGCTGATCTGGTAACCTTAGCTGGATCAACAATTCCTGCTTTTATCATATCCACAAACTCTCCAGTATTTACATCAAAACCAATTCCATTTTCTTTACCTTTTAATTTTTCTACAATAACCGAACCTTCATAACCACCATTGGTAGCAATCTGCTTTGTGGGTGCTTCTAAAGCTTTTATAATAATCTTTGCTCCAATCTGTTGATCGCCTTCTAAATTCAAACCCTGTAATGCGGGAATAATATTTAATAAAACTGCTCCACCACCAGCAACAATGCCTTCTTCTACCGCTGCTTTAGTGGCTGATAGAGCATCTTCAACCCGATGTTTCTTTTCTTTAAGTTCGGTTTCAGTAGCTGCTCCTACTTTAATAACTGCTACTCCACCAACCAATTTTCCCAATCTTTCCTGTAATTTTTCTCGGTCATAATCGGAAGTAGTATCTTCAATTTGGGTTCGAAGCTGAGCTTCACGTTTTTTTATTTCTTTGGTATCGCCTTTCCCTCCAACAATTATAGTCTCTTCTTTATTTACTTTTATTTGATGTGCAGTACCTAACATCTTAATCTCTGCATTTTCTAACTTAAGTCCTAATTCTTCAGAAATTAATTGTCCGCCAGTAACTACAGCAATATCAGCCAACATCTCTTTTCTTCTATCCCCGAAACCGGGAGCTTTCACGGAAACACAATTCAGGGTTCCTCTTATTTTATTTACTACCAAAGTAGCTAAAGCCTCTCCTTCGACATCCTCAGCAATAATTAATAAAGGTTTACCTGACTGAGCAACTTTTTCTAAAATAGGTAATAATCCTTTCATGTTACTTATTTTAGAATCAGTTATTAAGATATGGGGATCATCAAGAATAGCTTCCATTCTTTCTGCATCAGTTACCATATAGGGAGAAATATATCCTTTATCGAACTGCATTCCTTCTACTACTTCTAAGGTAGTCCCCAAGGTCTTGGCCTCTTCTACGGTTATTACTCCATCTTTCCCTACTTTTTCCATAGCATCTGCTATTATATTTCCAATTTCTCTATCAGCAGCTGAAATCGAAGCTACATTAGACACAGATTCTTTATCGCTTACTTCTTTGCTCAACTTTTTAATTTCGCCAACTGCTTTTTCTACAGCTTTATCTATTCCTCTCTTTACCATAATAGGGTTTGCCCCTGCTGCTACATTTCTTAGGCCTTCATGAATAATTTCTTGAGCTAAAACAGTTGCTGTGGTAGTACCATCTCCGGCAATATCATTAGTTTTGGTTGCTACTTCTTTAACAAACTGCGCTCCCATATTTTCAAAAGGTTCTTCAACGTCAATTTCTCGAGCAATAGTAACCCCATCATTAGTAATGGTGGGGGAACCAAATTTTTTATCCAAAACTACATTTCGTCCTTTAGGCCCTAAGGTAATTCTTACAATATCAGATAAGGTTTTAGCGCCTTTTTCTAAGGCTCTTCTTGCATCTTCATCAAACAAAAATTGTTTTCCCATTTATTTATCCTCCATTTATATTTAATCTTTTAATATTTTTCTCTTTTAATATTCAAATTGCTTTTATAAATTAACTTTTGTATGAAAAGTTTATGTTCTATTATTTAGCAATAGCCAAAATATCTTTTTCGCTTAGAATGAGATAATCTTCATCATTATCGCCTTTGATGTCTGTCCCAGAATATTTTGCATAAATCACTTTATCTCCTTTTTTAACAGTCATAGGAATTATTTTCCCATCTTTGTTAGTACCACCGGGTCCTACTGCTAATATTTCTCCTACTTGAGGCTTTTCTTTAGAAACAGTATCAGGAAGTAGAATTCCTCCTTTGCTCTTCTCCTCTTCGAATATGGGTTTTATCAGTACTCGATCTCCTAGTGGTTTTAATTCCTTAACGTTCATGCTCAGTAACCTCCTTTAATAATATTTATATTTTTAAAATTAATTAGCACTCTCATAGTAAGAGTGCTAAAAACACCTTATATATAGTATATAAACTTCTTAGGAAAAGCAAACTTCGTTATTGGCCATATTTAGCTATTTGCCTCAATTTTTTATGATTATAAGTTATTTATTGATTTTTTGCTTCTATTTAATAGTTTTTTCTCTCTAATGGTAATCGTGAAACCGCATCTAAGTTTAAAGATGATTTTTTATTTTCTTTAAATTTATAATATCCAGCTGAAGCTACCATAGCTGCGTTATCTGTACACAAAGAAATTGAAGGGTAGAAAACCTTAATATTTAATAAATTTGCTTTTTCTTTAATCTCTCTTCTTAGAGAGCTATTGGCAGCAACTCCACCAGCTAACATAATCTGTTTAGTTTTAAATTTTAAAGCAGCTTTTATAGTCTTTTCTACCAAAACATCGGTTACTGCTTGTTGGAAAGAAGCTAATATATCGCTAACAGGAATATTTTTATTCCCTTTTTCTAACTTTTTTATATGGTAAATTACTGCAGTTTTAAGACCACTAAAACTAAAATCATAACTTTTATCATTTAAAATAGGGCGAGGAAATTGGATTGAGGAAGGATCTCCTTCTTTAGCTAATTTTTCGGTGATAGGGCCACCGGGGTAACCTAAGTTTAAAAACTTTGCTATTTTATCGAAAACCTCTCCTGCTGCGTCATCTTTGGTCTGGCCTAATAATTTATATTCTCCAAAATATTTTATATATACTAAAGAGGTATGTCCACCTGAAACAATTAAACAAACAAAAGGGGGTTTTATCCCATTATGTTCTAAAAAATTTGCATAAATGTGAGCTTCAAGGTGGTTTACTCCGATAAGTGGTATGTTTTTAGCATAAGCTATAGCTTTGGCGACAGATAATCCCACTAATAGTGAACCTATTAAGCCTGGGCCATAAGTTACTGCTATTGCAGATAAATCAGTAATCTTTCTCCCTGATTCGTCTAAAGCTTTATCAATTACCGGAATGATATACTCCATATGTTTACGTGAAGCTATTTCAGGAACCACTCCTCCATATTTTTGATGAATACTAATCTGGGAAGCGACTATATTCGAAATAATTTTTTTTCCATCTTCCACAATAGCAGCTGCTGTTTCGTCGCATGAGGTTTCGATTCCCATTATTAAATCTGACATTTATTTTTCCCTTTCCTTTTCATAATTTCTTTTCCATAACCAAGGCATCTTCTTTTTCTTCTTGATAATAATTTCTCAAAAACTTTATCACTTTATATCCATATTTTCTGTACATATCTTTGGCAATACAATTTGATCTTCTTACCTCTAAAGATATTTTTTTAATTTTATGGATAGCTGCTATTCTCTCGACAAACTTTAAAAATATTTTTCCATATCCCCTTCTTCGAAATTTTTCGGCAATAGCAATATTGGTAATATGAAAACTGGTTCCTTTGTGCCAAAGACCAAGATAACCTATTACTTCATTATTTTTCTCTAACACGAAATATCTAGCATATCTATTTCTGGTTAATTCGCTAAAAAATAAGTCATAAGTCCAGGGAACGGGAAAAGATTTCTTTTCAATCTCTAATACTTTATTTAAATCATCTATTTCCATAAATCTGATAACTATTCCGGCAAAACCTTTATTAATCATAGTCAATCATTTATATTTTTTCTCCCAAATAATTTCAGCCTCAGACTTCCTCAGATAAAAAGGAGTAAGTGTAGAGATATCATCTTCTTCCCCTTTTTTAAGCTTGTTTAAGCCTAAAAAAGCAATACTAGTAGCCACCGGTAAATTTAATTGTGAATCGATAAACAAAGCATCTTTACCTATTTTTTCCTTAATAATATCCCGATATTTTTTTATTCCATCTCCTAAAAAGATTATCTTTTCTTTTAAGGGGGAGAGCCGGATAAGCAGACTTTGAATATCTTCACATTTATAATCCATAACCCTATGCAAACTATCCCCTCCCCGAAATACCACATCATATATTTCATCTTTCTTAGATTCTAAAACGGAACATATTAAATAGGGAATTTCTTTTAAGGGGAATGCCATGGCATCTAAGGTAGTAATCCCTAATAAAGGCAATGAATGAGCGTAACATAACCCCTTTGCTACACATAAGCCAATGCGGAGTCCGGTAAAAGAACCCGGGCCTATGGAAACTGCAATTCCATTAATTTCTTCCATTTTTAAGTCCATTGTTTTTAACAAGTCTTTTATGGCAGGCACTAAAATAGATGAGTGTTTTTTCTTCAAACCATTAATAGTATACTCCATAAGAACATCCTCATCTTCTATTAAACCTAAATTACAAAACTTAGTTGAAGTATCAATTCCTAAAATTTTCAATTTTGCTTAGCTCCTTTAAAAATTTATCAAATCTATCTCCTTGAGGAATGAAACAAATTATTCTTTCATAACGATCTTTAAATTTGATATCAATCTTTAAATGTTCTTTTGGTAAAAGTTGTTCAATCTTCTCAGCCCACTCAATAGCTGTCAAGCCTTTTCCGTAAAAATATTCCTCGTAACCAAATTCTAAAATTTCTTCTGCATTATTAAGCCGAAACAGATCGAAATGATAAATTGGAATTTTACCTTGATATTCATTTATAATGGTAAAAGAAGGGCTAACGACATAATCTTTCACTTCTAATTCCTGAGATAACCCTTGAATAAAACAGGTTTTTCCTGCACCCAGTTCCCCGTAAAAAGCTAATAAATCTCCCGGTCTGGCTAATTTGCCTACCTCTTTCCCTAATTTTTTCGTTTCTTCAGGACTTTTAGTAATGATAGTTAAATTCATTTTAACCTGTTCACCAATTCTCCAATTGACCAATTAATTAATTTATCAATTAAATTAGTCGTTAGTATATGGTTTTTAGTCTATAGTTTTTCGTTTTTAGACAAGATTGCTTCCTCTGGTTTCTCTGGGGCAGGCTCGTTGCACTCCTCACAATGACATTTCATTTTTTTTTCTGACTTCTGAATTCTGTCTTCTGATTTCTATTCTCTTAACGAGATACGATTCACGAGATACGAGATACGAATTTGGCTTCTATCTTCTTAACCAGCTAACCAGGTAACCAACTAACTAGCTAACTAAATGTATACGCTATAGTAATTTTTCACCTAGCATACTCTTGATTTTATAAGATCTTCCATTCTTAATGAATAATTTAGGAACTCGTTTTTTATCAGGCATATGAACAATTTCATAGTTAATGGTTCCAATTTTTTCTGCTATTTCTTCTACGGTTATTTCTTCCTGTCCCTGTCTTCCCCAAAGTACCACTTCGTCACCTATCTTCACCTTGGGAAGATTGGTAACATCTACCATGGTTTGATCCATACATACCCGCCCGATTACAGGAAAACGCCTTCCTCTTACCAAAACCTCTCCTTGATTAGAAAGTAGCCGATTATAACCATCAGCATAACCTACTGGTAAAGACGCAACAACTGTTCTTTTTTTCTTGGTAGTGTAGGTTCGACCATAGCTGATATATTCTCCCGCGAGTAATTCTTTTAAAAAAACTATCCGCGTTTTAAAAGTATGAGCAGGAATTAGTTTTACAGTCTTCTGCACCTCTCTTGAGGGATAAAGTCCGTATATAGAGATTCCCGGTCTTACCAAATCTAACCACATATGCGGTAAATCAAGAAGTGTAGCACTGTTACCTACATGTTTTACTGGAATTCTTATTCCTTCTTTTTCTAAAACAGTTAAAACTTCCATAAATTTTCGAAATTGTTTTTCCGAATAAGTCTTATCTTTCTCATCGGCAACTGAAAAATGGGTAAAAATGCCTTCTATTTCCACATTTTTCAAAACCTTTACTTTTTTAATAAAATTTAAAACATGGTTGGGGGAAATTCCTATTCTCCCCATACCGGTATCTACCTTAAGATGAACTTTAACTATTTTGTCTTCATTAAACGCTGACTCAGAAACTTTTTCTATCATTTCATATTCACTCACTGTGGGAGTTATATTATATGATACTAACAATTTTGCTTGTTGCTTCAAGGTTAAACCAAGGACTAAAATAGGAACAGTAATACCGGTTTTGCGGAGAAAAATACCTTCTTCTAAACGAGCGACTGCTAATCTGCTAGCCCCATTGTTTAAAACTATTGAAGATGTTTCCAGAACATCATGCCCATAAGCATTACCTTTTAATACTGCCATTAATTCTTTTTTTTCGCCTATTAATTCTTTAATATTTTTCACATTGTTTGCAATTGCATCAAGATCTATTTCTACCCAGGTAGGACCTAATAACTTTTGCATTTTTGGTTTTCCTTTCTTTTTCTCATATTGTGCATCGCGTATTAAGTATAGCGAATTTGGTTAGTTGGTTAGCTGGTTAATTGGTTAATTGGTTTAATATTAATTCATTAACTAAGCCAATAATTAACTAATTCTTTTCGCTAATTGCTAAAAGCAATATGCTAAAAAACAAGATACAATTAATGGAATATAAGATTTAAATTAGAATTCTGTCCCTTGTTTTTTATCTTCTTTCTTCTTCACTATATACTAAATACTATATACTGTCTTTATTTATTCTAAACTCAAAAAAGCCTGAGGTACTTGAGATAAGATATCACCGGCTATCATACCTCTTTCTCCTTTGATGCCTCGGGCTAAATCGCCGGCCAAACTATGGATATAAACTCCGGTTATTGCTGCCGAAAAACTATCGGCCCCTTGAGCTATTAAACTGCAAATTATTCCAGTCAGAACATCCCCCGAACCTCCGGTAGCCATTCCCGAATTATCACCAACATTAATATAGGCTTCTCCTTCTTTATTGGCAATTATTGTTCTAGCTCCCTTTAAAACTACTACAATTCCATATTTTTGAGCAATTTCTCTGGTAACATCTAGTTGATTATTTAAAATATAATCTATATCCTTATTTATTAGTTTAGCTAGTTCTCCAGGATGGGGAGTAATCACCAGAGGAGTTTTAGTCTTTTCCAATATGGCAGGATCCTCACTTAAGGCATATATTGCATCAGCATCAACAACCAAAGGAATATTAGACTTTTCTATAACTTTTCTTACTAATCTTTGAGTCTCTGCTTGTCGGGAAATACCAGGGCCTATCCCTAATACGGAATAATTTTTCATTAATTTTGAAATTGTTTCTTCTGCTTCTTCTCCTAAAGACTGTTTTTCCGTTTCGGTAAGAGGGATGGTTATAACTTCGGTTAATTTTACTTCCATTATTGGATTCAAACTTCGAGGAATTCCTAATACCACAATGCCTACTCCGCTTCTCATGGCTGCTTCACTGGCTAAATATGCTGCACCAGTCATTCCAACCGAACCAGCTAAGATTAAGACTTTGCCGAAAGAACCTTTATGGGAATAATTCGAACGAAAAGGTAGAAGTGATTTGACTATCTCTTTGGTTACCATATTAGTTTTTATTTTATTATTTTTTAGAAGACAAGAGGGTATACCAATGTCTTCCACCGTTACCTTTCCTGCATAGCTTGCTCCGGGAAAAATCAATAAACCAATTTTTGGTAAGGCCAAAGTAATAGTATGAGTTGCCTTAATGCATGGTCCTTCAATCTTTCCTGTATCTGTATCTAAACCAGAAGGAACATCAATTGCAACTACTTCTTTGTTAGCAACATTAATCAAATCTATTATCTTGGCTTTTAAACCAGTCACCTTCCCTTGCAATCCGGTTCCTAATATGGCATCGATAATTAAATCAGAATTTTGTATGGTTCTTTGTATTTCTTCGAGTTTCGTGGTTTCTGTTTCGATTAATTCAACTTCCGTTTTATTAATTGTATTTAAATTTTCTCCTGCTTCACCTTTAATTTTATTAAAAGGGGCAAGGAGAAACACTTTTACTTTCACTCCGTAATTATAAAGATGGCGGGCAACTACAAAGCCATCTCCCCCATTATTGCCCGATCCAGCAAAGATGACAATCTTTTTTAATCTTAAATCAGGATAAATTTTTTTCAGACTTAGAAATATTCTTAATCCAGCATTTTCCATTAAAATAAGGCCAGATATATTATTTTCTTCTATCGCTTTCCGATCAATTTCTTTCATTTGTTGACTGGTAACTACCTTCATAAGATAACTCCCTTAAATTAGTCGTTAGTGAATAGTGAATAGTCGTTAGTTTTAAATACAAGTTGCAAGGTGCGAGATGCAAGTTCATAGTTTTCAGTTTAGGATAAAGCTAAAAAGTTAAAGCGAAAAGCGAAAAGCCATAATTCAAAACTCGAAACCTTTTTTCGTATTGCGTATTGAGTATTTCTTATTACGAATGGGTTTTCCTTTTTGTCATTGCGAGGGAGTAAAACGACCGGAGCAATGACACTTCTGTTTTTTTCTGACTTCTGAATTCTGGCTCCTGACTTCTATTTTCTTAACCAATTAACTAGCTAACTAAATAGGTACGAATCAGTATTAATTTTTATTTATCAAGCGAACCTTCAAGGATTACTTGGGCAACAGCATAGTCTTTGGTGTGAGAAATGCTAATAAAATATTTGCTAACTCCTTTTGCTAAAGCGATGTTTTTTAATTTTCCAGATGTATCTATAATAGGTTGTCCTAGTTCATCATTTTTTATCTCAATCTCTTTCCAGTTAACTCCTCTTAGACCTAAACCTAATGCTTTTAATAGTGCTTCTTTAGCGGCAAATTTTCCGGCGTAGGATTGAAATTTATTACATTTCTTTTTTTCACAATAATCTCTCTCTAGGGGGGTAAAAATCCTGGAGTTAAAATTATTTCCCCATCTTATAATTATTTTTTCTATTCTTTCAATTTTAACTAAATCTATTCCACAACCTATAATCAAGAGTATCTATCCTTTTACTTATTAATTTTCTCTACCAGTTAGTAATCAGCTAGATAATTTAAAATTCTTTGTAATAAATATTACCTTCTTTTATCTTTCCTTTTAGCCATTTTAATAAATATTTTTTAACTATGTTTCTGCTAACGGGTATTAAAAAAATAAAACCTACTATATCTGTAACAAAACCGGGAGTAAGAAGTAATATCCCTCCGGCCAGGATAATTGCTCCCTGAATTAAGCTGTCCCCTGGCATGATTCCCTCATTTAAATCATTCTGAATCTTTTTTAAAATCATAAAACCTTGACCTTTTACCAGGTATGCTCCAATTATCCCGGTTAAGATGATTATGCCAATTGTGGTTAGACTCCCTATCTTCTTCCCCACTTCAATTAGAATATATAGTTCTGTAA